>Ga0209721_1000207_pt1 | contig 60100 bp, 49 predicted proteins | sample TshhotsprinmetaG_FD_184139 | JGI IMG/M metagenome (GOLD analysis project Ga0209721, IMG submission 184139) | Hot spring microbial communities from South Africa to study Microbial Dark Matter (Phase II) - Tshipise hot spring metaG (SPAdes)... | ecosystem: Environmental > Aquatic > Thermal springs...
TGCTCACCCCGCTGCGCCGCTTCCAACTGCGCAATCTCCTCCGGCGACAACCCCAGCTCTTCCAGCGAGAACGGTGTCAGCTCCGGTTCGGCTGCCGCCGCCGGTTGCGCGCCTTGCTGCGCCGCTTCCAACTGCGCAATCTCTTCCGGCGACAACCCCAGCTCTTCCAGCGAGAACGGGGTTAGCTCTGGTTCGGCTGCCGCCGCCGGTTGCGCGCCTTGCTGCGCCGCTTCCAACTGCGCAATCTCTTCCGGCGACAACCCCAGCTCTTCCAGCGAGAACGGGGTTAGCTCTGGTTCGGCTGCAGGAACAGCTTGTGACTCCTTGCGTTCACTCAATGCGCTTACTGCGCCCGAAGGAGCTAAACTCTCTTCACGGGTCTCTTTCGGCAAGCGGAAAGTGCCGATCAAACGCTCCGGCGAGCCGTCATCTTCACGCAACGAAACATCATCATTCGAAAAATATGCAGCGACATCTGCCTCAGTCAATTCAACTGCCGACAGCGGTGGCTCCTCAACTGGCGGCAAGGAAGTGGCCCGTTCGACCAGCTTACTAAAAATTGATGGACCGCTTGGCTCTGGCTCCTGCGGTAACTGAATGCCACCGCTACGCATTGATGGTTCTTGCCAGCTATAAATTCCCGGTTCGATCTGTTCTGGCTGAGCCGCAGGGATTAGTCCCGCCTCATCGAGCGCCAGATCGTCGAGCGAGAATGGTTGCAGAGCCGCTGGCAACTCATTACCAGGTGAGCTTGAGGTAAAATCGAGATCATCGAGCGAGAAAGGTTCCAATCCACTCAGATCATCGGCAAACTCACCGCCGGTTGCCTGTCCTTCACGCTGCGAGGTTGACTCAGAGGGCAACCCTAGTTCTTCCAATGAGAACGGAGTTAACGATGTTGCCGCCGAAGACATCGCGGCATCTTGCCCCTCGAGCTGCGCGATCTCTTCCGGCGACAGCCCCAAATCGGCCAGCGAGAATGGCGTCGGCTCTGGCTCACCGCTCGTCGTCGGCGTCGCTGACTTCCCCTCGAGCTGCGCGATCTCTTCCGGCGACAGCCCCAAATCGGCCAGCGAGAACGGTGTCAGCTCCGGCTCACCGCTCGTCGTCGGCGTTGCTGACTTCCCCTCGAGCTGCGCGATCTCTTCCGGCGACAGCCCCAAATCGGCCAGCGAGAATGGCGTCAGCTCTGGCTCACCGCTCGTTGTCGGCATCGCTGACTTCCCCTCGAGCTGCGCGATCTCTTCCGGCGACAGCCCCAAATCGGCCAGCGAGAACGGTGTCAGCTCCGGCTCGCCGCTCGTCGTCGGCGTTGCTGACTTCCCCTCGAGCTGCGCGATCTCTTCTGAAGAGAATAGCTCCGGACCTGCTTCAGTTGACAATCTAGCAGACGGTTCAATTACTGCCGTCTTGGCCCCATTTGTGCCAGACTCACCGAGGGTCCTCGCGCCAGATGGAGGTGGTGATTCGACAGCTACTGCCGGCGGCGAGAAGAGCAGCATGGCCAGCAAATCATCATCAGAGACACCAGCAGCTACTGCTGCTGGCTGCGCTGCCGGGGTCAGCCAGCCTGCTTCGGCAAAGAAATCATCTTCAGTTATTGTGGCTGCGGGGGTTGCTGCGACTGTGCGCCGCTGCCGCCACTCAGCCTCGTCCCATACCGGCAACGACACATCAGGCGTCGGAACACCAGCCGGTAGCGGCTCAAAGAGCAGGCGCGCCACGACCTGATAAGGATCAAGGCGCTGCGCAATGCGCCAGTGCTCTATTCCCTCTTGATCACCATCAGCCAGCAAGATAGCGCCGAGGATCAAATGCGCTTTGAGCAGGAGCGGATATTGCTTAAGTGCCTGCCGACTCACTTCTACCGCTTCATCGAGCTGATCATTGCGCCAGAGGGCTTCGATCAAGCCAACCCAGGCATCAAGTCGCCTGGGATGTTCCGCAACCACATTGCGAAACTCGTGAATTGCCTGCGGCAACATCTGACCACGGGCGTAGAGGCGCGCCAGGCCAGAACGACTCAAACGCAGCGCCGCATGCTCACTCCCCCATGCCTCGGTGTAAAGACGAACCAGTTGCGCGCGCAATTCCGGCATGTCGGGGCGAATCTCAAGTGCCTGTTCAAATTCGGCAATGGCTTTGTCGAGCCGACCCTGCCACTCGTAGGCCATACCCAACCCCACGTGGGCCGGAATATTCTCGGGATCAGCCTGCAGCACCCGCTCAAACGCTGCCACTGCCGCCGGCAAATCGCGCTGAGCGAGGTACGCCTCGCCAAGAATCCGCTGCGCCTCGAGATTGTCGGGATGATAGGTGAGGATGTGTTGAGTCAGGCCAATTGCCTGCTCGATCTGGTTCGCCTCGAGGAATGTTCTGGCTTGCGTATAGGCGTCTTGCAGGCTGATAGTCGCCATCCCAAATCCTCCCGTGTAGATTATGACCGGCGCCGCGTGAAAAAGATAAACCTATGCGTCGAGGGAACGCAGTAGCAGCGCGAATGGTATTCGCCACATGCTTGCAGTATAGCGCCGAACCATGGAGGGTGTCAAGATGTGCACCTTCATTATTGGCATTTTACCAGTATTACCGGCGAAAAAATCATTTACTGCTCACCTGATGGAACGACAAAAAAGAGAAGCTGGCGAGAGTACTCTCGCCAGCATGCAACCTGGTCGGGGCGACTGGATTTGAACCAGCGACCTCCTGAACCCCATTCAGGTGCGCTACCGGTCTGCGCTACGCCCCGAACGCCCCTGATTATAGCGCGGCTACGGCGAAGAGTCAAACTTCGCGCCAGATGAGTGAGGCGAAAAAACCTAGCGCCGCGCCAAACGGCAACGCGCCCAGCCCCCAGACCAGCATTGACGGTAACAACACGCGCAGCCACTGGTTCCAACCGGCATCAGGCGCTAACTGACCGGTGAACAGCCCGATGACAGCGGTAAACACACCACCCAACACTACCGACAGCAAGGCCAGAAACAGCGCGCCGCGCACCGCCCAACGCAACCGACGAGCAAGTGAAGGATCTTTCGTCATCATTTAACGAAATACGCTCAACGCCATGTAAAACGACACACACCAGTTAGGAGCATCGACAATCTGACTGATACGCAAATCACCGGCCAGACTGCACAATACATAGGCATCTTCGCGGCTGAGCTGGTAATGCTCACCCAACCATTCAATCATATCACGAACGGCATTCCGCGCGTTTTCCATCAGATCGGGACCAATAGCCGTAGTCACATAATAGCCACGCGCGTCATAGGCAGGCTGAATTGGGCCAGGAGGCGTGTAAAAGTGGTACCGCCATGGCTTCAATGACCGACCTTTGATTACGTTAAAACGTAACGAAAACTGCATCGGACATTCGATCCCGGTAACGCACACCTCGCCATCGCCTTGCGCCGCGTGACAATCACCTGCTGAGAAGAGGGCGCCGGGCACGAACACCGGCAGGTAGAGTTTTGCCCCTACATTGAGATGCCGGGTATCGATATTGCCACCGCCTTTACCGGTGGGGAGAACATCGAACGCGCCCGGCTCGTCGAGAGCAACACCCATCGTACCGCAAAATGGCTGGATCGGAATATGAATATCATCGCGGAGTGGCGCCGTCTGTCCGTTGCTGAGATCGAAGTGGCGAATATAGGGAGCGGTAAAATCTTGCGCAAGCAAACCCAAACCGGGAATAATCCCCGTCCAACCCCAATCGAGTGGCTGTAAGCGCAAAATCTCGACCTCGAGCACATCGCCGGGCATGGCATCTTTGACAAAAATCGGGCCGGCCAGCGGGTAAAGCTGGGAAAAATCGAGATTCAGCAAGACGCTGGCATCACAGCCGGGCGTCACCTGATTGTTAGTCACTTCAGCAGTCTCGCAATGAACCACATCGCCTGAAGCGATTTCAATCGCGGGAGGCAAACTGTTATCCCACTTGTGATGGACTTTACCCTTTTCCAGGACGTGTTCAGCCATTGTACTGCCCTTTCTCGCTGCGCCCTACTTACCCAATCACCATACACGTGATCGTGCGCTTAATGCCACTAATTGCATGAATTTCACTCATCACCAGCCGACCGATCTGGCGCGGATCAGGCGTCTGGACTGTTGCCACAATATCGTAGGGCCCGGTGACGGCATCTACCGCTATCAAGCCATCAATTGCGCGCAACGCCGCCAATACCTCGCCGATTTTGCCCGATTCGGCCTCGATCAACACATACGCTCGCGCTTCCATTGCCATCTCCTCTCTAGCTTACGTTCGGCTCACTGCACTCAGCAATTCGCGAATGTAGGCTGCCGCTCCGGACACTCGTTCGCCCGGCGACAAACGCTCGATGCGATCGATAAGGGCGCTTCCGACAATCGCGCCATCAGCCAGTCGAGCAACTTCCGCCACATGGGATGGCTGACTGATTCCGAAACCGACCACAAGCGGCAAATCGGTCTGCTGCCGCACACTGGCGATGAGATCGGACAGATTGCTCGCCAATGCCTGTCGCGCGCCGGTCACGCCGGTTAGCGAGACGATATACAGAAACCCACTGGCCTGAGCCACAATCTGCGCGATGCGGGTTGGCGGCGTTGTGGGCGCAACAAACATAATGAGATCGAGACTATGAGCGGCGGCAATCTGCTGCAAATCGGCAGCCTCTTCGAGCGGCAAATCCGGGATGATCCAGCCATCGCCGCCGGCGGCTGCAAGGTCGGCGCATGCCCGCTCAAGGCCATGACGTAACAACGGATTGTAGTAGCCCATCAAGAGTAACGGCGCCATCACCTTGCGCGCGCGCAACCTGGCTACCGTGTCGATGCAGTCGGTGATCGTGATCCCATTCTCGAGGGCGCGCTGAGTGGCGCGCTGGATGGTAGCGCCATCGGCCAGCGGATCGGAAAAGGGCACACCCAACTCAAACAGGCTGGCGCCGGCTGCCTCTAGCGCTGGCACCAGCTCGAGCGTGCTCTCTCGCTCGGGAAAACCAACTGTCAGATAGGGCATCAGGGCAATGCGCCCTTCCGAGCGGAGTCTGGCAAAGGTTTCGGCAATTCGGCTCATAATTTGTTTATCTCTCGCATTCTTTTGCTGTGATTATCATCATACCACAGAGTATCATCGGCTACAGCGCATCGTGAGTATGGAAAGAACCGTTTATATTGCATGTCACGGCATGCTATAATACGACACAACAATGACGCTCTAGCGCAAGGAGCCGAAAGATGGCAATGGCAGACACGTTGCTGCGGCCGTTTCGTCAGGCGCAACACTGGCTGGAAGCCCGTCCACGCCTGCGCATGTGGCTGCGCGTTGTTCGTCTCAGTCTATTTCAATTCGGGATGGGTCTGTCGCTGGCGCCGTTAACCGGCACCCTCAACCGGGTTCTGATCAACGAGTTGGGTATCGCGGCATTTCTGGTTGGTTCCTTGCTGGCAATTCACTATTTCATTTCGCCGGCACGCGCTATTGTCGGTTTCAAATCAGATGTCCATCGCGCTGCCGGGCGCTGGCGTACCCCCTACCTGGTGTTGGGCGCGATGCTGACCTACGGAGGGCTGGCCACAGCGCCGTTTTCACTCATCTTGCTGAGTGGCGAAGGGTATTTGCCCTTCCCACTGGCCGTCATTGTCTGTTTCGCGATCTTTTTCGCCTACGGTTTGGGCGTTAACATTGCCGAAACAATCTATCTCGCCATCGTCAGCGACGTAACCCCTCCCGCCGAACGAGGACGGGTGCTCAGCCTGCTTTGGGTGGCCCTGGTGCTGGGCACGATTGTCGGTTCATTGCTTATCGGCGAGCTGTTGCTCGACTACAGCCATACCCGTCTCATCCAGGTGATGCAAGGATCGGCGCTGGCATTTGTCTTCCTGACCTTCTTGTCGATGCTCGATCAAGAACGCTTGAAGCCCAATGGCGAACTGGTCGATGCAACTCCGGTGCGGATACGCGAGAATCTCGGTGAGTCGCTGCGTATGCTGGCAGCGCAGCGTCCACTCCGCAATCTGTTCATCGTCCTGGCGCTGGCAACGACCGGCTTTGCCGTACACGATGTATTGCTCGAACCATACGGCGGGCAGGTGTTGGGGATGAGTGTGGCGGAAACGACCCGCCTGACCGCAGTGTGGGGTGGGGGCATGCTCACCGCAATCGTGCTGACCGGCTGGTTGCTCTGGCGCGGTCACCCGGCTTTGCGGATGATTGGCGGCGCATCATTACTGGGTATCGCCGGTTTTGCGACTATCAGCCTGTCGAATTCGCCTGATCATGTCGGGCAATTCCTCGGTGGGATTGCCCTGATCGGTATGGGTCGCGGCATGTTGATTGTAGGCGGTCTGGCGCTGGTGATGGGGTTGTGTGATCGCGCCCACGCCGGCTTGTTCCTTGCGCTCTGGGGCATTACCCAGGCCCTGGCCCAGGGTGTGGGGACAATCGCCGCCGGTCTGGCTCGCGACGTGATTGGGCGCATGAGTGGCGTGGTTGCCAGCGGCTATATCGCTGTCTATCTCAGCGCGCTGGTCTTGATTGCGATTGCCGGCGTGCTCCTGCTGGCGCTTAGCCTGCGAGGCCAATTGCGCGCCGAGCAGGTGCGTTCGCCGTGGAGCAGTCTCGAACAGGTGAATGCCGATCAGATTATTTTCTAACGTTGATCAGGCGGCAGCCCCTGTGGCTACCGCCTGACCTGATTGGGATCGTTACCCGTTATCAGTCGGTGTTTCGCCGTAGTAGCAGCGCCACTCCGATACCGATCAGGACAATTGGCCAGATCCAGCCGGCCTGATCGAAGATCAGCTCGAGCAAGGTGATACCACCCTCACCGATCAGGATGAGCGAGCCGATCAACGCCATCACCCCACCGGGAATGAATGGCCACCAGACCCGTTCGTGTGCAAACAGCGCGCTGAGCAGTGGAATAGTCGCCCATCCAGCCGCAAACGAGAGCAGGAAGACGCCGCCTTCCAGATCTTCGGCCAGCGGCAGCGTTTCGATCAGCGCCGCACCTAATCCAATGCCTCCAAGGATGCCAGCGGGAATGAACCAGGCTGAACACCGAGCGCGGATCCCGACTATCGCAAAGATCATTGCCATCAGGGGTAGCACTACTAAACCGGTGTCGATCACATAGCCAAGCAGGAGGGTGATCCCCAGGGCAATCAGCGCCATGCCGACAATTGACCGATTGCGCTGTTCGGTCATGGTTGTTTCGTCAGTCATCATTCGCCTCGCTTTCGTGTCACTCAAAGCGCTTTACCTGCTTCAAGGATAGCGAAGTGGCGAACGACCTGCCAGTGTCGAAAGATAGATTGTGGTCATAGTGGTAAGAATGACGTTTGACACCCCGGTCATATGACCCGGCTGACCCGGCTATCAATGCAACAGCCTGCGCCAGAGTGCTACCGCCGCAGATGGGATCATGTGATCAGGCCCAAGTCGCGGGCGCGAATGATGGCCTGTGTGCGATCGCGAACCGCGAGTTTCGCCAGCAGATTTGAGACGTGGTTTTTCACCGTGCCCTCGCTGATACAGAGCTGATCGGCAATCTCGCGGTTTGATTGACCAGCCGCAATGCCGCGCAACACTTCCATTTCACGGTCGGTGAGTGGCTCAACCAGCGGCGTCGGCGTTGACCGCTGCGCGTCGGCCAGGCGGGCAAATTCGGCCAGCACTTTGCGCGTAATGCTGGGTTGGATCAGCGCCTCACCGCGCGCCACCGCATGCACTGCGGCCACAATCTCGCTACTGTCTGCATCTTTCAACATATAGCCGCGCGCGCCGGCTTTCAACCCGTCAATCACGTACTCATCATCATCGAAGGTGGTGAGGATGATGACGCCGATCTGCGGCCAGCGCCGACTGATCTCGCGGGTTGCGGCCACGCCATCCATGACCGGCATCCGCACATCCATTAAAACCACGTCAGGTTGAGTCTGCTCAATGAGTTCCAATGCCTGCTGTCCGTTGGCCGCCGCTCCAACCACCGTTAAATCCGGTTCAAGATCGAGCAACGTCTGGATTCCCTGTCGCACCAACGTCTGGTCATCCACCAGCAAAATGCGGATCACGGTTTTTCCCCTCTGTTCCTGTTTGCGGCAGTCTGACGACCAGCCGAAACCCGCCTTCAGCGCGCGGCTCAGCCTGGATCGTTCCGCCTAACTGTGTTGCTCGTTCGCGCAGGCCGGCCAGGCCGAAACCGGTATCAGCCGGCGGCAAAGCCGGTGGACCGTTGTTGATCACTTCGATTTGCACCCAGTCGATGTCGCCCTTGAGCCTCACTGTGACGGTTGTGGCCTGGGCGTGCTTTTGAGCATTGGTCAGTCCCTCCTGCGCGGCCCGGAAGAGGGTCATGGCTACAGCAGGCGCCACCGCGCCGATCTTGCCCTCAAGCTCAAAACTGACGTGTAACGACGAGACACGACCGAAATCGCGTACCAGACTGGCAATCACATCGGCGAGTGGCTGGTTGGCCAGCGGGTTGGCGCGCATCACGGCAACGCTCTGCCGCACCTCGGCCAGCGCTGCCTGCGCCTCTTCACGACACAGAGCCAGCGCCTGAGCCGCGCGATCCCGGTCGCGATCGAGCAGGCGCGCCGCCGCCTGCAACTGCACGTTCAACGCGGTGAGATGATGACCCAACCCATCGTGAATTTCACGGGCCAGACGCATGCGTTCCTCGATGGCCGCGAGCGCCAATTCGCGCTCGCGGGCCGCGGCCAGGGCTGCGTTTGCATCGCGCAACTCGGCGGCTAACTGCTCGGCGCGGGCTTTCTGCTCCGCCATCCGCACCAGCGCGATGGAAAAGACCAGGGTAAAGATCAGGCCGAGTGCAATCGATGTGGTTTGCGCGGCAACCTGGGCCAGCGCTGCGCCCCGTAACCAGAGCACACCACTCCAGGCTAGCGTCAGGCAGAGACTGATACCGAGACCGCGCCAAACCCCTAGTTCAATCACCGCCTGCGAGGCAAGCACGAAGAGCAAAAAGGGCAGGAATGTCCAGCCTTCATCAAGACCAAAATAATTGGCGCTGAGAAACAACGCTGCGCCCAGACCGAAGTAGATGAAACCGGCAACCGGTTTGCCCCAACGGTTCTGTAAACTATCCCAAACGGCATTCAGCGCCAGCAACAGGCTCAGGCTGAGCACAACCAGATAGAACTGCGCTGGAGGGAAGTGACGGTGGAAGAGGATAAACTCGACCAGTGCCACGCTGATAATCGCATACGCGGCCAGCATGAGCGTTCGCTGGCCGGTATCGACCGAATAAGTCAATCGCTGCCAGAAGCGTTTCCATTGCGCCAGAGCATTCATGGCACTATCCACGGTTGCAAGATATACAGCCACCAGTTGCTGGCAATGCCATCGGTTTCACCGGCTACACGGGGCAGATGATCGAGCCACCAGAGATGGTGTAGGCGCATATCGCCACCGCCCCATTCACTACAGCGCATCGGGCGGGCCGACAAACTGAGATCGGGAAAGTTGTACCATGCATCCGCTCGCGCTCGAACCAGACGCGGATTCCCCCAATCGTAGTCACGCGCGCTCGAGGGGGCAAAGTGGACATTGCCACACTCATCGAGACGGGTGAAGCGTTCCCAGAGATTGCGCTCCGGCGGGTGATGACGATAGACGTAGGTCATGATCGACTCGACTCGATGACCAAAATTTTCCAGCATACAGCCCACATCACGCTCAACGTTAAATCCCATCACGATGTATCGCCGCCGGGCGGCAGGTAGCAGTAACGGCGGCGCGTTGCACCAGAAGGCATCAATGCCGACCATACGACTCTCGTAGTAACCGGCATACGGAAAGCCAAATAGCCAGATTTCATCAATCTCGCCACGTTCAATTGCATCGGCCAGACCGATCTGGTCGAGCAGGCGTTCGTAATCAACTTCATCCGGTTGATGGAATGGGATCCGGCGTTCCCAGGCGGCCAGATAACCGGCGCTATCGTAGCGGAATCCGTCAATCTTGACCGGAAAATCGGTGTAATGCTGTCGCAATACCACCCGATAATCAGCAATCCCGCCTGAACAGGCGCGCAGATCGGCGATATATTGCGTTGCCAGTTTCTCGGCATCATGCCAGCCCATCACCCGGCTGAGCGGTAGATTGCCGCGTTCTGGAATAAGTGGATCGTGGCTAATCAGCGCCACCTTGAGCGTGATCGGCACACCGGGCCGGTCGCTGCGCAGAATTGCCGGTTGATCACCGGCCTGAGGGGGCTTCCCCCATCCAAAGAGACGCCGAAGCATAGCTCTGACCTCCACGCTCGCTAGTGAGAGTGTATGACCGGCAAGGTGGCGCTATCGAACGCACAATCACTATGGTTATGCTACCACGGCTCTGGCGGGTATTACCACTACTTCTATGCACAGATTGCATTGCATGGATCATCAGCCTGCTCGATCGCCGCACCTTGCTAGCACTACTTCCATGCACGGATTGCATACATGTTTACGCCCAACCGGCGCGCCAGCCAGACCTCACCTGACGACGGTATATGCGCCACAGTTACGAAAGACCTTCGCATGTCCCCGGATCGGCGTCCGGCGCGGTATCTCCCGACAGGACGCCACTATCGCCCCACCACATTTCTACCGATCATCTGGTTGTGATATGATGACACTATGATACGACTACTGCTGTTATTTGTTATCGCCTGGAACTGTATTGCCACACCGGCACCACCGTCGGTCTTCCGTGACGAGCCACCAGCGGCGGCAACCACGATTGATCCCTTTATCGCAGCTCAAGCCGCCGCAATGCGGCCAGAATACGTTGCCGATCTAACGCAAGCAGATTGGGATCGCTACACGATCGATATACAACTTGACCCTGATAGGCTACGGCTCGACGGCCAGATCACCGTTGTCCTTACCAACCAGACTGAAATCAACTTCGATACGATCTGGTTCCATCTCTACCCGAACCATCCCGATTTCGGGGGTCGGCTTGATGTCACTTCGGCTCACATTGATGGCATTCCGGTGCCATCACGCACTTTACACGGCGACACGCTGATCGGGCTGGTCACACCCCGCCTCATTGCCCCCGGCGATAGAGCAACGGTCACCATGACCTTTACCGCGCACGCGCCGCGCAACGCCAGCCGCCGCACCTTTGGCGCCTACAATATGGAAGCCGGAGTCTGGTCGCTGGCCTCGTTTTACCCATTGCTGGCCCGCTACATTCCCGGTATCGGTTGGGATACACGCCCCATTGTGGCGCGCGGCGATTTTACCGTCAGCGCCATTGCCCTTTACGACGTTACTGTGAACATCCCTTTCGGTTGGGATCTTGTGAGCAGCGGCAGCGCAATTGAGGATCGCGGCCTCGCCGATGGTCGCCGACAAGTGCGCTTCGTGAGCGGGCCGCAGCGCGAATTCTACCTCGCGGCGTTGCAAGGGCTACAACAGGTCAGCGCCAGCATTGACGGCACCCACGTGATCAGCTACGTTCAAGCGGGAGACACCGCTGCCGGTGAGCGCAGTCTGGCCATTGCCACCACGGCCTTGGGCGTCTTCAACCAACATTTTGGCGCCTACCCCTACGCCGAGTTCGAGGTCATCCAGGCCGCACTGACGCAATTTTACGGCATGGAGTATCCCGGAGTAGTGCTGATAGAGCAGAATCTCTACCGGCGCGACGACCGGCTATTGGAAACAACGATTGCTCACGAAATTAGCCATCAATGGTGGTACGGACTGGTAGGCAACGATGCGCAGGGAGAAGCCTGGCTTGATGAAGGGCTGGCCAGCTACAGTCAAATCCTCTACTACGAGTTGACAGGAGAGTCAGCGCAGGCGGAAGCTGAACTCAACGCCTTTCGGGCCACGTACCGGCGGCTGCGAGAGCGCGGCGGTGATGCGCCACTGGCCACGCCACCATCAGGATTGAGCAATGGCCGCTATGTACCGGTGGTGTATGCCAAAGGAGCGCTCTTCTTCCACGCCCTCCGCCAGCGCATTGGTGAAGAAGCGTTTCAGCGTTTCCTGGTGGGGTACGTTGAGTCGGCGCGTTACCGCGAAATTGCCGGCCCTGATCTGCTGCGCGCCGCCGAGCAGGCCTGCGCGTGTGATTTAAGCGATCTCTTTCAGGATTGGGTCGTATCAGCAACTGCGGTAGCGATACCGTGAGCGAGCAGAAAGGGCGCGGTTTCGCCGCGCCTTTTCCGCTCAATAAGGCAATAATCTATCCCTTCACCGCCTCTTTCAGCGTGCTGCTGGCGCTAAAGCCAGGAGTCTTGGTGGCGGGGATGTGGATCTTCTCGCGGGTTTGTGGATTGACACCCTCGCGAGCCTGTCGTGAGCGAACTTCAAACGTGCCAAAACCGGTCAGCGTCACCTTCTCACCGCGGGCCAGCGCTTCGGTAATAACTTCTAGCGCCGCGTCAATAATCTGCTTCGTCTCCTTCTGCGAAACCTTTGCGCGTTCGGCCACCGCTTTGATGAAATCCGTCTTCTGCATTGGCGCAGTCCTCCTCTATGCATTCAACCCTGATTGGCTCTTCAGCAAGCAGTATACCGCATCTGTCAAGATCTGTATCCCTTACTGATGCGTTAAACGGCTTTTTTGGCTTTCCAACAATATTTTATGGCTTTGCGATGCGAAAAATCAAATAAACCGCATCGCAAAGCCATAATCCGATAATGATATGACCCTGACCAGAAAATTGTATTTGCAACCATTTACCTGGAGTGTGTGACGTATTCGGTTATGCAGGAGTCAATCTTCGCTCCGCTCCTGGATCACGTAAAGCAACTCCAGCAACACATTTTTCACACTCTCGCGGTCGGTCGCCGTGCAGGGCAACACCTTGATATGCGGCGGCTGGCGCAGAGCAAGCCGCAATTCTTCCGGCGACCATGCATTGGGACGATCCTGCTTATTGGCCGCAATCACATACGGCGTATCGCGATACGAGACAAAGAAATCAATGATCCGGTTCGTCTCACGGAACGTTTCGGGGCGGGTGCTATCGACAAGGATCACCAGACCGAGCATACCCTCGGCGAGGATCTCCCACATGAAATCGAATCGCTTTTGTCCCGGCGTTCCAAAGAGATGGAGCACGAGATCATCAGAGATCGCGATGCGCCCAAAATCCATCGCGACAGTCGTTTCCTTCTTGATCAGCCGAGTATCGTCGGTCGCCCGGCGTTCCGTCGAGACGACCTCGATCTCAGAGATCGTCTTGATAAACTCGGTTTTGCCGGCGTTCACGGCGCCGCTGATCACCATCTTTACCGTCTGCACACAGCCCTCCGCTCCGATGCTCCGGCCCCAGCTACATGCTGCGGATCCGATTGATGATCCGGTTGACGAGGCTCTTCTTCACGCGCGGCTGTTCAACCGGTGGCATTCCGGCGTTCAGTGCGCGCTGCCGTTTCACCAACTCTAACATACCGGCGGTCAAAAAGCCATAGACCGCGCGGCACACATCAAAATCACTCAGCCCGGTTTTCTGGGCAATTTCGGCTAACGTATCGCGGCCATTAATCCGCGCAAAGACCTTCCACTCTTCTGGCGCGAGGCGCATACCCTTGAGTTTCTCGCCTGGCGGCGCCATAAAGCGGGGAACCAGATCGGTTGAAGGAATGCGGTCGCGAATCCGCTCCCACTCATCGATCCGACGCACCCCTTCCATGATCAGATGATCAATCGAGATCGGCACTGGCGCCAGCGGCGCATCAGGCGCCGGTCGCTGATTATGCTCGAAGAGAAAATCACCTTCCGGCCAGGCAAACAGGCCATAGACCGATTGCTCAGTATGGCTCATCAGCGCGCCTTGCAACCGTTCGAGTGAAACCATACCGGCATCGAGCACCACCTGACTCAGCGTAACCCCATTGCCACGCGCCGTCAACGCTTTGCAGGCCTGCGCCACCTGATCGGCATTTAGCACGCCCAGGCGCACCAACAGCTCCGGCTTTTCATCTTCTGGCCGCCGGGCAGCCAGCAGCAGCTTCCCTTTTTCGAAATAGAGCCGAGCGGTCTGGTCGTTGTGCGACAAATGCAGTGCGCCTGTTTTGTACCCGCGATCAACAAGCGAGAGAAAATCTGACAGGCTAAAGTCGCGGATGTTTCCCACCAACGCCATACATTCCTCCGCTATCGCGGGTGTTGCGCAATTATCATCTCTCTCATAACGTCGGTCGAGTATCGACGATACCGGGCACTACGTCTGTTAGTGGAGCCGGTTGCATTTCCGCCAGTTGATCGGCGGCCAGCACCGGCTCAAAGGCAGCAATTGCCGTTGCAATCATATCATCATCTGGCTCGCGGGTCGTTAAGTATTGCGCAGCCAGCGTTGGGCCTAGCAACCAGCGCACCCACGGCAGATGGTAATAGTTGGCTGCAAGCTGCTGCGCTTCAAACGCCACCGCCGCAACCAGCGGGATCAACACAATCCGGGCAATAATCCGCTGCCAGACCGGCAAGCCGGCGACCGACAGAAAGATCAGAAAACCGATCAGAGCTACCGCCAGCAAAAAGCTGGTGCCGCAACGCGGATGGATCCGGCTGCACTGCCGCACTGACTCTACAGTGAGCGGCAATCCAGCTTCGTAAGCATTAATAACTTTATGTTCAGCGCCATGATAACCAAAGACGCGACCAATATCGGGAATACGACCAATTGCCGCGATATAGGCAACCGCCAGTGATACATTGATCAGCGCTTCGATAACTTCACGAAGCAGCACCGGCGCGCCCATCTGGCCGATGAAATTGGCGACCAGGGATGGCAACACGACAAAGATGCCGATGGCAATGGCAAGGGTAACGGCAAAAATCAGATGTTGAACCAGCGGATGGATATGTTCATCTTCTTCGGCAGCGACCACAGAGGCCGAAAAGTCAAGCGCTTTGCGCCCAATCGTAAATGCCTCAATCAGCGCTGCAAATCCGCGTAACAACGGCAATTGTTGCCAGCGAGCGCCGCGGGCGGGGACGGGCAAATCGAGCCGGGCAAAACTGCCATCAGCCCGTCGCACAACGACGGTCGCTTGCCGGCGCCCGCGCATCATGACCCCTTCCAACACAGCCTGTCCGCCGTATTTAAACCGCTGTTCGCTCATACCAACTCGATCACTGGCTTCTTATTGCCGATTGACCGGCCTTTCGCTCTTATCTATCTTACCATATCGACAGGCACGGTAACGTATCGAAAACGAGGTTATGTCGTGGGTTCGTCAGATTTGCCCCGCCGGGCCAGCGTCACTGCGGCAGCTCGCACACCGGTGACCAGACTGGAAACGCGGATGATCGGCGACACGACGCGCTCGGCAACGTAGGTAGTGGCTGTGGTTGCCGTTTGCGCCGAATCACGCACATTGTTAGCAATGGCGCGGGTAGTATCAAGCGCTTCGTTCGCTTTCGCCAGCGCTTCGTCGAGCTTGGGCAACACATTGTTGCGCGCCAACCGGTTGATTTGCTCTATGGCGTACAAGATTGCGATTAAAATGGCGATCGACAACACTGCCCCGATGAGCTGCAATGCCGCCAGAATCACGATGAATACATCACGCCATGCCGCGCGAAAACCGTCGCCCAGGAAGATCGCTGCAATGATAAACCCGAACAGAACTGCAGTTAGCAGGCCAATACCGATGCCAATCCAACGTAACACGGGGCTACCTCCGTACCAGGCCGCAGCAAGTGCGACTGCGAGGGCGCTCTAATGCGCCCGATTATATCATAGCCGCAAGCGTGAAACAACTATCAGCAAGATCCAGGCCAGCAATGATGCTTCAAGCATCGGAACTCCCGCCGGCGTGGGCAGATCGAGCGGAAAGCGCCAGCCCAGTAGCGTGGCAATGAGACAGCCGGCGGCAGCAGTTACCCAGAAGAGGGGGATTTGCCGCCACGACCGACCCAACAGAAAATGGGCCAGCGCCGCATGGGTCGTGGTTAGCAGTAGCAAGAGCAATGCAGCCGGTGAGAGCGCGCTCATCCAACCTCCGGGCGAGCAATCCAGCCGCCGCCGATCACCCGCGCCCCGTCGTAGAAGACGGCAGCCTGACCGGGACTGACAGCGCGCTGCGGACGCGCCAGTTCGACCAGCCAGCGCCCATCGGATTGAGCTGATACCCGCGCCGGCAGTGGATCGGCGTGGGCGCGTACCTGTACGTCACAGGTAAAGCTCTCGGCTGGCGGCGTGTCATCGACCCAGCGCGCGTCGGTGACAGTAAACCGTTCGCGATTTAGCGCCGCTGCCGGGCCAACGATCAACGCATTACGCGCCGGATCAATAGCAATCACGTAGCGCGGTTCACCACCACCCAACCCCAATCCGCGGCGCTGCCCCACCGTGTAGAGCGGTAAGCCCCGATGCCGACCGATCTCACGCCCTTCCAGATCGACAATTGGGCCGGGGACGAGGCTTTCCGGCGCTTCCAACCGCAGCAGATTGCGATAGTCGCCATCGGGCACAAAACAGATGTCCTGACTCTCTTCGCGGTCGGCGCTTGGCAAGCCCCGCGCCGCAGCCATCTCCCGTACTTGCGACTTGGTGTACTCGCCAATCGGGAATACGAGTCGGGCCAGATCGTCCTGTCCTAGCATGTGCAACATGTACGACTGATCTTTTTCCTGATCTACTGCGCGCCAGAGCTGGTAGCGACCATCGCCACTACGCGCGATCCGCGCATAATGCCCGGTTGCTACGGCGTCAAAGCCGAGTGCGCGCGCCCGATCAAGCAAAGCACGGAACTTGATCATGCGGTTACACTCAACGCAGGGGTTGGGGGTCAGGCCGTGGGTGTAAGCGCGAATAAAATAGTCGATAACGTGACGACGAAATTCGCGCTGGTAATTGAACACATAAAACGGAATGCCGAGCAACGCGCAAACCCGCCGCGCGCTGGCAGCCGCCTCCGCAGCGCAGCAGAGACTCTCGCGCAAACCGTGATCGTCATCGTCCCACAGATGCATTGTGACGCCGGTCACCTGATGGCCGGCTTCGAGCAAGAGAGCAGCAGCCAGTGAACTATCGACACCGCCACTCATTGCGACCAAAATGTTTGCCATATTGCTATTATACTCGCTGTCAATGTCTTGTTAGCCCACAGGTATAATGCTTGTAAACCAAAAGTTCTTTCAGGCCGCCGCCGATAACGCAGTCGGTTTCTTTGTGCGCAACCACTGCATCAATCGACCGGCTATCTGAGCAACCATTTCAGTATCCGCAGTGTCTTAGAGATGATCAAACGAAACCGACAACCTGCTATGTCACCACCATCGACGCCAACTGTTCCCATCACTCGCCACTACCATGACCGGTTGGGCATCAGTTACCTGCGCGCGGGTAACTACGGACCGGCCATTGTCTTTTTGCACGGCTGGGGCGCGTTCAAAGAATTGTGGTGGAGCGCCTTGCGCGACCTTGGCCGTGATCATCGCTGTTTTGCTCTCGATATGCCCGGTCACGGTGAAAGCCGGATCGGGCAAGCCGATCGGATCGAGGCGATTGCCGAACTGGTAGCCGAGTTTTGCCGCGATCTCGGCCTTGATACGATTATCCTGGTTGGCCATTCGATGGGGGGAAGCGTGGCCGTAGAACTGGCGCTGCGCCATCCTGCCCTGGTGCATCGGCTGGCACTGATCGATGCCGCCGTTGACGCTTATCGGATGCCGGCCTACACTCGCACCTATTTGCTGCCCGGCGTCGGCTGGGCCACCTTTCGGCTATCCCAGGCGGTTGGGCGCGCTTTTCGCCCAATCGGTCAGCGGATTCCGCACGAACACGGCGGCGGCTGGCTACGTCCGTGGCTGCGACGCGCCTCGTACCTCGCCACCTTCGATCCTGAAGGATTGTACCGCATTTTACGCTCACTCTTTGCAACTCGCGCTGATGATCGCTTGCGCCAGCTCACGATTCCAACCCTGGTGATGAGCGGTCAGTTTGATAGTCTGGCCCCACCGTCGCATGCGCGCCGATTGGCCGCGACTATTCCCGGCGCTCGCTTTGTGATGATCCCGGCCAGTCTGCATAATCCGATGGATGAACGGCCCCGCGCGTTCACGCGCGAATTACGGAGGTTTCTGGTTGATACCGGCATTCCAGCCACAGGCAAGGAGAAAACGGGCCGATGATGTCGCATCCGCAAGCCGAAACCGATCAGGTAACGACCACTACCCGTTTTTGCATGCCTTTGAGATAAAACTATGAACCTCGCAGCGTACCGTAAAGAGATTCAGCTCACCGGCACATCGCCGGTGCGATTGAGTGTGGTTGATGTCGGGCCACTTGATGGCGAACGGCAGGGAACAATCGTTTGTATTCACGGTTGCGCCGGCAATCTCGAACAGTGGACTCCTCAGATCGCGCATCTGGCCGGTCGTTATCGGGTTATTGCGCCCGATCTGCGCGGGCATGGTCAATCGGAAGTGGTCAATGCAGCCTATTCGCTGGAAGAGTTTCTCTGGGATCTGACCCAATTGCTGACCCGCTTGCAGGTTGAAGAACCGTTTATTCTGATGGCGCATTCGTTCGGCGGGCCGATTGCGATTACCTTCGCTGCCAGTCAGCCGCAGCGCGTCAGTCGCCTCATCCTGATTGCTACCGGGCCGGAAATGCACCTTCACCCGCTCCACGAGCGGATCGTCAAACTGCCAGTTTCACTGGCGATGCTGGAACGTTTGCGCCCGATCTTGATGCCGAAGACGTATGCGCCGGTCAAGGTGATCCAGCGCGTGCTGGCCGGGACACTCTTCCGCTGGAATGGCCGCGCCGTCTTGCCACAAGTGTCAACGCCGACCCTGATTATCGCCGGTCAATGGGATTTTATCGCGCCGGTGGCGCAGGCCCGCGAGAGTCAGCAGTTGATGCCCAATGCGCGCCTGGAAATTGTCCGTTACACGCGCCATTTGCCGCACCTTGAACGGCCTGATGCTGTTAATCGCCTGATTGATCGTTTTCTGGAAGGGCCGCGGGTTTGGCGGGATCAGCGATAATTGGGGAAGCTCGATGAGCGCCGGGAGGAACTCAAAGCTATTGACACTGCCAGTTCCATCCTCCCATAATCCGATTGAGACGCAATGCCACAGAACTGTCATTCCACTGTTGTTGCGCTGGCCTAACGTCTGTACTGAAGGAACGAATGCATGATGTCAGATCTGTTTGCCGCTCGTCCATGGCTGCGCCACTACGATCCGGGCGTGCCGCTGACGCTCAACCTTACGCCAGCGCCGCTGCCTGAGCTGCTGCGCCAGGCCGCCGAACGGTTCGCTACCACTCCCGCCATCGCGTTTTACGGTCGCGCGCTCAGTTATGCCCAACTGTGGGAAGAAACCAATCGCTTCGCTCGCGGTCTGCTGGCAATCGGGTTGCAACCCGGTGAGCGAGTGGTGATCCTGTTACCCAATATTCCGCAGGCAGTAATCGCCTATTATGGGGTTTTGCTTGCCGGTGGCATTGTCGTGCTGGCCAACCCGATCTTTGACGCCGCTGGCTTTGCCCACGAAGTGCGTGACTCTGAAGCCACAACGGTCATTGCGCTCAGTATGTTTCACCAACTGGTTGAGCAGGTACGGGCTGAGCTGCCTTTTCCCCGTCTCATTTATACAAACCTGAAAGAGTACCTGCCGTCGAGTCAGCGCATCCTGTTTACGTTGCTGCGCCAGGAACGCGAAGGCCATCGTGTCCCCACCGAGCAGGCAGCGCAGGCGCACTGGTTTCAACATGTGCTGGCTGCCGGCGACCACGGCGACTTGCCCAGGCTGCGGGCCGACGATCCGGCTGTGATCCTCTACACGAGCGGCACCACCGGCGCGGCAAAAGGCGTTTTACACCGCCATGCCAGCCTCTACGCCAATACCTGTCAGACGCGAGCATGGTACGCCGAAGCTGACGAGGGCAATGAGCGAGTATTGTGCGTCATTCCCTTTTCACACGCCTATGGGATGACTGCCTGCATGAATGTCGGCATCGCGCTCGGCGCCACTATGATCTTGTTGCCAACGTTCGAGACTCGCAATGTCTTGCACACCATTCGCCGCGAGAGGCCAACGTTTTTCCCTGGTGTGCCTCCGATGTACGCCGCGTTGAATGAAGTGCGCGATGTGCGTAAATACGGTCTGTCGTCGCTGAAGAGCTGCCTGAGCGGGGCGGCTCCGCTGCCGGTAGAAGTGCAGGAAGGCTTTGAACGGATCACCCGCAGCCGCCTGGTTGAAGGCTATGGCCTGACCGAAGCCGGGCCGGTGACGCACGCCAACCCCTTGCGCGGCGCGCGACGGGCAGGCACGATTGGACTGCCACTCCCCGATACCGAAGCGCGGATCGTTGATTTGCAGAGCGGCGCCGATCTGCCACCGGGAGCGATTGGCGAATTGCTGGTGCGCGGCCCACAACTGATGGACGGCTACTGGCGCAATCCGCAGGCGACCGCCGAAGCGCTCACGGCTGAGGGATGGCTGCGTACCGGCGATGTGGCCCGTATGCTACCTGACGGCTATTTCCAGATTATCGAGCGCAAGAAAGAGATGATTATTGCCGGCGACTACAATATTTACCCTCGCGACCTTGAAGAGGCGCTTTACGAACACCCAACCGTTATCGATGCCGCCGTGGTCGGAGTGCCACTTCCCGATGGCCGCACCGAAATCCGCGCCTTTGTCGTGACCCGTCCCGGCGAGCGAGTTAGTGAATCCGAAGTTTTTGCCTTTCTACGGGAACGGCTCAATCTGCCGGTTATGCCAGAGAAGATTGAATTCCGTGAGGCGTTGCCACGCAGCTTTATCGGTAAGTTGTTGCGCTGGCGGCTGGTGGAAGAGCTGCTTCACCACGAGCGTTGATAAATTGACGCCTGATCCACGTGGGGATGCGCGCGCAAGACGTAACCCAACGCCTCACAAATGGTCAGATCTGTCCCTGTCCCGCGCGCGGAAGTCATGTCCAAGAAACCACCCATTCGTCGCTAAAGCTCAGCGCACAACTAGCGGCACAAATAAACGGTTGCCTGGCCGCCATACTGCTTCAAGCGCATTGCCATCAGTCGTGATCGGTCCGGTGGCGCCGGTCGCTACATCGAGCCACCAGATGTCGGTTCGACCATCGAACCGCTCAAGCGTGTACAAGAGGTATGCGCCATCCGGTGACCAGCTTAGACTGCTGATGCTGCGGCCATGATCGGCAAACAACAGCATGCGCGGATTGGCAAGATTCTGGCGATCGTACAGCATGATCGCAAACCAGCGTTCACTCACATCGGCAGAAGGGCTGGTCGTGAGACGAATCACCGCAAATCGACGACCATCAGGTGCCCATACCGGTGCCCGGTCGGCTTCAGAGGCAATCAATCGAGTCTCGCCCGGCGGTTGCGTCCTGGTGTCGATCTCCCATACTCCTCCGGCGCGATTGCTGCGTGACGATGACAGATCAAAACCGTCAAACAAGATCCGGCCATTCGCGTGAACGGCTGGCCGTGTCGCGTGCGGGGCAAGGGTTTGTGTCTGTGGTGAGGGAGGCGCCAGAATGAGCAGATCGCCGCGCCCGCCCTGGGCAAGATTGCCATTGCAGAAGGCGCCAAACCCGGTTTGGGCAATTGCGATGCGCGTGTTGTCCGGCATCCATTGCACACCGGAAAGGCGCACCAGGAATGAAGGCCGCTCAACCGGCTCGCCGGCAGAGGGCACAAACGGGCAGCGCGATCCTTTCTGACTCTGGGTTTGGTAGACCTGTCTGGCGCCTGAACCGTCAGCATTGAGAACCGTCACTGCCGAAGCGATCAGATTATTCTGTGGGTCGGGATCAGGCACCGGCCACGGCCATGTGTTATGATCAACGACAACCAGCCGCTGGCCATCGGGTGACCAGGCCGGCGCGCGCACATTACCGACCAATCCCTGATAGATCAGTTGGACATTTCCGCCATCGGTATCCATCCGATACAGCCAGCGATTCTGACCACTGACTCGCGTGACGGCCAGCGGGCGACTCCCATCGCCGCGCAGTCGCGGCGGCAACGGCGCCGCCGTTGTCCGCCCATCGGCGGCAATCACACTCACATCGTCGATCAGCAAGACTGCGCCCGACTCTACGCTAGCGTTGCCCTGAATCACGATTGAGAATCGCACCGGTTGCCCGCGAACGCGCGCAAGCTGCTCGCCTTGCAATACAGTGCGGTACAATTGCCATCCCGGCGGCTGATCGGTCGCAAAGGTTCCGAGCTTGACTCCACCTAAATTCGGATCAAACTGATAAAAACCGCGGGCGAGAAAGACATCAATCGTCATTCCTGTCGCGGCGCGAAACCAGAACGAAACGGTTACTGCGGGCGCGCTGACCGGGATCGTCAGCGGCTGGCTGAGTATCTGCCGGGGAGTGCTTAAATCCGGCAATTGTGGACAATCACTGCCATCAGCCTCAACCCCCATCACGACAGCGTACCGACCAGAATTGACAAATTCGAAACCGGCAGCCTGACCATCGACAAGCTGCACATTCCCGCACGCCTCCCACGAGTCTCCCTGTTGTTCAAAACTACCATCCTGGATCAAGTTCTGCGCGCTGGCTTGCCCTGGCAATGGCGAGATGGCGAATGGAAAGAGCAATCCACACATCCATATGACAATCAGCGCATACCAACGGTTGCGGTAGACTCGCCGCAACAAAGACCGGAGTGCCATGCCTGCTGACCCTTTCACGATCCTTGAGTGAACATGCCTGACTACCAATACCAGGTCTCAATATCCATTGTACCGAGGGTTCACGACGCAAACGGGCATCGATTTCATTACAATATGCTTATACAATTTGATGACACGACAGACATAAACACAAGCCTGTCTAATATCGTCACTTTTCTTGTCTCATTCGGCAACTTTACCCGGCCTCAATGCGTAACACAGACAGCAACACTATTTCACCGGCGATGTCTGACACAGTCGCAACTGTTACAGATTGACCCTCATCTGCTCTACTAACCTTCGCGTAGCACACATACACATAAGGAAAGCCGTTGTCCAGAAAGGAGTGATTATGAATCGCCTCCAGCGCAGTCTGGCTACCGCACAAAAATTGCTGGAAAGTGGCGACATCGAACAATTCCAGATCAAAGCCAGTGATTTCATCTCGCAACGATCGGGCAACGAAGCCGGAGCAACCCGGATCGAGCAGATGAGTGTCCTGCTCGATGAAGCGGCTGAACTGCTCAACCGCAATTTGCAGCAGAAAGACAAAAGCGGGCAGGTCGCAAATATCATCTCGCCGGTGGTCATTCCGCGCGATCCGCGTTCGGTAGTCTGGATCGTGGTGGCAATCGTACTGGCTGTGATCGGTCTGTTCGGCTGGCTTATCAGCGCAACGATCGACTTCGTATCATTTGGTTTCACCAACCTCTCGCTCGCGCTGTTCGGCCCGCATTACTGGTTACTGGTGTCTGGCTATGTGGTATACAACCTCTGGCGCAACACGATCATTATGGTTCCTGACGGCTGTCAGGCCTTGATCACCCGCTTCGGCAAGCTGGAAGAGATCGCGCCAGCGGGACGCAAAGTGCTGCTGGATCCGTGGAAGCGGGTCAGCTACATTGTCAACGTTACCCGTGAATACCCTTACAACGCGCCGATTCGAGAGGCCCCCACCGCATCACGGGTTAACGCTTCAGTGGATCTGTTTTTGCAATTTAAGATTGAAGATCCGGCGGCCTTCATCTTCACCCTCGGCGGCGCCAAAGGATTTCAAGAGAAGTTGCAGAACGCAGTGAGCGAAGTGACGCGCGCACTCATCTATGAGCAGCGGGCCGAAGCGATCTACGATCTGGTTGGCGAGAGCACCCAAACTCTGCTCGACACGCTCAACCAGCAGTTTGCGCCGGCAGTGCGCTTCGTCAATGCCAACATCACCCACGCTGAGCCATCGAGTCAGGAATATCGGATCGACCTCGCCAAGCCAGAGATGATCCGGGTGGCGAAAGAAGCCTACACCTACGAGTATGAACTGGCGCTGCGCAAAGAGCAGGATGAGGGCGATCTCAACCGCGAGCTGACCAGCCTCAATGAACAGTTGTCGGCTATCCGCGCTGAGATTGCGACATATCAGGCCCAGATCGACACGGCCAGCGAAAAAGAGACCTATCGGGCGAGTGCCTATGCCAGCCAGTTGCTCAGCGAGGCCGAGAGTGCCGCCCGAGCGAACGCCGCCTTGCTCGAAGCGCAAGCGCTCGACATTCGCGCCGTTGGCGCAGCGATGTATCCTGAAATCTTGCAGTATCGCTATCAACAAGACATCCTTGACCGGCTTGAAGCTGTAGCCGACCATTTGCCGCAGATCGCGCAGATTGGTGGTAGCGATGAGACAGCTATCGACTATCTGGCGCTGGCGCAACGAATGCTCGGCATTACCGACACCCAGCTCTACTCGCCCGATGATGTAGCCGCAATTCGCAATCGTATGAGCGAGATTCGTCAGCGGATTCAAGCTCGCGCCGAGCAGATCCGCAAGGTGGTGGCTACCGAACAAGAGGCAGACCAACCAGTTGAGAAAGGAGATCAGGCATGACCGACGCGCGCCGTGAATTTTCCCGCATTCGCGAAGCTGTCGCTACCTGGAACCGCATTCGCCAACTGCTCCGTTCCGGCGAAGAGGGACAACTGGTACCGGTTGTCATTCCCAAAGACCGCCGACAGGCGCGCTGGTTGTTGCCCCTGGCGATCAGCCTCTATCTGTTTGGGGTGGCCGGATTTAGCGGCGGCTTCTTCGGCTGGCTGGCAGCGATCCTTGCGCTTCTGTTCTTGTTCGCTGCCGCTACATTATTCATTCTGAACGCCATCGTCGAAATCGAACAAGGCACAACCGGGATTCTTTCCCGTTGGGGAAAGATTGTTGGCACACTGACCCCAGGCCGACATTATCTCTGGTGGCCATGGGAAAAGGTCGAAGCGGTTGTCGATACCAGCACCGAGATCCCGTACACCGCTCCGGTAGTGGCTGCGCCGACCCGCGAAAACGTGCCGTTGAAATCGATTGAGTTCTTTCTCAAATTCAGGATCGAAGATCCAATCGCATTTGTGCGCCGACTTGGCGCCAGCAACTTCGATCTGGTGCTGAGCAGTGCCGTCCAGGACGCCATCCGTCAACGGGCGCGCCGGGTAGAGACCGAGCGAGCCTACGATCTGCGCGGAAGTGATGTCGGCGACATGCAAGCGTTGCTCAACCGGCAACTGGCCCGTTACGGCGCGCGCATCACCGGCGCCAACATTCCCGATGTACAGTTGCCCGATCAGTATCAGCAACACCTGGCAACGCGCGAGCGGGTAGCGAAAGAGCTGCAAGCTTACGAACGTGAGTGGGAGCTGATCAAGAAACAGCGGATTGACAACCTGCTTCTGGAAATTGAGCGGGCCAAAAAAGTGCGTGACGCTAAACTGATCGAGGTACGTGCTGCGCTCAACAAGGCGCGAGAAGATGTTGCCCGCATGTTGCAGGAGAAAGAGACCGAAGCGCAACGGGTGCGCTGGGAAATTGAAGCCCGCGGACGGGCAACATTGCGTCAGGCCGAGAATGAGGCGCGCGGGTTGGAATACCTGGGACGCGCTTACCAGGATAATCGGGCCGTTTTGCAATACGAGCTGGCGCGTCGTCGCCTGCAAGTGGCCGAGACGCTTATGAAACGAGCGCCACGTCCGATTGTAGTGCAGAGCGATGGTGGCGACATCTCGGCTTTGACCACCCTCATTACCGCACAGTTGTTACCCAAACTGGCCGGTTCGACTAATAGTCAGGCGTAATCCGCGCCTCGTGTTGCCGGTAGCGACATGTGTCAGCGGTCGCTACCGGCCATTTCTGAGCTGGGAACAATCTCGCGTCCCGTTACCCTGACAACTCATAGCCTTACCCTCTCTGCTACAGACCAGACGGTAGCTTCCGGTAACCTGCAAGCAATTCCTGCCAATCAATCATGTCACATCGGTTTAGAGCCAGATTGAAAGGTAGACATCGCAACTGTCACCTGTAGCCACCGCTGGTTGACAATTCGCTTGAAAACAGCGATAATTGTCAACTAACAGAAAGGAAAGTAGCTATGATCAACCGGCGATTACGCCAGCTACGCCTGGCGCGCGGTATGTCACTTGACGAACTGGCGCAGGCAACAGGCCGGATCGTTACCCGCCAGGCGATCTCGAAGTATGAACAAGGTCAGGCGCAGCCATCCCCCCTCGTGTTGCAACGGCTGGCCCAAGCATTAGGCATCCGCCCCTCCGACCTGCTTACCGATCATCCCATTCAGATTGAACTCATTGCATACCGCAAACGGGCTTCACTGAGCAAGCGCCATCAGGAACAGGTTGCGGCGCTGGCCCAGGAAGCGTTGCGCAGGCGAATGAGTCTGCAAGAACTGATCGGTGAACCGACTCGCCTCGACGTGCCATTGTTTGCTTACCCGATTACCAGCCTGGCCGACGCTGAAGCTGCTGCTGTCGATCTGCGCGCGCAATGGGATCTGGGCAGTGATCCTATCGCTAATCTCACCGACATCCTCGAAGATCGTGGCCTGCACGTCATCGCGCTCGATGCAGTCGATGGCTTCGACGGCGTCGCCGCCATCGCCCGCGATGAACACAACACGGCAGTGGCGGCTGCGGTGGTTGGTCGGCGCAGCAACGATGGCGCGCGCTGGCGCATGAATCTGGCGCATGAGCTGGCTCATCTGGTGTTGCAGCCAGATGATGACCTCGATCCAGAACAGGTAGCTTTCGGCTTCGCAGCAGCTCTGCTGGCGCCAGCCAGTGATCTGCGCGCGCACATTGGTGAACGCCGCCACCATTTGCATCTCGCTGAATTGTTTTTGCTCAAGCGCCATTTTGGTATGAGCATCCAGGCCCTGCTTTATCGCATGCGGACACTGGGGATTATCAATCAGCATCTGTACAAATCCTGGATGATCGACATTAGCAAACGAGGCTGGCGCAACGCCGAGCCGGAACCGTTACCGCTAGAAGAACCCCTCTGGTTGCAGCGCGCTACACTACGCGCGCTGGCCGAGGAGATGATCGATCCCACTGAAGCGCGTCGCCTGCTGGATAATGAAGTTCAGCTCCCCGATGTGACTGCTACCGATACGCTGGCGCAAGCAGTTCAGTTCCCTGATGTGACCGCTACCGATACGCTGGCGCAAGCGGTTCAGTTCCCTGATGTGACCGCTACCGATACGCTGGCGCAAGCGGTTCAGTTCCCTGATGTGACCGCTACCGATACGCTGGCGGGCGACTGCCGGTATCTGATCCGCCAACCACTATCAGCGCGCCACGCTGTGCTGGCTAAACAGGCTGCCGCCGCCAGTGATCTCTACGCGAACACCGCCGATCTAGCTAACGAGGTTGAAACGAGTGAGCACGACTGACCTCCCACGCCGTGGTGAAATCTGGCAGGCCGATCTTGGCGGAGGCTGTTTATCACCAGTGTTGATCATCAGCACCGATGCGCTCGCCAATCTGCCAATCCGATTAATCGTGCCGCTGCGTCCCTGGGAAGATCGCTTCGCCAACCTGATCTGGATTCAGCGGCTGGAGAAGAAATGGCCAACACAATTGGGAGATCCACATGCCGCCGATCTGCTTCAGATCCGCAGTATCGAGCTAAACCGGTTACGAAAGCGGATTGGACGGGCGCCGGCAACGAAGATGGATGAGATTGCCGCCGCTGTCGCACTGGTGGTAGACTATCAATTGACGAACTCGTAAAGAAATCGCCTTCAGGCCACACCACGCACAACACGATGACACTCACATCATCCTTCTCCATCCATCCCGGCGCCTTGCTGGCCACTACGCCCGCCACTGCCACTGCCACCGCTCTCAATCAAGCGCTGGCGCCATACGGCCTCTGCCTGCCGATCGTGCCATTGCGCGCCGGTGTTACTCTGGCAGAGCTGGTCGCCTGCAATAGCGGTGGTCGTTACCGTTTGCAGAGTGGCCCAATCGGGCGTTATGTGCGCGCCGCAACCATTGACTACAATGGCAATACCATTACTATCGGCGGCCCGACACTTAAACGCTCGACCGGCTACAATCTCAATCGGGCGCTGGCCGGACAAGGAGTGCAGTTGGGGACGGTGCGTGAACTGACCTTCAATCTCCGTCCTTTGCCGACAGCAACAACGCTGCGATTGGCGCAAGGATCGCTCGAAGACTTGCTGGCGCTGGCCGCAGAGCTGGTTGCTAACGGTCTTGCGCTACGCGGATTGGCGTTCGATGCTGCTGGGATGCTGTTAGTTGAGCTGGCGGGCTTGCCGGTAGTGATCAATCGTCAGGCGTCGGAGGTTGAAGCGGCTGCGGCGCGTTTTCACCTCACCGTCATCGCCGATCCCCCCAATCCCTGGCAACATTGGGAAACACTGGCTCAACAACATGCTGCCCTTCCCTCCGATCAACGCCTCGACGTGACCTTACCACATCGCGCCTTGCCAGACTTTATCGCTGCCTGTCGGAATCTGACCAACGTGGTTATCTGGGGTGATGCCGGGTTGGGCAGCCTCCACATTAGCCCTCTGCCCGACCGTCGCAGCTATGCCAGCCTGAAAGCGCAGGCAGCGGCGCTCGGCGGGCAAGTTTGCTTTGAATTTGGCCCACCGCCACAACCGGCGTTCCCTGCTCTCAAGCCGACCGCTCTGGTCAAGGAAGCGAACCTCATCAGCGCCTTGCAGACGGTGGTCGGCGTTCGCTACCTTCTCCACCACCCTGACCAGCTCGCCGTTTACGGTCAAGATGCTTCGATCGCCCAACCCGAAGGATCGCCATTGGCCGTCGCCTTGCCAGCAAGCACTGCTGAAGTAGCAGCCTTAATGCGCATTGCCGCCGCGCATCATTTGCCGGTTGTAACCCGTGGCGCAGGCAGTGGACTGGCTGGCGGCGCCGTGCCAACGGCAGGCAGTCTTGTCATCGGTCTCAATCGGTTAGAGCAGATCCAGATCGATCAGACACAACAGGTTGCTCACGTTGGTGCCGGTGTCGTGACTGCCGATCTGCAACGCGCCGCCGAGCGAGCTGGTCTCTTCTACCCACCCGATCCCAGTAGCCAGACTGCTTCAACCATCGGTGGCAACATCGCCTGTAACGCAGGAGGTCCGCGCTGTCTGAAATACGGGGTTACTGCCGACTATGTGCTCGGTCTGACGGCTGTCCTGGCCGATGGCAGTATTGTCCGCTATGGTGATGGGTTGACCGGGCAGGGCGAGAGCGATGGTCTGGCCCAATTACTGGTTGGTTCGGAAGGGACACTGGCCGTCATAACCGAAGCGACGTTGCGCCTGATCCCATTGCCGCGCGCGCGACGCACTACTATGGCAATCTTCCCTGATCTGTACGCCGCCTGTGCCACGGTCGAACAGATTATGGCGTCGGGAATCATTCCGGCCAGTCTGGAATTGATGGACGATACCACCATTGCGGCAGTGGAAGCGTATCTGCGTATTGGGCTACCACGTGACGCAGGCGCGATGTTGTTGATGCTGGCTGACGGCGAACCAGAGACAGTTGAACACGAGGCTGCGGCGTTGGCCGAACTGGCGCGAGCAGGAGGAGCGCAACGAGTAGCGGTAGCGCGCTCTGCCAGCGATGAAGCCAGTCTCTGGCAGGCGCGGCGCGTGATCGCGCCGGCGCTGGCGCGCATTCGCCCCAACCGGCTCGGTGAAGACATTAGCGTTCCCGTGACCCGCATTGCCGAATGTGTCAGCCGAATCAAGCAGGTGAGCGCGGCGCATGGCTTGCCGATTGTCGTCTTTGGTCACGCTGGCGATGGAAATCTGCACCCTAACATTCTGTTCGACGCGCGCGATCCTGCCGATCTGTCGCGGCTATGGCCATGCGCCGAAGCGATCTTCGCTGTCGCGCTGGAAGTGGGTGGCACATTATCAGGTGAACATGGTATCGGCACGCTCAAGCGGCCTTTCATGAAGCAGGCGTTAGGCACGGCCCAAATCGCCATTCAACGTTCGATCAAGGCGCGCTTCGATCCTGAAGACCGACTGAATCCCGGCAAGGTACTACCGCCATGCTGATCACCAGTCTCGCCAATCCCACCATCAAAATGCTGCGCGCCCTGCGTCAGCGCAAAGCGCGCGACGAGCAGGGTCGTTATCTGATCGAAGGTATCCGGCTGGTTGCGGAAGCGATTCAGTGTAACGCGCCTCTCGATATGCTTATCGTGGCCCCGGAACTGCTAACCAGCGCATTTGCCCATGAACTGGTCGCGAACTATGCTGCGACGGGTGGACGGGTACTCACAGTCAGCGCGGCGGTTTTTGCCAGCCTGGCCGAAAAAGAGCATCCTCAAGGTATTGCAGCGGTTGGTCGGATTGAGTATACCGCGTTAGAAAGCTTCCCGATGGCGCAGGTGGGCTGGATCGCGCTGGTGGAGGTGGCCGATCCGGGTAATCTGGGCACCATTTTACGCACTGCAGACAGCGCGGGCTTCAGTGGGGTCATTCTTGTGGGCGCAACAACTGATCCGTTCGATCCGGCAGCGGTGCGGGCCAGTATGGGAGCGCTCTTCAGCCAGCGTCTTGCGCGCGCCGATTGGGGACATCTGGTAGCGTGGTGTCGCGCGCATGGAATTGGGCTGGTAGGAAGTTCTGATCGCGGCGCACTCGATTATCGCACTGCCACCTACCCACGACCACTGGTGCTGGCACTGGGGAGCGAACGCGAGGGACTCAGCGCCGATCAGCTTGCCAACTGCGATTGCGTGGTACGGATTCCGATGCGCGGACGAAGTGACTCTCTCAATCTGGCAGTGGCAGCGGGGGTGCTGATGTATGAAGTTACCCGCCACGATGATTTCTAAGCTCTGATAATCGGCGTTGTCTTTCATCAGCCCAGGGCTATGACACTGCCATGCGTACCCCCAGGGCTGCCAGCACCGCGCCAGTCGCATAATTCAACCAACGCCGCACCGATTGCCGACGCAACCAGTTGCTCACTGACGCCACCACTATGGTTAAGAAGGAAAACCAGATCACACTCAGAGCGAAATGGATGGTCGTCAGCGCCAGTGCCGTCAGCAAGACCGGATCGCGCGGATCGATGAACTGCGGCAGAAACGCCAGATAGAATACGGCAACTTTTGGATTGAGGATGTTGCTCAAAAGGCCCTCAACGAAGGCGTGGCGCTCTTGACCGGCAGGCGCATGCCATTCGATTGCGCGCCGCTGCTGCCACGTTGTCACGATCGTCCACATTCCCAATCCGGCCAGGTAAAACGCGCCAGCTAACTTGATCGCATGATAGAGTTCTGCCGACTTAACAACAACGGCAGCCAGGCCCAGGCCAGAAAATGTTGCCTGTACAAACAAACCGCTACCGATCCCGAAGGCGGTTGCCACGCCGGCAAGACGACCACGCGCCAGGGCATTGCGCAGCACGAGCATCGTATCAGCGCCGGGGATGATCGTAAGGATGGCAACGGCGATAGTATATGCGAGCAGACGATCAAAAATCACGACGGTTCCTCCAGCGCAGCAAACCTGTAACCTGAAACGTATGATACGCGATCTTGCAGTCAGGCATTGCTCAAGCAGACGATCACCAACAGTTGCGCAGACATACGCTTGCCGCGCCGTAGTGACGTGTGGTAGAGTGACAGAGGGCATGGCAACGTCGCGCCCTGTCCGAGGCAGATAACAGCTTTCGGCGCCGGTTTTTATCCAAAAACAGAGCGAGTAACTCAATCATCCAATGACACAATAGATATGAAGATGACACGACACCTGATCTGGCTTTCAATCATATTCCTTGCCGCCTGCGCTGCGCCGGTAGCTTCAACACCACCAGCTACCCCTACTCAACCATCCAGCCAGACGCCAACGTCCACGCCAACCACAGCGCAGAGTGCTCCAACAACTACTGACTACTTTCCTGAAGTACCGCGCGGGCGCACATCCGAAGGGTATCATTACCTTGGCAAGGCTGATGCTCCGGTAACGATCACCGTCTACTCAGATTTTCTCTGCACTTCGTGCGCGATTTACACGCTTGATATTGAACCGCGTCTGATCGAGGAATTCGTTGCCACCGGCCAGGCCCGACTGGTCTACCGTCACCTGTTACAACTGGGCGAACGCTCGCAGATACTATCTGAAGCCAGCGAATGCGCAGCCGATCACGGCAAATTCTGGGAGTTGCGTCGAGAGCTTTATGCGCGTTATAATCAGCTATATTTTAACACCCGCGAGACGGTCATCGATCTTGCGGCTGGTTTAGGGATCCCGGTCGATGACTTTACTACCTGTCTTGACTCGCATACATATCAAGCTCAGGTTGAGGCCGATTACGCCGCAGCGATGGCGGAAGGGATCTATGCCCGACCGGTATTACGCATCGGCAATGAAACAATTATTGGCGCGCAGCGCCTTGAGGTATATACACAGCAGATCGAGCGCGCGGCGCAACGCTAGAGCGCCAAAAAGTGTTCCATGGCAGCATCACATCGCTTCTGGCCGTTGAGCATTATTGTTATCGGCTTGATCGTCGCAGGCTGGCTGGCAATAACGCCATCCCCCGATTTCTCGTGGGCGCAACCGAGTTGCGATGAGCGACCTGCCTATCCAGGCTGTATCGAAATCCCGGTCAACTGTGGCCCATATCCTGACAGTGTGTGTAATATTACCAAAACTGCCGTTATCGCGACTCGCACGGCGGCGGCAGCGCCGGCGCTTACTCAGACTGCACAGGCAGGCGGACAACCATCGCCAACCGCTTCATCAACGCCTACCACAACCAGCACTGCCGCCACTAATACGCCGACATCAACGCCAACTTCAAACCCGATCCCGACCAACTCACCAACTGTTGTTGCCACTATCCAGAGAACGTTGACTCCAACCAGCACACCTTCGCCAACAGCACTGCCAACAGCATTCTTGATGCCATCGCCAACTATCTCAACAGTACAGCGCTGCGCTCCCGGTGATACGCTGGAGCTGACCGGCACGACTCGACCACAGACCGCTCTGCTCGCTCTCTTCGATGACCGTCCGGTTGGCGGTGGCGCAAGTGACCGCAGCGGCGCGTTTCGGATTGTCTTGCGCATTGGCGATGAGCGTCCTGGTATGCATGAGATTATTGTGCGCGAGCGCGAAACTGCAACAGATGTGGCAACGTACATGTGCGAAACCTCGCCGCCACCGACGCCAACCCCTACCTTCGGCCCGATCCGGGCAACCCTGCCGGCTGTGCCGTGATCGGCAACAAGAGACGAGCGGGGAGCGAATGCTCGCTTCCCCGCTCGTCTGGACAAGCCCCGTTACACCGCATTTACAATGTTTCAGAGCGAGGTTGTGGCTGAGATATTACCGGTTCGCTCTTTCCAGCAGCGGATCGGTCAATGGCATGCATGATTAATGCCAGTGCCTGTTCGCGCGAGCAGGTGAGGCGTTCAAGTTCGGCGAGCAAGATAGAGAGGCGACGATAATCGCGTCGGATTGCCTGTTCGTCGGCAGATGAGAGACGAGGTTGAGTGGCAGCCAGCCACTCTTCAAATGCGACCCGCCGGCCAAGCAGGTCGGGTGAGCCAAACTGGCTGAGCCGTTGCCACAGAATTGCGGCACTATCGGTCAGCAGACGCAAACTGTCAATGGTCATAATGCCGGTATCATAGTTAGCTAAACCCACTTCCACGCGCGTTTCGCACCCATTGTATGGTAGTCGGAGAGCAATTCAGTGCGGATCGGTCGTGAGATTGAGTTTCGCCTCTGGTATAATCGAAATAGCAATACTGGCAGGAACTTATGCGTGAACCAATCTCTCTTCAGACAACCGAAACCGCCAACTCTGGCGCAGTCCCTCGTCCAACCGTACCACCCCGTTTTCGACCGCGCGAGCGATTTTTACGGGTTTCGTCGTTTTTTCTCGGCGTTGTCATCCATATCTACATCTGGGACATCTTTCTCGCCCGCTTTGCCATCTTTCGCTGGTATGTGCAGCGCACCATGCTGCGGCGCTGGGTGTCAATTGCCCGCCGCTTTCGCATGATGGCGGTAGAGCTGGGTGGGATGCAGATCAAACTCGGACAGTTCCTTTCGTCACGGGCCGACATCATCCCCGACGTAGTGCGACGTGAACTGACCGGACTGCAAGACGAGGTGCCACCGGCGCCCGCCAGTCACGTGCTTGAAGTCATTCTGGAGGAACTCGGCGCGCCACCCAGCGAAATCTTCCGCAGCTTTGATTCGGAGTGCGTTGCCGCCGCCTCGCTTGGACAGGTGCATTACGCGGTGCTTCACGATGGCCGCGAAGTCGCTGTGAAGGTGCAACGGCCATGGATTGACAAGATTATCGAAGTCGATCTGAGCGCGGTGACGTGGGTCGTGCGCCTGATCAAGAACTATCCGCCGATTCGGCGACGCGCTGACCTTGAAGCATTGCTGGCCGAGTTTGCCCGGGTGCTGGTTCAAGAGCTGGATTACATCCAGGAGGCGCGTTCGGCGGCTATTTTCCGCCAGAACTTCGCCAACCATCCCGGTATCTACATTCCTGAACCGATCTTCGAGTTGACAACCCGCCGCGTGCTGGTGATGGAACGTATCAGCGGGATTAAGATCACCGATCTGCATACGCTCGATCAACTGGGGGTCAGCCGTCTCGAACTGGCCGCTCGCCTCAATAACTGTTACCTCAAACAGTTCTTTATTGATGGCTTCTTTCACGCCGATCCCCATCCCGGCAATCTGTTTGTCAGGGTCGAAACCGGTCTGGCGCCATCGTCACCCCCTACGCCACCGATCCCGATGAGCGCAAATGGGCACATTGCCGTTGACACACTTGAAGCGCAGCTACCGATCGATCATGCCCCTGAAGAAGTGCAAACCGGCACTCCCTTTACCCTTATCTTTGTCGATTTCGGCATGATTGGGCGCTTGCCACCACAGACAATGGAGATTATGCGGCAAGGGGTGCTGGGGCTGGCCACCAACGACGCTGACCGGCTTCTCAACTGTCTCGAACAGCTTAACGTCATCCTGCCTGGCGCCGACCGGCGTCAGATTAAGGCGGCCATCGAGACAATGTTGCGTTACTCGTTCAATCGCACAGTACGCGAGCTAACCAATCTCGATGTCGAAGCAATCATGGCCGAGACAAAAGATCTGATCTACGATCTGCCATTCCAGATTCCTCAAGACCTGCTCTATCTGGGGCGAGCGCTGAGTATGGTCGCAGGACTGGCAACCGAGATCTATCCCGATATTAATCTGTTCCAGGAGTTGCGTCCGTTTGCGCGCGCGATGCTGGCCCAGGAACAGCGCAACGGCAACTGGATCGAGAAGTTACAACAGGAATTGAGCGAATTGGGCCGGATTCTGATCGGCCTGCCTCGCCAGATGGATGCCTATTACCGGGCTGCCAACCGCGGCGAGTTACAAACTCGCTCGGACCTGAGTCGGCTTGAACGCAGTATGAAACGGGTCGAGCGAGCAACCGACCGACTGATGGGCGGGATGCTGGCGACCGGTCTCTTCCTCGGTGGCGTGCAACTGCGCACTCGCGGCCTCGAACGAGAAGCACAGCGGGCATGGTGGGCCGCAGCCGCGGCAATCCTGTGGGCGCTATGGCCGCGCAATGAGCGCTGGTAACTTGCGTCAGAACATGACACGAATGGATTGCCGCTCCGGTGCTGGTTCTGCCCGATTGTGACGAAACAGCAATGCCAGGATTTGGCCCTTAGCATCGTAGACGGTAGCTCTTTGCCTTGAAGATAAAGAACTGTGCATGAGCAACGAACTTCGCTTTCCAGCCAATTTCCTTTGGGGAGCAGCTACTGCTGCCTATCAGATTGAAGGCGCCTGGAACGAGGACGGCAAAGGCGAGAGTATTTGGGATCGCTTTGTGCGCCAGCCTGGCGCGATTGCTCATGGCGACACCGGCGATGTTGCCTGTGACCATTACCATCGCTACGAGGAAGACCTCGATCATATGGCGGCACTGGGCCTGAAGGCATATCGCTTCAGCATCTCCTGGCCGCGCATCTTTCCCAATGGCACCGGCCAACCCAATCAGCGTGGGTTGGATTTTTATCGACGGTTGATCGAGGGCTTGCATCGGCGTCAAATCCTGCCGGTTGCCACCCTCTACCACTGGGATCTGCCGCAAGCGCTGGAAGATCGCGGCGGCTGGATCAACCGCGACACAGCGCTCTATTTCGCCGAATATGCCGATTACCTGTTTCGCCAGATCGGCGGCGAGGTCGCGTTATGGGCAACGCACAATGAGCCGTTCATTCAGGCATTCTACGGCTACGGAAATGGCGAAAATGCGCCAGGCAAGCGTGTACCCTGGCAGGTACTGAAAGTGGTGCATCACCTGTTACTCTCGCACGGGCTAGCCGTGAGCGCCTTTCGCGCTGCTCGACCGCAACCGGTTCGCGCCGATCTGCCACCACCGCAGATTGGGATCGTGTTGATGATCTGGTCGCATTATCCGGCCAGTGAGCGGGTGGCCGACCGCAAAGCGGCGCAGCGGGTCGATGGCATTATGAACCGCCTCTTCCTCGAACCGCTCTTCCGCCAGCGTTACCCGGAAGACATCATCGACCACTTTGGCCGCCGTCTCATCCATGCGCCCATTCAACCCGGCGATATGGAGATTATCGGCCAGCCGATCGATTTTCTCGGTATCAACACCTACACCCGCCTCTTGCACGCATTCAACTGGCAAGAGCCGTTTGTCATGGCCAGGCAGGTGCCGGGGCCGTTACCCAAAACTGCCATGGGTTGGGAGATCTATCCCGATTGCATTGTCGAGGCCTTGCAGAAAGCGCGCGCATATACCTCGATCCCGCTGTATATCACCGAAAATGGCGCCGCGTTTGCCGATCCGCAACCCGATCCTCACCAGACAGTGGTTGAAGATCCTGATCGGGTAGCATACCTGCGCGATCATATTGCTGCCTGCCACCGCGCTCTGGCTGCCGGCATCGATCTGCGCGGCTATTTCGTCTGGACTCTGCTGGACAATTTCGAGTGGGCGAAGGGGTTTAGCGCGCGATTTGGCATCATCTACACCGACTATGCCACGCAACGCCGGCTCTGGAAGCGCAGCGCACACTTCTACCGGGCAGTCATTGCCCACAATGGGTTAGAGTCGTGCTAAGCCAACCTAAAGCTTTGCCGTCCTTCGCTTCGAGCATCGTATGACAGCAGAGCAGCGCTATCTGACGATGTTCGGTCTCCTTACCGGCGGGCTAACTATCGGCTGGCTGTTTGCCACTATTGCCTATGCCGGGCTTGGCTACGACAACTACCGTCTCTCACTCCCTCTGATCGGTGAGCTTACCCTCATCGGCCTTCTCAACAGCGCACCGGTGCTGGCCGGTGGGATCAGCGGGCCACTCGCATGGTACGCTGTGGGTCGGTTGGGAGCGCGCTCTGCTCTGCTCATCGGATGTTTGCTACACGCCGCTGCATTGTTGACGCTTGTCGGCGCGCCATCAGCATCTGCCCTCACCGCTGCTGAAGCCTGGTTGCTTGTGAGCGGGATTGCAGTTAGCGGGCCGGCCAGCGTGTTGATTAATCTGGCCGGCCCGTCATTGATGATGCAGCTCAGCGGCGCGCATGGCCCTGACCGGCTGTTTGCCCGCAGCGCGGCCATAAACCTGATCATCAGCGGATTAGGCAATCTGTTTGCCGGTACTCTCAGCAGTGGCTGGCAGCTTCTACTGGCAACAGATGATCCCGTGGTGCCGTACCGCTGGAATGCCGGATTGAGCATGCTTATGGTTACACTCGCCGGCTTGCCACTGATCGGCCTGCGACCGTCGCTCACAACACCCGTTGCCCGTGATCACTCGCCAGGCGCTCAATTGCGCGATCTCTGGCAGGCAGTAGTCGGCGGATTGCCATATGCGATTGCGCCGTTCCTGCTCTCACTCGGCGCAGCGCTCTTCATTCCCTACCTGGGACTCTTTTTTCGCCGCCAGTTTGACGCGCCTGATCTGACCATCGGGCTGATCTTCGCCATTATCAACCTGAGTACTGGACTGGCAACGCTGGCCGGGCCGCGGCTAGCACGCCTGATTGGCCGTATGCAAGGGGTCGTGCTAACGCAAGCGATGGCAATACCCTGTCTGATTGCCCTGGCCTTTGCCCCCTCGCTACCGCTTGCCGCAGCAATTGCGATTGTGCGCAGCGCGTTGATGAACATGGCATCACCGCTATTTGAAGCGCAGGCCCTGAGCAAAACAGCGCCAGATCAGCACGCGACCGTTATCGGATTGATCCGGGCCGCAGCGTCAGTCGGCTATATCACCGGGCCAACGATTAGCGCTGAAATCCAGCGCGTAGACGGGTTCACTCCTGTCTTCCTCATTGCGGCGCTCTGTTATACCGCTGCCGTACTGGCCAACACGATCATCTTTCTCTGGCGCCGATCGGCCTGAGCAGCTTTAGACTATCCGCTTACCGGTTCCCAGCAAAGGTAGAGTATACTGAACAGAGACACAACATTTCTTTGCATAGAAACAGGAATGGATGGCATGCAACCACACCTTTTCACACCCCTGACAATCGGTAGCGTCACGCTGCGTAACCGGATCGGTATGTCGCCGATGTGTCAGTATAGCGCCATTGACGGCTTTCCCACTGACTGGCACCTCATGCACCTGGGCGCTCGCGCGGCTGGAGGTGTCGGCCTGGTTATCCTGGAAGCAACTGCCGTTTCGCCGGAGGGTCGTATCTCTCCCTTCGATCTGGGGATCTGGAACGATCAGCACATTGACGCTCTGGCCCGGCTGGTCAGACTGATCGAGAGTCAGGGCGCAGTTGCCGGAATCCAGCTTGCTCATGCCGGACGGAAGGCCAGCGTCAATCGCCCCTGGGCAGGCGGAAAACCAATTCCACCAGATGCCGGCGGCTGGCCGGTTGTCGGTCCGACTGCCGAACCATTTGCGCCTGGTTACCCGACCCCGATCCCACTCGATCAGAATGGCATTGCCAAAGTCATCGACGATTTCACCACCGCTACCCGGCGCGCGCTGGCGGCAGGGTTTCGTTGGGTCGAGATACACGCCGCTCACGGCTATTTGCTACACAATTTCCTCTCGCCGCTGGGCAATGACCGCACCGACGATTACGGCGGCGATCTCGGTAGACGAGCGCGCTTGTTGCTCGAAGTTACTTCTGCTGTTCGCGCCGTCTGGCCCTCTGACTTACCGCTGGCCGTCCGTCTCTCGTGCAGTGATTGGACGCCAGAAGGGTTGACCATTGCCGATACCGTTGCGGTATCAAAGCTCCTGCGCGAACGCGGTGTCAATCTGATTGATTGCAGTTCGGGTGGCATTGCGCCGGGGATCACAATTCCAGTTCGAGAAGGATACCAGGTGCCATTTGCCGCTCAAATCCGGCGCGAGGCTGCGATAGCCACCGCCGCCGTTGGTCTGATCACTCGACCCGAGCACGCCGATGCGATTGTGCGCAATGGCGAGGCCGATCTGGTCTTGTTAGGCCGCGAGCTGCTCCGCGATCCACACTGGCCATTGCGGGCAGCGCGAGCGCTTGGTCACGAATTACCACCGCCACCGCAATATCTACGCGCGTGGTGAGACAGAGCGCGCTACCCATTGAGTCGCGTTCGAGTCATGGGATCATCAGAGTGTGAGCGGATCTGTTCGCTTCACAACTGCTGCAAACGACGCCAAACGAGCGAATACCAGCGCAGCGCCGACCAGACACCTTCAGCGCCTCGCCCTCTAACAGGCAAACGAGGCGCTGAAGTGCGTCGAAGAGCGTAGAGGAGAACGATCAACAGCCGATTATCAGCAAATTACCAGCATTATCCAACCAATTCCACCCGCTCTGCGGAAAGGTCAACACCCCACCGCGCGGGATAGTTCTGGTCGCAAAGCGGTTTGGGTTGGATTCAGTTGCGTCATGACTCGTTGCACAATCCGCAGGTCAAAGGCAAGTTGAAGGTTGCGAGCCGGATCATCAACAAACAGCCCATTGCCGAAACGGTCGAAGCTATTGGCTAAAAACAGCCACATATCGCTGTCAAGTGTGACCGCAGGTGTCAAACCATACCAGCGCAGGAAACTAACGATCTGTGGCGATGGACTGAGCTGGGGTAGTTGCGGCGAACCGAACACGACGCGCAGTCGATCACGCGCCACTACCACATCATGCACTGCGTCACGAATCATTGCTCGCTGTAAGCCGACTGGCGGCAGCGGGAATCGCGGCGACCGGTATCGATATGAAGTGACATTAATCTGAGGCGCGCCGGACAGAACCTGAACATCACGCTCTGACAGATTGGCAGACTGATGGAACGTAACGATAAAGAGCACATTGGGTGGCGTCAGCGGACGATCCTGATTGACCGGGAGCAAGTGAAGCTGATCGTGCAGATAGTGGAAGAGTTCATCGGGAGCCAGCCCGTCAAACAGCACTACGTAGAGCTTCCCGGCGCCTTGAGCCGATTGAGCCTCGTGTAACACCTCGCTCAACTGCTGATCACCGAAACGGGTATGGAGGGTGCGATAGTAATCGCGTTGACCACTCCGCAACGTCCAATGCGACGGGCCAATGCGAACAAACTGACCAGGGGCATTACCGACAAGTGCCATTGCCAGATGTTGGGCCAGGGCAGCCTTCCCAACACCCGCGCTACCACTAAGCACCACACAGGGATACGTCTTAAGCGACACGTACACTGCTGTCAGCAAACGAGCTGAAGACGCATCAGCATATGTACGCAGCCGACGCGCGATCTCTTGCTCGGCGCTCAGCGTTGCCGACCGTTCCATCGTAGACCAGGCTGGCGGATGCCCGCTCGCGGGACCTGCCAACTCCCAGCGGCCCCCATTGGCCTCGCCGCGAGCGCCATTGCTTGCGGCATGGAAGTTGTAAGCAATCATAGTGGTTCACCCAAAACGAATATCAGATAGATCGCCAACGTTCAATTCCTGGCTTACTCCGCTCACATAGGCGCGATCACCGATTAAACTCCGGTTCAAAATGACCGACTGAATCTGTGCGCCGGCATTGATGATCGAGTCGCGCACAATAGCCTGTCGCACCACCGCGCCATCAGCGATTGAGACGTAGGGACCAACCACTGCCTGCTCAATCACTGCGGTAGGCGCAATATTGACGGGTGGAATGATCACTGCATTTGGATACTCAGCCGCGCGATTATGACCATTTTCGAGCAGATAGCGATTGGTATCTAGCAACGATTCAATAGTGCCGCAATCGCGCCAGACGCGCACCGTTTCGGCGCGCAGCTCTTCACCGCGATCGATCATCACCTGGAGCGCATCGGCCAGATAGAATTCACCCTTCGTCTGGATGTTATGCTCCATGATGTAATCAATCGCTGACAGTAACCGACTGGCTTCAGGCACGTAGTAGAAACCGGCTACAGCGAGATTTGAGATCGGCTCGCTCGGTTTTTCAACCAATCGCGCGATCCGCCCATTCTCAACTACCACTACCCCAAATCGACGCGGATCATCAACCTCCTTACAATAAATGATGCCGTATTCAGGATGCTTGTTCAGATGCTCAATATCAAACTCGAGCAAGCCATCGCCAAACACCACCAGTAAGGGGCCGGTCAGATCACGAGCCAGCGCAATCGCATCGGCCTGCCCCCGCATCACCTTCTGTTCGAGAAAGCGCATCGGGTACGAATAATTGGCCCGCATAAACTCTTCGATCTGGTTGCCGAGGTAGCCGACTACGCAGATCAGTTCGTCAATCTGTAGCGGGGCCAGGTAATCAATAATGTGCGCAAGCACCGTTTTGCCGGCCACGCTAACCAGCGGTTTCGGGCGAACAAAGGTGTGGGGGCGCAGGCGGGTACCCAGGCCGGCAGTCAGGATCATCACACGCATATGCTAACTCCGTGATCCACAACTACAGCCACTGCAACCACACCCACCGCTGGTTGTCGCCGGCGCCGACGCCATTGCAACAGCCTCTCCTCGACTATGTGCAGCAAAGAGCGACAGGCGACGCCGGGTTTGCGCACTCTGACAGAATGGGCAGGTGACAGTCTGGTCGGTTGCATTCATGGGCAACAGCCGCTCGAACTGACGCGCGCAGTCCAAACAGCTATACTCGTACATCGGCATACGTTCACCTCATGAAATCAGGGGAAAGAGGAGGGCGGACGAGGCCCAACCGCATTATACCACGGCGGTCAGGCGTCTTGCATAACGGTTTGCTTATCTTTACGCTAACATTTACGCAACTATGGAACTGGTGTATGGCCGCCAAGAAGAGTCACATCGCCGTAACCAGATCAGACGATATTGTCGGTATCGATTATCACCGCAATTCAGGTAATTCGACTGGATCCTCACGCGGCTCACACAAACCGCAAAACAGGGCATGAGCGGTGATAATAGCTTTATGATTGCCTTTGCGATCGGCATACAGCGCGACAATATGAGGCATCTCTTGCGCGTGATCGCGACAGACTGCGCGCCCGCAGAAAATACACGCGCCATGGGCTGGTCGGTTGCAATGCCAGCAGTTCATTACGACTCCGGCTTACTATGCGGGGCACGCCAGACAACGCGCCCCGCGCGCTCATTAACGGACAACGATCGGTATCCAGAGCTGCGGCCTGCTAAATGAAACAGGCGCATCCAGCAATTGATCGGTTATCTCAACTGAACTATTCACAATGTTTACCGTATTGGTCAGATCGCCGTTTATCTGTGCCGGATTAGCGGTGACCCGGAAGAGCAAGCTCACCCGTCCGGACGTGCTACCACTCTGGGCAGGCACCGTAAGATTATTCCACGTCAATACAGTCCGCCCACTACTGGTACTGATCTGCGGCGCTGAACCGCGCAACATCGCATTGTAGGTCAGACCAGCCGGAAGCACATCACGCAGGGTAATAGTATAAGAACTATTCGTCGGATTGACTGCTTCGATCTGGTAGAGGAATGTCGGGTTTGGATCACCCGGCATGAAGGGCGGCAACGTCGTTATACTTGCCGTTTTGGCGACTGCCGGCCCGGTCACACAGATGCGTACCGTTGGATCTACCTCGCCATCAGTGCGTGGAATGATCCCGTCAGGGCTGGTCACTTCAACACTGGTTCCCTGATCGCTCCAAACCTGTCCGACGCGCAACAAGATTTGCAGCGTCAACTGACTGACATCAGCCGAGGAAGGCTTGGCCGGCACGGTTAGATTCCGCCAGACGACCTGGGTTGAACCTGCCTGAGTGCCGGTAGTGAGGTAATTGATACTTTGCGGCGCTGGAAAGCCATTATCAGATCGAACATAGCTTAATCCAATTGGCAGCGTGAGTGTAACGGTCGTATTGGTGTAGGGGATCAGGTTCGTATTAAGTAACGTCAGAGTATACAGCCGCTCATCACCCGCTACCGCGCACTCGTTGATACCCTCGATTCGCGGTGTGTAGGTGTGGAGTGGACGGGTAGTAACCACAACGAAAGCCATTTGATGACTCTGTTCGTCAACAGAGTACAATGCGCAACGATTTAGAGCCGCACACGTTGCCGAGAGCAAGTTGTCAGCCGTTGCGCGGGCATATACCCGACTTGAGCCGATTACATCAGCAGAAAAAGCGCGGAACAGCACATCAACCTGACCCCCTGCTGGAATGGAGGGAATCCTCCAGCGCAATTCAGTATAGCCATCAGGCAAGGAACGCTGGCCATCAAATCCGTGGTTACTGACCGTCTGACTGTAGAGATAACGCGGCGGCAAAAAGGCATAGGCGATGACATTGCTCAGGGGAGCGTTTGCATTCAGATTTCGCACCCTAAGTGTAAAGAGGCCTCGATCACGTAAGCTCAAGTTTGCGCGATCCACCTGAATGTCGTAGTCAAGCCGATTGGTTCCGCAACGATAGTCAATAACGGCTTCAATCGGCGGACGTGGCGATACACGCGAACTCTGACCGGTGGTCGGATCGATGAAGGTATAGCCGATCCGGTTTGTATACTCATCGGTGATACACGGCGGGTTGAAGAGTGTGCGAATCCGCACGGTGTAGGTCTGGCCAGGGGGGATCGCCAGGGTTGGCCATGTCCAGGGATTAGTGCCGCTAATCTCAGGTTGACGTTTGTCAATGGGTAGATTACTGAATTCGACCGCCTGAAATGCCAGTTCTTGCGGAGCAAAATCAACCAGACCGGCGGTATAAGTGTTAGCCGTTTCAGCGTTGGTAATAGTCAACGTGAAGTAAAGCGTCTGGCCACCTGGCGGCACCGGACCGGTGATAATGCGCGTCGTTCCCAGATTAGCGCCACCAGCATCGCTAAAGACTTTGCTGATCTGAATGTTTGGCGAAATGCGAACACAGGCGCGCGCGCTGACAAATTCAATCTCTTCACCGTTCAAGGAGGGATCAGGATTTATCAGAGCATTGACCATGCGCTGCTGATCGAGATCATTGCAGTAAGCGCGATTAAGCAACTGGCCGCGCGTAATCACGTTATACCGGATATAACGGGATTCGCCCGGCGCCAGGTCGATACCTTCCCAGATCAGGGTCGTGCGCTCAAGCGAGCCGCTTGGTGTGCTACTAATCATCGGCTCAAAAGGCGTAGCCTCATCGGGATTACCGCTATCAATCGTTGCGCTGTTTGCGACATAAGAAAAATCAGCCTGATTGCCGGCAGGGAGCAAATCGTAGACCTTGATATCGTTGATCGATTGCGAACTGTTGTTGATCAGCGAGATGACATACTGGAATGGTTGATTATTCCGGGCGATATAATTCGTGCCGCTTCGTTCAGCCTCGGAATATTTGGCGACTGCAAGGCGTGGCACTACATTAAAGCCACCAATATCGGCAACATTGCAGAACTGTGGCACCCCGGCAGGCACCACGACACTACCCACCGTTGTCTCATTGCCTTCAGTGGTATAACGCCCGGTTACTTCGAAAGCGAAACTCTGCTCAACGGGTGTGCTTATAGTGCCTGCCGGCATGTTGAATTGCCAGCTTAACGTTCCACCAGTTGTTTCGGTTGGCCCCTGTGCAGTAAAGGTACCAACGGCGCTAGCGCTTCCCGGCACATAGCGCACGTTAGGCTGCAAGACAATATTTACGCGCAATCCATTGAGGGCCTGTGGCCAGTAGTTCCGCACCTTGAAGGTAAAGCTACCGCGTTCACCGAACACGACAGGCTGGGTTGAACCGAAGACCACTTCGACAGGCGGACGCACACTGTATGAAACGCTACTGGTTTGCGGCGGGATCTGGTAACGATTGGTAGCGCTACCCGGTTGGAAGGGGATCTCGTCACTGGTCACGTAGTAATCGGCTTTTTTGTTTTCCATCCGGTCACATGGCTCGATATCGAGCTTGCGAAAGGTAACGAAAATGTCGATCGTCTGACCACGAGCAAGTTGATCGATCGTCCAGGTTAACACTACCCGCCCGTTAACCACCGTTTGCGCCGGCAAGAAAGGCGTCCGATCAGGCCCTCGCACACTGCTGACAAACTCGGCGCCTAAAGGAACTACATCGGTCAACTTGACATTCGTTGCCGTAATAGAGTCTTCGCGATCAACATTGCTCAGACGCAACCGAAACTCACCCGTCTGGGTGGGAAAGATGCGCGGATTTAGCCCGCTGACGGTACGCTCCTTTTCCAGTCGGAAGAGCGGACCTTCAACCAGCGCCGATGAATTGGCAACCACGCGAGCTGTGCTTTCACTACCGACAAAGAGTTCAGCCGACGCTGAAGGACGACGCGGTTCTTTGCCAATTAGCGGATAGACATTTTCCGGAACACGCAAAGCGATCTGGAAACTCCCACTTACGCCATTTGCCAGATCGCCAATCGTGTAGGTGTAGCTGCCAACATTGGTTGTCGAGTTATATTCAGGTGAACCACTGCGTGTCACGGCTGGACCGGTTACATTAATGGGAGCGCAGGCATTTGCGCCGGTAGCAGCGCAATATTGCTGATATTTATCGGCATTGAGCGTTGATGGACGAGAGCCAAACCAGAACGTCCACGTCACTTTGATGCGCACATTGCTTAACGCACTCCCGCTGTTATTTGCATACGAGACGGTATATATCAGATCCTCCCCACCACGAATGCGCGCCGGCGATGCCAGGATTGAAATACTGACACCGCTTTGCTCAAGCGTGATCGGTGGTGGTTCTTCGCCTGGTGGTATCTCGTCTCCCATTGCTTCGACCAGTGCGTCGCTGGCAGAAGCAAGATCAGGATCAGGTGTATAATCAGCGGCGTTAGCAGGAAGTAGAGACAGCGGTAAAAAGTTCAGGATGAGGATGAGTGTAAGTAGCGTATTCGCAAACGAGCTATTGCGCGACATACCTTCTCCTGTGAACGATGTTTACTATAACGCATACAGGGTGTCATCAGAGCATACTATATCGCTAGCCAGTTACCGAAAACGTACCACTTCTGTATCGTACCATTTTGTCGTTGATCAAGCCAGAAATCTACCTGATACGCACTATTTGTTTACCACGTATCACTGTCAGTGAATAAGTGCAACGTTTCCATATCAGAATATTTCTGCGGCCCGATCCTGTATCTGAAAATCTGTTCAACTTGAGGAAAGAATGATCACGATCCTGATCGACGTTCTCTTGCCGATTGCCGTGGTCGCAACGGCAGGATTTGCGCTCCGCCGCACCCTACCACTCGATCTGGTCACCCTCAACCGGCTGATGATCTATGGGCTGAGTCCAGCATTGATCTTCGTCGCCCTGGTGCGAGCCGATCTGCGCGGGCCTGATGCCGGACGGATGCTCTTCTTTGCAGTCGGTGTGCTGGTGTTGATGGCACTGACAGTCTGGATCAGCGCCCTGGTATTACGGTTGCGCGGCAAAGAGGTGACAGCGCTCTTGCTGACCAGTATGTTTATGAATTCAGGCAACTATGGTCTTCCGGCATCGCGCTTTGCGTTCGGCGAAGCCGGCTTCACGCTCGGCGTTTTCTACTTTATCATGCAATCGATCATGGCTCAAACGTTAGGCGTTGCTGTCGCTGCTGCCGGCGCTGCCAGCGGCGAGCGACATGTATGGCGGCAAGTCGTTGACCGGCTCATTCATATGCCCCAACTGTACGCTGTCGCCGGGGCATTGGCCCTGCGCTGGCTGGGTTTCAATCCGGCTACGGCGAGCGGCATCGCTCATAGCCTGTTTGAAGGTGTCGCCTTGCTCAGTGAGGCAGCACTACCAATCATGTTACTCATCCTTGGCGTGCAATTGGGCGCTGGCGCGCCGATTGTTCAACCGACAATGGTAGCTTTCGCCACTGCGATTCGCCTGATCATCTCGCCGCTGCTTGCATTCGGGCTGGCGCGTCTGCTCGGTATGGACGGTATCGCGCTCGGGGTGGGCGTAATGATGGCCGGTATGCCGACCGCGGTCAATACCACCATCCTGGCCATTGAATTCGATACTCGCCCTCAACTGGTGGTCAGTACGGTGGTCGTATCGTCATTTGCCAGTCTGGTAACATTGAGTATATTGCTGAGTCTCGTCCGCTAACCACAACGGAGCCGCCAATGACCTTCGCTCATGTGCTGTTGCGCCAGATTCGCCTGCCGGGTATTCCTGGTCTGCAGGCGATTGCGATCCGCCACAATCGCATTATCTGGATCGGTCCCGATGATGATGCGCCGCAGTGGCAACACTCGACTACCGAGATTATTGATGGTGGCGGAAGGCTGGCTTTGCCTGGCCTGGCCGACTGTCATCTTCACATCCAGAATGGCGCGCGCGCGCTTGGGATGTTGCGCCTGGAAACAGCTCAAAGCGTGACCGATTTGCAGGCTCGTCTGGCAGCCTACGCTGCGGCGCATCCCCTGTCGGCATGGTTGATCGGTCGCGGCTGGCGCTACCGACTGTTTGCCGATGGTGAGGTTCCCGATCGGCGGCTACTCGATGCCGTCGTCCCTGACCGGCCAGTGTTGTTGACTGCGTTCGACGGCCATACCGCCTGGGCAAATACGCGAGCGCTTCAGCTCGCCGGCATCCTTGACGGCGCCGACACCGGGAATCCTTTCAGCACAGTTGTCATAGGAGCCGATGGACGGGCCAGCGGCGAGCTGCGCGAAGCGCCCGCAATGGATCTGGTGCGGCGTTTGATCCCGCCCCCTGGCGAGCGCGAGTTGCGCGATCTTCTACAACGCGCAATGCGCCAGCTCAACGCTCTGGGGATAACCAGTATCCACAACATGGACGGCGATGAAGCGCAACGCGCGCGCTACCGCGAACTGGCAGCAGCAGGCGAATTGACTGTGCGTATCCGGCTGCCACTCTCACTGTCACCCGGCACCGATCCGCATCAGATCACAGCCTGGGCCGCAGATGCGCGCCAAAACAACCATCCGTTTATACAGACCGATGCGGTCAAGCTCTTTGTTGATGGCGTGGTTGAGGCCAAAACCGCGTTGATGATCGAGCCATACGCCGATGGCAGTGGCGAGCGCGGTGTCGCCAATTACGATCCCGTCGAGTTCGTTGACCTGATTACCCGCGCTGACGCTGCCGGCTTGCAGGTCTGCGTGCATGCAATCGGCGATGGCGGCGCGCGACAGACTCTTGACGCTTTTGCCGCTGCCCGACGCGCGAACGGTCAACGCGACTCCCGCCACCGTATCGAACATGCCGAGATCGTCGATCCGGCTGATCAACCACGCTTTGCCCAACTCGGCGTGATCGCTTCCGTGCAACCATTACACGTCGATTTCGGCATGGATCGCCAGAATCCATGGTGGCGATTGGTGGGAATGCAACGCCATCGCTTCGGGTTTCCCTGGCGCGATCTGCTGCGGGCAGGGGCAACAATGGCGCTTGGTAGCGATTGGCCGGTCGCCGATCCATCGCCACTGCGTGGGATGCAGGTGGCCTGCACGCGGGGCAAGCTCGACTTCAGCCCGCCAGAGAGTGACTTTCCCGATCAACGCCTTTCTATTGCCGAGGCGCTGGCCGGTTATACGACCTGGGCAGCCTACGCCGGTTTCCGCGACCATGAGCTTGGACGGTTAGCGCCCGGCTATCTGGCCGATCTCATCCTGCTCGACCGCGACATCACTACCGGCCCCCTCGATCAGATCGCAACCGCTCAGGTTACGCTCACAATGGTCGGCGGGAAGATCGTGTTCAGACATGATCAGGTCAGGTAGGTTAATATCTCTATCTCGTCGCCTGCTTCGATAACCAGGTTATCGGGCGGTAACCACTGAAAATCGTCACCGCGACGAACACTGAGTGGTAACTGATTGGTTGCCCGCAACTCGGCTACCGTCTTGCCGCTACGCTGATCGGTCACGATCTGGCGTCGCACCACCAGCAACTGATCGCCAATATCAAAGGCAGCTTCGACATCGGGCAGCAGCGCCGCAGCCACCAGACTCGGCGCCGCCAGCGCCGATGTGCTAAAGGCAGTGTGAATCCCGAACAGATCGGCCAGTCGGTCGGCCAGAACATCGCTAAAGACGCGCAATACCAGATGCACATCAGGGTAGAGGCTCCGCACCGCCAGCCCGATCTGCAAATTGAGCAGATCATCGCTGTAGAGTGCGGCCAGCGCTGCCGCCTGCTCGATCCCGGCTTCACGCAACAGCTCCGGATCGCGAGCATCGCCGCGCAAGACACGCACTCCCTGGCTGGTCAGCGTCTCAACGTAGCGCTGTGGCGTCTCGACAGTACAGATGACCGTCAGATGCGGACGTGGTTCGCGTCGATTGAGCAGGCGCACAACCTGTGTTCCAACTTTCCCCAAGCCACATACGATCAAACTGCCGTTGTGCCGCGCAGGCGGTGGACGATTAACCCACTGCGCCGCTTCGAGCGCCGATAATGGCCCCACAAGCGCAATCTCTTCACTCGGCAGAACGGGCAAATGCGCATTAGCTCCTGGCAGGCGGCGCACCCCAAACCGGGTTTCGAGTTCAGCCACCGGTCCGATCAACGGGCTATCATCGCTGACTGTAATGTACGCAACCCCCAACAAACCACGCGGGAGATCAAGCACATAGCGCACCTGCGAACTCAGCAGGGCAGCGGCAAAGGTCGGCGCGGCCAGCGCCGCCGGACTAAAGGCTGAATTGCGGCCAAACGTGCGCTCGATGCGAGCATCGAGCGCGCGACTAAAGATTCTTTGCACCGTGGGCAATTCAGGGCGCAAACGGCGCGCTGCCAGCGCAATCTCGAGATTCTTGAGATCATCGTCGATGGTCGCAATCAAACCCTGCGCTCGCCGCAAGCCGGCCCGGGCCAGCACTGCCGGATCACGAGCATCGCCATGCACTACCGGCACGCCCAGACCGGTCAGAATCGGCACAAATTCACAGTTTGGATTGAACTCGATTGCCACCACTTCACGGCGACAATCGAGCAGTTGCAATACAACCCGATAGCCAACCCGCCCCAAACCACACACAATCATATGGCCGCGATAGGTAGCCGCCAGCGACTCTTGCCAGCGATCTGGCCGGGCGCGCTTATCCACCAGTAATCGACCAATATCAACCGCGCTTTGCAACAGGAAAAAGAGACCGAACAAGGGGGTAAGAAAGAATAGGGCGCGTCCGATAACTTCGTCAGGCAGATCGAGATCAGTCTGAAAGATCAGTAACTTGAGCGTCTCGAAGAGAGCGAACGCAGTATCGGGCTGACAATCACAGCGTTCGGGGAGATAAAACCAGCGCAAATAGAGGGTGCAACTCGCCAGCACCAGCGTGAGCGCAGTGATGGGAAACCAGGCCTCACGCACGATGCGCAGGTCATCGATAATATTGGCAACAATTAACCGCCAGAGGGCAAACCGGTGCCGTCGCAGACGAGTGAGACGAATGTCTTGCGCCATCTTGTTCCAGACTCTTGTGGTCGAAAAGATGTGATAATTGAAGGCGGCATGCAAACGAGCGCCTGCTGCGCGCGCAACAACCCGTTCCCTGCTCCAACCGATGCTTATTTCTCAGCGCGACTCACTGCGATCATGCGGTTGAGCCGTTCCAAGGCCCGGCCACTATCGATACTGGCCTGAGCCATCTTGACCCCAGTTGGGAGATCAGGGGCCAGATCGCCAGCTACCAGAGCAGCCGCGGCGTTAAAGAGCGCGACATCGCGACGCGGCCCTCGCTCTTCTCCCGACAGAATGGCACGCGCAATCGCCACGTTGTACGCCACATCCCCACCGCGCAGCGCCTCACGCGGCGCGCGCGCCAGGCCAACATCTTCTGGCGCAACCATCGTCTGGCGAATTGGCTGACCGGCACGCACCTCGAATATCAGATTGGGGCCGGACAGAGTCAGCTCATCAACACCGCCATCGCCATGGACAACCAGCGCATGCGCCGTCTCAAGCCGGTTCAGGGCATTAGCCAGCTTCTCGGCCAGGGCAGCGCTGGCAACACCCAACACCTGATAACGGGCACGGGCCGGATTGGTCAGAGGACCGAGAATGTTAAACACGGTGCGAATCCCGATCTCACGCCGAACAGGCCCGGCAAAGCGCATCGCCGGATGGAATTTGGGCGCAAACATGAAGCCAATCCCTGCCTCGCGCAGACAACGGGTGACACCCTCGGCATCCAGTTCAATCTGCACTCCTAACCCCTCGAGCACATCGGCGCTGCCGCACACGCTCGACATTGCGCGATTACCGTGTTTGGCCACCGTTAACCCCGCGCCAGCCGCCACAAATGCGGCAACTGTGCTGATATTGAACGTATGAGCGCCATCGCCACCGGTGCCGCAGGTATCAATGACCGGCCCGTCAAAGTAAACATGCGTCGCCTTCTCGCGCATTACCGCTGCCATACCGGCGATTTCAGCGTCAGTTTCACCCTTAATATGCAACGCGGTCAAAAACGCACCAATCTGAGCCGGTGTTGCCGTACCGCTCATAATCTCTTCCATCACGCTGGCCGCCTCGGCCTGGGTCAAATCACGGCGGGCAACCACAGCGGCAATCGCCTCGCGGATGTTCATGACGCTCTCCTTAACGTTGCTTGCTCGCACTGCGGTAGTATTGTAGCGAGCAGAGGCATTGCGGTCAACCACCCCCGGTTTACCCCGTGACAGCCCGCTATTCACGCCGATAACAGACCTGCTCAAGATAACTGACGACGCCGGTTATCGTGCTTAACGGTGGATGATTGGCGATTAAACTTTCACACGAGTAACCATGGTCAGCATTAAAAACGCCGTGGTACCACCGCGCATTTGGCAACATGGCTGTTTTGATCGCGCCACTGGCAATATAGGCATGAATCTGCTGAACATATGGTTCGAGCAGTTGCTGCAAAGATGGACTGTATCGCATAGCCAGATTCAGGTCACCTAACGTCGAAGCATGAAAATGAGTTGGCTTGTCAACCAATACCTGTAGATAGGGTGAGGTTGGAATAAAGACAGGATCTTCGGCTGAACGAAGGATTTCGATGATTCGATCTCCGGCTTCTCGTGAAGATTGGGATGGGATCTGAGCCTGAACATCGTAACGCAAGGCCACAAACTGCATCACCAACCCAAGCGATGCAACGAGAACAATGCCTTTACTTAACCATGTAAGAGTCCGGATCTCCATCGGTCGGATCAGATGGTGGTAAGACTCTACGCCGACCAACACCAATGCTGCACAGACTGGCAGCAAATGATTAAGGTAGGCCAACTGTTTTGCGAATCCGGCCCACCCAATCCCAACGAGTGGCCCAAAGAAGCAGAAGAAAAATGTAGCGTAGTCGAACAGTAAGGCTCGATCGCGCTGAACGAGCAACTTCACCCAGGTCAATGCCATGATGACGAATATCCACCAAAAGCGCGGAAAGATGTATTGTTGCCAAAACTGATCACGGATGGTTTCAATCGAAACCGGATGGGCTGCGGGAATCAACACTGTGCATATCCAAAACCATCCCTCTGAAAGATGGTTCATCGTTATGACAAATATCCCGGCACAGATCCCAAATGCGCCACCCAGCCAAAACGCCTGTTTCCAGCGCCGTTGGAAGCAGAGATACAGCACAGCAAATGGCACAGCAATTAATCCGTTTTGCTTGGTTATATAAGAAGAAGAGTATACCGCCGCCTGCGCCCACCAGCTCCTCTTTCACAGGCTTCATAATGACCGTTACGTATGCGGCTAACAGAAAAAAAACCGCGAGCGTATCAATGCGGCCAATATCAAACCAATACCCTGACACTTCATAGGTAGCGGCAAACAATCCGGCAGCAATCAGGCTTAAGGCTGGACTAAGTGATCGCAAGCGAGCTAACCGGTAGATCATCACGAAGATACCGATGGAGGCCAGCAATGAGACCAATCGCATTGCAACCAGAATATTCCCGATCAGGTGCGCCACAATAGCCGCTGTGTAAAAATAGAGCGGCATATAGATCGTAGAAATAAATTCATAGGTAGGAGGAGCATAAAGAAATTGCCCGTTTAAGATACGCAACACCTGAACAAATGAATGCCCTTCTAACCACTCGAGCGCAAAAGGACGATTAATTCGCAAAACAGCCACGTAAAAGTAAACACTTACCGCAATAATTGATAATATCATTAAAGTAAACACGAAAATATTCACAATAAATGATTGTTTTTTGACAATTTTACCAAAATAATCAGATTGCATGGAGACATCCTTGTGTTATGAAACACCTCTGAACAGGAACTCATACAACGCAACTGCGCGCGCCATCTGACTGCCAACCAGATAGCGCGCGCGGAGACTGATATACGGTGTCGTCAACGAGAACAATCAGCACTCACTAAAGCCACAGGCGTGGCACTTGCGACAACCCTCTTCGTTGATCATAGTAGCATTCTGGCACTCCGGACAAATCTCACCCGACTCGATGAAACCGTGGTGGGCATGGGTCGGTTGCTCACTCGCCGAAGCAGTCTGCGCCGTTACCTGGAGCGGCTCGGCCACGACATATTCACCGTTGCTCACACCATTACCATTTACGTGGTTATCGCCATTGCCATTTTTGACGTAGTAATCCAGCAACACCTTGCCGATTGCATCAGGCACCGACCGCACGCGATCAGGGCCAAACCCGGCAGAACGTGAACCACCAATTCCCCGCAGTTGCTCGGCGATCAGCTTCACCGGCACACCACACCGGAGCGCCAGCGAGATCAGGCGCCCGATTGCCTCGGTAAAGGCAGTAACATCACTCCCGGCGCGACCGATAATAGCAAATACCTCAAATGGTTTGCCATCCAGCTCGGTCACAAACAGGCGGAGTTTACCGAGCGGCGTAATCACCGGGAAAGAATGACTGGGTAACGCCTCAGAAGGCACCGGTCGTGGCTTCAACTCAACCGGTTCGGGAGTTGCTGCCGGAACGTTCCCCGCTTTCGCGGTTGAGCCCGTCGAGAGCACCTGATTGGCGCGTGATCCATCGCGATAGACGGTAATACCCTTGCAACCAAGCCGGAAGGCCAGTTCGTAGGCCTCGCGCACCTGATCGGGCGTAGCTTCGTGGGGGAAATTGATCGTCTTCGAGATGGCGCTATCGGTATATTCCTGGAACGCTGCCTGCATGCGCACGTGCCACTCAGGCGCAATGTCATGCGCTGTCACCCAAACCCGTTGCGCTTCAGCCGGCACTTCCGGGTGATGGATGTGGCCAGTATCGGCGATGCGCTCCATCAGTTCAACGCTATACCATCCTTCGCGTTTGGCCTGCGCGACAAAATCTTGATTGATGTCAAGCATCCGGCTATCAGCCTGGTAGCGCCAGAAGGCAATTGCAAACAGCGGCTCGATACCCGATGAACAACCGGCAATAATGCTGATAGTACCGGTAGGAGCGACCGTTGTCACGTTACAATTGCGCAGCAAGCGTTGTGGACGAATACGCGAGCCGTCAGGACGGCGGGCGCAGGTTGCATCTGGCCCCCAAATGCTGTGCTCCCACTCAGGGAAGGGGCCGCGTTCGCGCGCCAACTGCTCAGAGGCAACTTTGCTCTCTTCGTCGATAAACCGCATCACCTTGCGCGCCAGTTCAATTGCCTCGGGCGAGTTGTACGGAATACCAAGCCGCACCAGCATATCGGCCCATCCCATCACACCCAACCCGATTCGGCGGATGCGCTGGCTCAGATGAGTAATCTGCTCGAGCGGATAGTGGTTGGCATCGATCACATTATCAAGGAAGCGAGTGCTTTCATGCACCACGTCGCGCAAATGATCCCAATCGATGGTTTGCTCTGGTGTCACAAACTTGCCCAGATTGATCGAACCCAGATTGCAGACATCGTAGGGAAGCAGCGGCTGCTCGCCGCAGGGATTGGTTGCCTCATACTGACCCAAATGGGGCACCGGATTATACTCATTGGCGCGATCGATGAAGAAGAGGCCCGGTTCGCCGGTCGCGTGGGCGCACTGCACGATCAGATCGAATACCATCCGCGCCCGCAAGCGCATCGGTTGACCGGCGGGCACGAGCACCTCACCGGTCAGCGGATGCTTCAACCCGTCTCGTGATGCAATCTGCACTTCACCTGTGCGCGGATTGATCAGGTCGTACAGCTCATCGCGCTCAACGGCACGCATGAAGGCATCGGTAATCGCAACAGAAATATTGAAGTTGGTGATTTTGGTCGTATCGAGTTTGCACGTAATAAACTCGAGAATATCGGGATGATCGCAGCGCAAGATACCCATATTCGCGCCGCGGCGAGTGCCACCCTGCTTGATAGCCTCGGTCGAGTGGTTGTACACATCCATGAAACTGACCGGCCCGCTCGCCACACCCATCGTGCTCCGCACCACATCGTTGCGCGGACGCAGCCGCGAGAAGCTGAAGCCGGTACCGCCGCCGCTCTGATGGATCAGCGCTTGATGTTTGAGCGTTTCGTAGATACTATGGAGATTATCTTCGATTGGCAGCACAAAACATGCGCTCAACTGACCAAGAGGCCGCCCGGCATTCATCAAAGTCGGGCTATTCGGCTCGAAATAGCCCTGAGTCATCAGATGGTAAAATCGCTCGGCCCGCTCTTCGACCTGCCCGGCAGAGGCGCCGTAGCGGGCATCAACGGCGGCAATCGTTTCGGCAACCCGCCAAAACATTGCTTCCGGCGTCTCGATCACATCGCCGCGCTCATTCTTGAGCAGGTAGCGCTTCTTCAACACGGTGCGGGCGATGTCGGTCAAACTGGCGGGAGCAAGCTCGTGTTTCATCATTTGAAGAATACTCCTCCGTTAGATAAACCGTTGATACGCCGGGAAAACCAAACCAACGAACCTTCAATTGTAAATGATTTTTAAAACTGTCGTCAATGACAGAGAGACCAGCACTAGAAGTGAATACTACATCTAGTGGTTTATATCGGTTTTAGTTCGCATATTTTGGCATTCCCGCACGCGCCGATAGTGTAACATAGCGATTGGTCTTGTGTCAAGCTCCAAAAAGATGGCAAAACTCTTTACAAGTTGACGATAACAAACCAGAGCCAGGCTCCGCCCCACCCCAATCCTATCATCGACCGCATTGACCTGAACGAACGCGCGCCAGATTGATGACTGATCAGCCGGAGGAACGATCTGAGCATCAGCTACCCTATTCATCAGTGCTCTGGACAATGACACCGCCGATAAGTGAATCTGGTATGATAGCAATGAGACCTTCCGTTTTAAAGGGATGCCTATGGCGATACTCGCTGCATCTGCCTCTGAAACTGCTGTGGCCGGTTTGCGCGCAACCTTTCGCCGCGCCGGTCAAGGGACACCATTGCTGTTACTGCATGGCTGGGGTGGTTCGTCACGACTCTGGCATTACACCCTGCGTGACCTGGCCGACCGCCATCTGGTGATTGCCCCTGATCTCCCTGGATTCGGCTCATCGCCGCCACTATCCGGTCGCTTATCACTCGAACGGCTGGCCGATTGGGTGATTGCCTTTGCGGACGCGCTCGGTCTTGAGCAATTTGCTCTCAATGGCCATTCATTGTGCGCGGCAGTTGCTGTCCACGTCGCCGCTCGCTATCCAGATCGCGTCAGACGGCTTGTCCTGACCAGTTTCAGCACCTTCCGCGATGAGCGCGAACGACGGGTTGTGGCCTCCATTCACCATCTGATGGCGCTCTGGCTGGCGCTGCGCCGGCCATGGATGCTCGAGGTGGAACCGATTATGCGACTGGTCGGCAATCGTTTCTTTTATCGTCTGCCCACCGATCATAGCATTCTGCGCGAGACGTTCGCCGATTTTCTGGCGATGGAGCAGCGCACAGCATTGGAAACAGCCCGCGGCGCGGGGAGTCCGACCATTAGCGCTGCGCTGGCTGCCGTTCGCGCGCCTAGCCTGATTGTCGCCTGCCGGCACGACCAAATTATGCCACCACCGGGAGCGCCAGTTGCCGCCAGCCGCATTCCCCGCTGCCGGCTGGTCTGGATCGAGCAGTGCGGTCACCTGCCGATGCTCGAACGTCCGCAAGAGTATCACGCCATCCTGACCGAGTTTCTTGAAGGATCACCTGTATGACAGCCGATTTTGCCAGTTATCGTAGCGAATTTCCGATCACCGAACGGTATGCCTTTCTTAGCCACGCCGCCGTCTCGCCGCTCAGTCGCCGGGTGCAGGCCGCCGTGCAAACCTATCTGGAACAGGCCGGTCGCGAGCCGTTTCTGGCCGTTTTTCCGCGCGTGATAGCGCAATTTAACGAACTTAAACAACGGCTGGCGCAACTGATTAATGCCAGGTCAGCCGATGAGATTGTGCTGATGCCTAATACTGCTGCCGGAATCAACACCGCCGCCGTCAGCCTGCCGCTGCGCCCCGGCGACAATGTGCTGATCCTTGATGGTGACTATCCGGCCAATGTCTATCCGTGGCAGCAACTGGCCTACCGTGGCGTCTTGACAAAAGTGGTACCGCAACATAAGGGAGGTCTCGATCTTGAGCTGCTGATACGGCGGATTGACCACCGCACACGGGTGATTGCGCTCAGTTCGGCGATGTTTGCCACCGGTTTCCGTAATGATCTGGCTGCGGTCGGACAGATCTGCCGCGAGCGTAGCATCTACTTTGTGGTTGATGCAATCCAGACACTAGGCGCATTTCCGCTCGATGTCCAGGCCTGCCATATCGATATGCTGGCCTGTGGTTCACAGAAGTGGTTGCTTTCAACCCCAGGAAGCGGTTTTCTCTACGTGCGCCGTGAGCTGATCCGCGAATTAGAGCCGGGAGCCTACGTTGGCGCAGCCAGTAGCGTGAGCGGTCAAAACTATCTCGACTACAACCTGACCCTGCCGGAAACGGCTGAACGCTTTACCCTCGGCACGCCGAATGTTGCCAACAATCTGGCCCTGCTGGCAGCGGTGACAATGTTGCAGGAAGTAGGGATCGAACAGATCGAGCGCCAGATCAATACGCTGGTTGCGGCGTTGATCGACGATTTACGCGAGCGAGGTTACCAACTGGCCGCCGACACTGCGCCACAACACCGCAGCGGTATTGTGGTAGCGCTGGTTGATAACCCAACCGCCGTTGCTCACCGGCTTACCGAAGCTGGCTTGATCGTTACCCCACGAGGATCAGGAGTGCGAATTGCCCCCCACTTCTATAACACGCTTGAGGAGGTATTACGGGTAGGCGAAGCGCTTGATGCAGCCACGAAATGAACGTAAACCGAGTCGCGCGATCGATTACGCGCGTTGAACACGTCATCTCAGACACCAATCGCTCGTAATCGATCGCAGATTGTCTGCGCGCTGCGCGTCCAGGTCCAGTTTTGCGCGCGGCGGGCAGCCTGCGCGCCAAGCGCCCGCGCTTCCTCACGCCGCTGATGCACTCGCCGCAATAGCTCGACCAGCGCATCACTATCGGGTTCGGCCCATTGCGCCCCGGCGTAGGGACCACTCGCCATGCCAGTCGGTGTCAAACCGCGGATCGGCAACGGATAGCCACACGTTTCATCCAAAAACTCTGTCAAGCCACTCCAGTCAGTAGCAATCACCGGCGTTCCACAGGCCATTGCCTCCAATGCCGGCATTCCCCAACCTTCACCGCGGCTCGGCAAGACGAAGCAATCAACACTACGGTAGAGTTCAGCCATCCGGGCAGCGGTCAACGTCTGATTGTAGAGCACAGCCACCGGCGGCGCATGTTCGTCCAGGATGGCCGCCAGTTCACGCAACGGGTTCCCATCAGCGCGATGGTCGATCTTCAACACCAGCACAACCGGATCACGCGGTTGAAACGCTGCCCGATATGCCGTCAGCAGCACATCCCAACCTTTACGCCGACTCCATTCGAAGACCGAGAGAAAGATAGTGCGATCGATCAGTTCAGTGCGCGGTGATCCAGGCGTAAAGACGGTCAGATCCACGCCGAGTGGAATGACGTGGATTGGACGACAGAACAGCTCACCGCGACCGTACACGACCTGCGGCACATCGAGGCGAATTGGCAGCCGTTGCAGCGCGCGAATGGCCGGTGGAACAACCCCATACGCGCGCTCAGCAGCGTCGGCGTCAAACAGATAAAATGGCCGCACTGCCATACCGGCGTCAGACAGCGCAGCAACGATTGCGCGCGATGAGCTGCTATAACCGGTTGGAGACGAAAAGGTTGAATGACCGATCTTATCGGTCATTGCCACGCTTCACATGCAGCACCCTGCGCAGCTAACTTCTGACACGTTGCGCATTCAGATCCAGAGGTTGATCAGGCTCTAAATAATTCGGGTTAGCGCCGCGTGGGTAGCATTGATCTGAGCCAGTTCTGGCCCACACAGTTTCCAGACCAGCCAGCGGCGCCTGATCGACGTTACCGGAAGCAGTGCATCGGCCAACGGGTATGGAACGGCTACACCTATACTAATTGGAGCCGTGTCACGGCGCAGCGGTTCAACCTATGCTAACTAACCCAGCACGCAAGTAAAATAACCGCCAGCGCACATTTCGCGCTCCTGTAGTGAAACCAGAACCATTCAGCATCTCATCCCGACCTTGATTGCCTACCGGAACAAAGCAAGATGATCGCGAATCCAGCCGACCATCCGCGACACCCCTTCACCGACTGAAATCTTTGGATACCAGTCCAATTCCTGGCGAGCCAGAGTAATATCGCTAATGTACACTGGCTGATCGCCAGGCCGCCAATCACCGTAACGCACCGTAATTGCGCGCCCAACCAGACGACTGAGCATAG
>Ga0209721_1000208_pt1 | contig 59767 bp, 53 predicted proteins | sample TshhotsprinmetaG_FD_184139 | JGI IMG/M metagenome (GOLD analysis project Ga0209721, IMG submission 184139) | Hot spring microbial communities from South Africa to study Microbial Dark Matter (Phase II) - Tshipise hot spring metaG (SPAdes)... | ecosystem: Environmental > Aquatic > Thermal springs...
GCCAGTGCAAAGGCCAGCCCTGCCAGGACCATGCCGCCAAAATTCCAGAGGCTCATGCTGTGAGCCACAGGTTGTTTTGCAAAACCGGGATTAAACTGTCCTAAGATCAGATTGACGATGAAGGCAACCACGACTAGGCTAATAAATCCCAGGAGAAGATGGGTCTGTTTGAAAAGAACGAAATCCCTAATAGCCCCCATGGTGCAGAAACGGCTTCTCTGCGCTAGGAACCCGATTAAAAGGCCCACTGCCAATGATACGATCAGCGGGGCATGCATGGAGCCTGGCCCCTTGATGCTGTAAAAAAGCACTCCGCTTTTTTCCTGCCCCTGAACTTTAGGAAAAATCAGCATCAGAACCAGAAACCCGAGCATGATCAACGGCAATAACCATCCGACCGAGGTATGAGTTTTTTGAGAACGGCCCAGGTTGTATCCCCCCTTCAGGAAAAGCGTGCCCACCCATATTCCTCCGATCAATCCGAGCAAACCGAAAATGGCGTTTCCATCCCCGCCGGCCAGGCGAAGCACGGCCCGCCAGGGGCAGCCTAAAAAGACCAGGGCCCCGATCATTGCAAAGGCCCCAAGGACAAACCGAACAATGGGGGCAGAGCCCGCACGTGCCCGGAATTCCTTGAATGCATAGGCGGCGATCAGCGCCCCTAAAACAAAGCCGATGATTTCTGGCCGCATATATTGAACCAATGCCGCTCGATGAAGGCCGAGCGCTCCGGCAATGTCCCTATCGAAGCAGGCCACACAGACCCCCATGTTTGCCGGATTTCCCCACTTCTGCAAAAGTGGAGCAAAGATTCCGATAATCGCTCCTACTGAAATGATTCCCCAACGGGTTGCGAAAAAGTTTTTAACAGTGGTCATTGTCAATCCTCCTTTCCAGAAAATGATTATGGGATCATTCTATTATTCCAAAGGAATGTCTGTCAGGTGGGAGAAAAGAAGGGGGAAGAATCAGGACAAAAAAGAGGATATTGAATTGTAAGCGCTCCTTTTCTCTCCACTGCTATAAAACTGGAGGCCTAACCTAGGCCTCTTTGGCCTTTTTACAGGCCCTCATATAAGAGAAAAGGGTGGAATAAGCTTTCCCATCATTGCACCTTTTGTTCATTTCCTCATAAAGATTAAACCCCTGAATTGTTAAATGGAAATAGTCTGTCTGTCAAATTGATTATTTCAATAATAAAAGGAGAAGGTATTGAAAATTCCGATACCCCTTTCGCTCTGGTTCTTTTGGCTTTGTTGGATAGCTTTACTTTTTTACCCCTTCCGAACTTTCCCTTATTGTTAGGGGAGGCTAAGTGGGGTTATGAACTCTTTTCTATTGCCTAAAGCATTCAAAATTGGTATATTTTGGGATGCTGGATGAATGGGAGATAATAACGAAACTTTTTCTGAAGGAGGTGGGTGGGTATGTATAAGAAGATTTTAGTCACATTGGATGGTTCGGAGCTTGCAAAAAAAGCCCTGCCCCAGGCCGAAAAATTAGCCCTTGCATTTGGTTCTGAAATCATTCTCTTCCAGGTCGTTCCCTTTATGCCCATCTATGGGTCGCCTGAACTGGTCACTCCTCTCATTGTGGATGAGAAACAGAAAGAGTCGGCTGAAAAGTACCTTCAGAACCTGGCCGAGGAGTTAAAGCAGAAAGGGCTTCGTGTTTCTGCCATGGTAAAGACAGGACAGCAAGTAGCCGTTGAGATCATTGACTTTGCAAAAGAAGTTGGAGCCGATCTGATCATCATGTGCACCCATGGCCGATCTGGCATTACACGGTGGGTCTTAGGAAGCACCGCCCTGAAAGTCTTAACTCGGGCAGAGACCCCGATTCTTCTGTTACGTTCAAAGGACTGAGCCCTACAAAATGGATACCATCCTGATCGGGCTCTATATCGCCTGTGAGTTGATCGCCAATGTAACAGCCTCCAAACCTGTACAGATAGGAGGCTTGGTCGTTCCTGCAGCTATCTTTATCTACACGCTCACCTTCACCCTCATCGACCTCATCAACGAATCCATGGGCAAACAGGGAGCTCGCAAGGTAATCCTGGCCGCCTTTATCGCTAACCTCCTGCTTGCCGCCTATACCCAGTTTGCCGTTGCCCTTCCCTCCGCCCCTTTCTATAAAGGGCAGGAAGCTTTTTCAACCGTCTTGGGAAGCACCCCAAGAATCGTCTTTGCCAGCCTCACCGCCTACCTGATCAGTTCCCTCATAGATGCCGAGATCTTTGCTTTATGGAAATCTTGGATTCGCGGGCCAAAGTGGTTGAGGGTTCTGGTAAGCAATACCATTTCAACCGGAGTGGACAGTGTGATCTTCATCACGCTTGCTTTCTATGGTCTCATGCCAATCTGGCCTCTGATTGGAGGCCAGTATGTGATTAAGATGGCCATCACATTTGTGAGCCTTCCTTTGATCTATTTGGTGAGAAGCCGGAAAAAAATGTAGAAAGACGATGGATGATGGACGACGGACGATAGAGGACAGACGACCAAAACCATGTCTGCCGGAGGTAGGAGTTAAAAATGAAAAAAGAACACATCTTTCTTCTCTTCATCCTTCTTCTCGTATCACTAACGTTCTATTACCTTTACCAGATCTTCTCTCCTTTTTTGGCGCCGATTGTATGGGCAATACTTTTGGCGATTGCCTTCTACCCGCTGTTCCTAAAATTGGAGCGTTTTTTGAAGAAAAAAAAGATTCTTTCCGCCCTGGCTATGACCCTCCTCGTTCTGCTGGTCATTGTGCTTCCAGCCGTTTTTTTGATGATCTCTCTTGCCCACGAGGTCGTTGACTTCTACTACCAACTCGATGAGATGATTAAAACAGGGCAGTTACAATCCTATTTAAACCGCATCGGGGAAGTCCCTCTGATCAAGGGAGCATATACGAGGCTTAAACAACACATTGATCTCTCGCAGGCAGACCCGATCAACTTTCTGCTTAAAAATATTGAGCAGATTAGCGTCTTCCTTTTTAATCAGACCTCCAGTTTTCTGAAAGGCGTCTCGACCTTTATTGTCGGTTTCTTCTTCACCCTCATCTCACTCTATTACCTTTTCAAAGACGGAGAGCATCTTCTCAAGAAGATCAAAGAGATTTTCCCGCTTCCTGGGAAAGAGAGTCAAATGATCATCGATCGATTCAAAGCTATGATCTCTGCAACTCTCTATGGCGGGATACTCATAGCCATTCTCCAAGGGATTCTGGGGGGGCTATCCTTCTGGGGTCTGGGTATCTCCTCCCCAGTCTTCTGGGGAACGATGATGGCTTTCCTCTCATTTATACCGATGGGTGGAACAGCCCTCATCTGGGGTCCGGCAGCCATCCTTCTATTCATTCAGGGAACCTTCTTAAAAGGAATCATCCTTCTGGCATTAGGAATCTTGCTCATCAGTATGGTTGATAATCTTCTCCGTCCCCTTTTGGTCAGCACCCGAACCAAGATCCACCCTCTTCTTCTTTTCTTCTCCGTTCTCGGAGGCATTCAAGTCTTTGGTGTAATCGGTATTATCGCTGGTCCTCTGATTATGACCCTCTCTCTAACTCTGATCGAAATCTATGTTCAGGGAATCAAAGGCCCTGGATAGTCAGATAGTCAAATCGTCTCGTAGTCTTATAGTCCCATTGTCATATCGTCCAAAACAGTTTTGACTATGCGACTAAAAGACGATTTGACTATAGGATTAATCGATTAAAGAGAGGGGGCTTCGACGATCTCGACCTTGAACTCTCTTGCTTGGGCAGGTAAATCCTTAAAGAGGATGATAAAGGGAACGGTTTTGCCAGAGGAAATGTTTCTCTCCTCTTCCGTTTTAGGTTGGATGAGCATATCTCCCGAAAAGAAATCCGATGGAAGGCTTTTCAACTCTCCGCGAGTGAGAGTCTGGCCACAGAAGGTCTCTTTCTCAGCCACTTTCATTCTCTCCTGATCAAAAATGGCCACTTTAACCTTGATATGTTTCTTTGTCTTAGAGGATTGATTCTCCACCTTTCCTTCAATAACGAAAAGGCCAACTCCTCCCGCTTTTTCTTCATAGCCAGTCAGGTCTTTTACAATTAACCCTTCCTTCTCCTTTCCTAAAAGACTCTCCCATAGCCGAGTCACCTTCTGTCTGGGGGCCTCCAAATCTGATTTTGTCTTCATCCAGAAATAAAAAACTCCGATTAAGAGAATGACGATAACGATCACAATGGCATATAGAAGCAATGGTTTTCTCTTTTCCTCCTTCCTTCTTCTCGGTTCAATGGCTGGTCTCTTCGGTCTGACCTCTTTGATCTCAGGCTCCTTGACTTCCTCGAATTCAGGAGCAAAAGGCTCAATCTCATCCTGAGACGGTTGATCGGATATGAGATATTTTTCCTCTTTCTCTTCCGCCTTTTCAAAGGGTAGGGGTTCGATTCCTTTTTGCTCTTCTACTTTGAACTCCTCAAGATATTTATTAAAAGACTCAAAACTCTCTTCCACTTCCTCCTTCTTCTCCGGAGGCGGGAACACATAGAAGACATGCTTACAACGGGAACACCGGACCTTCGATCCCTTTTCTGAAATTCTCGAATCATCAAGATGATACTTTGTCAAACAGGAGGCACAGGTGACGATCATAGTTAGGAACCCCCTTTAAATATTTGGTTCAATTATGATGAAAGAGAAGGAAAAAAGCAAGGAGAAAAAAAGGGGAGAAAATCCCAATAACCAAACACCAATCACCAAATAAACATCAAACTTCAATAACCAAAACTCAACAAAAATTGTTTATCGGTTAGAATTGGGTGATTGGGTATTATTTGGTAATTGGAATTTGTTATCTGGACTTTCCCTGAAGGGGCTAACGTCCTAACCTTTTCTTAAACTCGTCTCTGAGCATCGGGACGACAGTGAAAAGGTCGCCAACCACTCCATAGGTGGCAATCTTAAAGATGGGGGCTTCTGGATCCTTATTGATGGCCACAATGATTTCTGACGTTTTCATCCCTGCCTGGTGCTGAATCGAACCTGAAATGCCGCAGGCAATATAAATTTTGGGGCGGACGGTCCGTCCGGTCTGTCCCACCTGATGCTCATAAGGAATCCAGCCTGCATCCACTGCGGCTCTTGAGGCACCAACGGCTGCTCCTAAAACCTCTGCAAGCTCCCGGATCACCTTGAAGTTTTCAGAGCTTCCAATTCCTCTTCCTCCTGAGACGATGATCTCTGCATCAGCCAAATTAACGGCCTCAGCACCTCTGATGAATTCCAGAACCTTTGTCCGGATCTGGTCTTCAGTCATGGGCAGAGGTTCCCGGATCAGATCCCCTTTTCTCGAATCGTCTCTGGCTGGCATTGGAAAGACCTTGGGCCGAACCGTTGCCATCTGGGGTCGGTAGTTGGGGTAGTCAAGAATGACCGCCATGATATTTCCGCCAAAGGCAGGGCGTGTCTGTCGGAGATATTTTGTCTCGGAATCAATGTCCAGGCCCGTGCAATCGGCTGTCAATCCAACTTCGAGCGTAGTCGCTACCGTGCCTGCAAAATCCCTTCCTTGAATGGTCGCACCAAAGAGGACGATTTCAGGTTTGTATTTTCGGATGAGGTTCACTGCGGCACAGGAAAAAGGATCGGTTCGATAGGGTTCGAGCAGAGGGCTTTCTGTCATATAGACTTTCTCTGCACCATAAGCGATCGCTTCTTTTGCGAATCCCTCTACCTCTTTGCCAAAGATAAACCCGCATAATTTACAACCGAGCGCATCGGCTAATTTTCTTCCCTCTCCAAGAAGTTCGAAAGAGACCCTGGAAACCTTTCCATGTTCATGTTCGATGAAGACCCAAACATCCTTATAGGCGCTGGTAGCAAACACCTCTTTCTTCTCATCCTTCTCCAAAGTGATCGCACTGACCGGACAGACATCCACACATGCCCCGCAGAAATTACATTTTTCATCAACAACCGCAATCTGCTCTTTCATGCTCAAAGCCCCGAAGGGACAGGAAGGAACGCAGGCTTCGCATCCGGTGCAGGTCTCTCGATCGATCAATAACTTAGCCATTCTTATCTCCTCCTATGTAAAAAAACATGAACCGTCGACCGGTTAGGGTAAAGGTCAGGAAGCCCGCATCGTCTAACGTGAAAGGGCAAGGGCAATATTTTTTAGACCATAAACATTCCCCTTAAACCAAACCGGCTTCTTTACCATTGCCTATAGACCTTCCCATTTACTTAATAAACTTCGAATCCATCAGCTTATTGACCAGAAGAGGAACCACATCCGTCAATTCTCCTTGAAGAACCTCCCCGCCTCCTCTGGGTTCAGGGGTAAAGATCTTGGTCACCCAGGTGGGTGAACCTTTCAATCCAATGCGGTTCTCATCTGCCTGAATATCCTTTGCCGTAAGCGTCGGGATCTGAGCCTTGGCCGCCTTCTTGATTCCTAAAAGCGATGGGAGTCTTGGCTCGTTGATATCCTTGACCACGGTGACGAGAACAGGTAGCGACGATTCGACCACCTCTTTCCCATTCTCTAAAAGTCTCTCCACTACAATCTTTTTCTGCTCAACATTGATCTCCCTTACCTTGCAGACATAGGTCAGTTGGGGAATGCCCAATCGGGTGGCAATGCCCGGTCCAACCTGAGCCGTGTCTCCATCAATGGCCTGCTTTCCACAGAAGACGATATCTGCACCTCCGATATGCTGGATCGTCTTGGAAACCGCATAGGCAGTCGCTAACGTATCTGCCCCTGCAAAGGCAGGGTCCGAAACGAGGTAGACCTTATCGCAACCCACGGCCAAGGCATTCTTCAGGACTTCTATCGCCTGGGGGGGGCCCATGGTGATCACATGGACCTCTCCGCCATACTTCTCCTTGGTGCGAAGTCCCTCTTCGATGGCAAACTCGTCAAAGGGGTTTGTGATGCAGGCCACACCCTCACGGACCAAAGTATTGGTTTCAGGATTGATCTTCAAATCCGTGGTGTCAGGCACCTGTTTGATACAGACGACAATCTTCACGTTACGCCTCCTTATCTTCCTTTAAATTCGGGTTTCCTCTTCTCGGTAAAAGCTCGCATCCCCTCTTTCTGATCTTCTGAGGCAAATCCGATTCCAAAGGCATAGGATTCCAGATTACAGGCTTCTTCCAAATCCATATTGAAGCCGCTATTGACAACCATCTTGGCTAATCGAACACCAACCGCTCCGTTTGCCGCAATCTGGAGAGCTGTCTTCTTGGTCTCTTCCATCAGCGATGCCTGAGGAAAGACCTTATTGACGATCCCCATCTCGAATGCCTCCTGGGCGCTGATCATCTTTCCAGTGAAGATCAGTTCCTTGGCCTTACCTTTGCCAATGAGGCGGGGAAGTCTCTGCGTCCCTCCAAATCCAGGAAAGATGCCTAAGGTCACTTCGGGAAGCCCAAACTTTGCATTCTCAGAAGCATAGATAAAATCGCAGGCCAAGGCAATCTCTGTTCCTCCTCCCAAAGCAAACCCATTGACAGCCGCTATGACTGGACAGTGAAAATCCTGTAGCATCTTCAAGGTGTGGTGGCCTGTCTTTGAAAAGTTGAGCGCTTCAATCGAATTCATCTCCTTCATCTGCATGATATCGGCTCCGGCCACAAAAGCTTTTTCGCCTGCACCAGTAACAATGAGGACCTTTAACCCAGATTGATCCTTTGCTTCCTGAAGCCCCAACTGGATCTCCTGAAGCGTTTCGATGTTCAGCGCATTAAGGGCTTTCGGACGATTAATGGTTAGAATTCCAATCTCCCCTTCGAAAGAAACGAGGATGTTTTTATATTCCATTGTTCCTCCCCAGTATCGTCGCCTAATCGTTAGTCAAATAGTCGTATAGTCAAATGACTATAAGACGATCCGACGATCAGACGATTCGACTAACTCCTCTCCACGACCATCGCCATGCCCTGACCACCACCGATGCAGAGTGTAGCTAAACCGAGATTCACCTTTCGCCTTTCCATCTCATAGAGGAGCGAAACGATCAGTCGTGCACCCGTGCAGCCAATGGGATGGCCTAATGAAATCCCACTTCCATTCACATTGGTCTTTTCAAGATCGAACTTCAACTCTCTTAGACAGGCAATCGCCTGCGAAGCAAACGCCTCATTCAGCTCGATCAGTCCAATGTCGTTCAATGAAAGGCCTGCCTTCTTCAGAACCTTTCGGGTTGCGGGGATCGGCCCTAAACCCATATAGGCTGGATCGATTCCCGCTGAGGTATAAGCTCTGATCTTACCCAGAGGTTCCAGACCCAACTCCTTCGCTTTCTCTTTCGACATCAGAAGAACCGCAGCGGCTGCATCGTTGATTCCAGAGGCATTCCCTGCTGTGACGGTCCCTCCCTTTTTGAAGGCTGTGGGAAGTTTACTCATCTTCTCCAACGAAGTGTCCATGGGCCTCTCATCTGTATCGAAGAGGACAGGTTCTCCTTTCTTTTGAGGAATGGCAACAGGAACGATCTCCTGTTTTAAAATCCCTTTCTGAATAGCAGCCCTTGCCCTCTGGTGACTGAGCAGGCCTATTTCGTCCTGTTCTTGTCTTGAGATCCCGTATTTCTCGGCGATATTCTCTGCAGTGATTCCCATATGGTATCCATAAAAAATCTCAAAAAGGCCATCGAAGACCATCAGATCCACCATCTCCTGGTTAAACATTCTTGCTCCCCAGCGCCCTTGAGGAAAGGCATAGGGAACCTGGCTCATATTCTCCATACCACCCGCAATCACCACTTCTGCCTCCCCTGCCACAATGGACTGGGCTCCCAGTGCTATCGCTTTCAGCCCTGAAGCACATACCTTATTGAGGGTGAATGCAGGTGTCTCCTTTGGAACGCCTCCAATGATCATGGCCTGTCGAGCTGGATTCTGCCCCTGCCCAGCCTGAATCACATTGCCCATGATGACTTCATCAATTTCCACCTCTTTGGAAGACCCATCCCATTGATAATGAGCCTTCTCCAATTCCGTCATCCCCACGCCCTTCAGCAAATCCGGTCCAATCTCAGCATATTCCTTTCTCGGGATGGGTTTGAGACCTGCCTTCTTCAAGACCTCTCTGATGACAGTGGCACCCAATTTCACCACCTGAACATCTTTCAAAGAACCGCCAAAATTACCAATAGCTGTTCTTGCTCCACTGACGACGACAACTTCCCTCATACCGGTCTCCTATAACAAATGATATTTTTCACAAATGCTTTTTATTAGCCGAAATAAATCGATTTGTCAATAATTTTTTCTAAAACCAGGACATCAAAATTATCTCTTTATTTTTGATAGGTTAGCAGCTGTGATAATCGCCTTGATAAGATTGGTTGGATCAGCCAATCCCTTCCCTGCAATATCATAGGCCGTTCCATGGGCTACAGAGGTCCGGATAAATGGTAAACCGAGTGTAAAGTTCACCGATTCTTTAAAACCAAAAGTTTTTATAGGGATAAGTCCCTGGTCATGATACATGGCGATAACAGCATCAAAAGGGTTTTTACCAGAGATGTCAAAAAAAGAGTCGGCTGAAAAGGGACCTTGAACATCCATTCCTTGAGATCTTGCTTCATCAATGGCTGGAGTAATCTCCTCTCTCTCCTCAACTCCTAAGAGCCCTTCCTCTCCACAATGGGGATTCAGCCCAAGAACAGCCAACCGGGGTTGATCAATTCCGAAATATTTTCTCAAACCCTCATCGGTCAGCCGGATGACCTGGAGGATACGATCCTTCTGGATCCATTTGGAGACCTCTCTTAAAGGAAGGTGCGTCGTCACCAGAACCACCTTCCATCTTGTGCCGAGGAACATCATGGCCACATTCGAAGACTGAGCAAGATTGGCTAAGAGTTCAGTATGGCCTGAGAAAAGGTATCCAGCTTCATTGATCGCCTGCTTGTTGATGGGGCAGGTGGTGATAGCATCGATCTTTCCCCTTTTAATCCATCTCACTGCGTCATCAACATATCTCACCATGGCTTCGCCACATTTTCTGTCGGGGTTTCCGAAGATGAAGGAATCAACCTTCAACTGGCTTGAGGGAAAGAGAAAGATCTTTTCGGGTTGATATCCCTCTTCTGGTATTTCATCTATAGCCTTCAGTTGAACCGAGAGATTCTCTCTTCGAATCGTATCCAGCAGAACCTGTTCATCTCCAAAAACAACAGGGGAGCAGACCTTAATGACCGCTTCTGTGGAAAGGGCCTTGACAATGATCTCCGGCCCAATCCCCGTAGGATCCCCCATCGTGATACCAATCTTTGGAAGAAATTCGCCAAAGGGGAGATGGGGAGAAGGGGAGATTGGGGAATCCTTAGTCATTTTTATAATCAGATGATTTGATTCTGGAGTCCTGTGGGATAAAATCAGTTGGAGTTTTTTCTCCGAACTCCGAACTCATAACTCCGAACAGTTTTACAGTTTGATTTCGATGATCGATTTCGCCTTCAAAGAATCCAGATACTGTTTGAGACTCCTTTCAAATTCTCTATCAAGATACTCCTGCCGGACCCTCTCTTTGACTTCTTCAAATGGAAGGGGATGTCCTCCTTTGCGATCGAGGAGTTTGATGATGTGAAATCCGTAATCGGTCCTGACGATTCCGCTGATCTCTCCCACCTTTAACTGGAGGGTCTCTTTTTCGAAAGCAGGGAGCAGCTCCCCTTTTTTGAAAACGCCGAGATCGCCCTTGTCCTTACTCGAGATATCCTCCGAGTAGATGATAGCCAACTCTCCGAAGTCCTCGCCAGCCCTGATTCGGTTCAAGACCTTCTCACATTTGGCCCTGACCTGGCGAACCTCTTCGGGTGAGGCTTCTTTGGAAACCTTAAAGAGAATATGGGCTGGCCGATAGATCTCCTCGGTTCGGTAGCGGTCCGCATTCTTCTGATAGAATTCCCTCAATTCCTTCTCGCCCACATTGGGCTCCACCTTGACTGAAAACTGAACTACCTTGGTGCGAAGAATCTTCTTCTCAATATCCTTTCTGAACGCCTCCAGCGTCAACCCGTCTCTGGCCAGGGCGTTCTCAAGGTCCTCCTGGGTGGCTGAATTTCTCCGTTTGATCTCCTCAATGGCTCCATCAACTTCTTTGGCTGCCACTTTGATGCCGGCTTTTTTAGCCTCTTGGTCGATGAGCTTCTCTTCGATGAGCCTTTCAAGCGCCATGCGTGAGAGTTCATTGATCCGCACCCGCCTTTCCAGACGATCTTTTGTGTCAATCTCAGCCTTAAGATGATCAATGACCTTATCCACCTCTGAGAGGGTGATGATCTCCTGATTGACAACAGCCACAATGCGGTCCACTGCAGCTTTGCTCAAAGTAAAAAGCCCTGTCAGGGAAAATAGAATTCCCAGGATAATAAAAAGTTTCCCGCAGCCTCTCATGATTTCAACCACTTTCTGTTGATCTTCACCTTTTTCTTCTCTTTCAGATTGTTGAACCACCGTTGATATGCCTCCTCTCCCTTCTCCTGCTCAAGCCTTTGAAGAATGCTCCTCTTTGCCTCTTCAAACGAGAGCTCCCTCGACTCTTTCTTCTCCTCCAACTTAAAAATGTGATACCCATAAGGACTCTTGATTACTTCGCTGATTGTGTCCACCTCCATGGAGAAGACGTGATCGAACTCTGCGGGCTTTTCCCCTTGAGTGAAATAACCCAAATTGCCTCCCAGGACTTTTTCAGGCCCAAGCGATTTCTCTTTGGCCAACTTCTCAAAATTCTCTCCCTTCTTCAACCGCTTCTGGAGCTGGATCGCCTCATTTCCATCCGCTACGACGATCTGGCGCACCTTCACTCTGGTCGGAAGTCGAAACAGAGAGCGATTCTTCTCGTAAAAGTCACGGGCCTCCTTCTCTTCGATCTTTCCTGGGTACTGGCGGCTGGTTCGGACCATCTTCTCCGCAAGCAACTTCTCTTCCAGACAAACCTTCCACTCCTCGATGCTTGTTCCTTTGAGTCCCAATTTCTCCCCGAATCCTTCTCCAGGATAGTCCTTTTTGATCTCGGCAATGGTCTGGCTCAACTCCTCTGCGGAAACCTGGATGCCCACACGTCTGGCCTCCTGTGCCAGGATCTTCCTTTCGATCATCTGCTCGAGATATGCCTGTTTAAGTTCTCCTAATTCGGAACTCCGTTCCTCCTTCTTCTGATTAAGGATCAGCTCCTTAAATTCCCGGTTGAACTCATCCACTGTGATCTCTTCATGATCGATCCGTGCAAGAATATGATCGGGAAGGCCAGCCTCCCATAACCCGCATCCCTGAAGTAGGAGGAGAAAACAGAGGTAACCCAAAACCTTGTTCATCTCTTTTCTCCCTTCACCTTCCTCTCTTCTTCAGCCCACAACTTCTCATTGATCCGGATGTTCGCCTTCGACTTTGCCTCTTTCACATATTCGAGGTAGGCGTCCTGTCTCTTCTTCCCTTGTAGAAAGAATCGAATCTTCTCCTTCACCTGTTCATAGGGCCTAAGACTCGTGCCGCGCATATCCTCCAGCTGGATGATGTGGAACCCATAGGGTGTTCTGACAACCTCACTCAGATCTCCTTTTTTCACCAATGAGAAAGCAGCCTCTTCGAATTGGGAAAAGGACGGAGCCAATTGTCCCCTTCGGATATAGCCGAGATTTCCACCATCCTCCTTGGTCCGATCAATATTGTAGGTGGAGGCCAATTTCTCAAAACTTTCTCCCTTCGAAAGTCTCGTTAAAACCTCCTTCAATATCGGCTCGGAGTTGACCACAATATGACGGATCTTAATCTCAAGGGGCTCTGTAAAGAGGGCCTTATTCTCTCTATAATATCGCTGGACCTCCTCCTCAGTCACCTCGATCTTTCCCTTCAACACCTCCTCAATCAGGGCATCGATGACCATGGCCCTTTTGAAATCCTCCACTTTGGCAAGAATCTCTTTGTCCTTGTCAAGTCCTCTCTTCTTTCCTTCCCGATAAAGCACCTCTCGGGTGATGACATAATTCTCGAGGAAATCCCTCATCCCCTTCTCATCGAGAAGCCTCATCTTTCCCTCAAGGGGCTGCTTCTCCGACATCTGACGAAATTCTTCGATCGAGATGGAGAGGTCACCGATCCTCACCAGTTCCTTTCTGCCCATCTCCTTCTCTCCGGGTTTCCCGCAACTCAAGACCAGAGACAGGAAAAAGGCTATCCCAACGAAGACCCATCCTCGATTCATCATCTTCTCCTTTCCCGCGGGAATGGAAAAATCCCTGGTAAGCATGAGAAGCAACGCTAAAGGGTTGCGCTACAATGAAGTTTAAGAAACACGCCCAATTTCGACAACAGATTTTACAATCGCTTTGCCTTAAATTTTATGGGAGTCAGATGGAGCCCTACGGGCAAGTCCGTGGTTCCCAAGAAACGCCCACTGGGGGCGAACATCCCGTACCAGAGGAGAACCGGTTCAATTCAGGTATGAATCTACCATAATCAAGCCAATGCTTGCAATAGCTTTTTTGCCGCCTCAAATGGGTCTCTTTCCATGTAAGACCACTCTTCGACGATCAGTTTGGAATCCGGAGTGAGTCGATATTTTCCTTCTCCCCGCTCCACCCACTGGACCACCCTTTCGGGAGAGAGCCTTGTTCTCTCATCCAGAGTTAAAACCATCTGTGAAGGGGTTGCCTCAAACTTCCGGATGGAAAGTCTGGTCAGAATAATCTTCACCTTAATCACCTCAAAAAGGTGGTCCACTTCCTCCGGTATCCTACCAAAGCGGTCAAGCAATTCTGCCCGAATCATCTCAACGGCCTCCTCTGATCGGCAATGGGAAAGCCTCCGATAGAGACGCAGACGTTCCTCCGGGTCCTCAACATATCTTTCAGGAAGAAAAGCAGGCAGATAAAAATGGATTTCTGGGGTGATCTCCTCAATCACCTCTTCCCCTCTTAACTCCTTGACCGCTCTTTCCATCAGCTGAGTGTAATACTCCAGACCGACAGCAGAGATATGTCCGGACTGGGAACGGCCTAACAAATTTCCAGCTCCTCGAATCTCCAGATCCTGAAGGGCCAGCTTAAATCCAGATCCCAATTCGCTCAACTCCTGAATCGCCCGGAACCTTTTTGCTGCATCCCGCGAGAAGGAGAATTCCGAGGGCACAAGGAGATAGGCATAGGCCTGATGTCTTCCCCGTCCCACCCGTCCTCGAAGCTGGTAGAGATCGGCAAGGCCAAACTGTTCAGCATGGTTGATCAGGATCGTATTGGCCGCCGGGATGTCCAGACCGGACTCAATAATGCTTGTACAGACCAGGAGGTTATATTCTCCTCTGACAAACTGGAGCATTGCCTTTTCCAGGTCTCTCTCCTTCATCTGGCCATGAGCAATCGTAAGCCGCGCTTCAGGCACAAGCTTTTTAAGGTGTTCTGCCATGGAGTAGATATTCTGGACACGATGGTGAACAAAGAAGACCTGCCCTCCACGGACAAGCTCTCTCAGAATTGCCTCCCGCACAATCTCATCATCGTAACGGGTGACAAAGGTACGAATCGAGAGACGGTTTTCAGGAGGGGTCTGGATGAGGCTGAGGTCACGGATTCCGGAGATGGCCATCTGGAGCGTCCTCGGTATGGGGGTGGCCGTCAGAGTGATCACATCCACCATCTTCCTCATCTGCTTCAATCGCTCTTTATGATTGACGCCGAATCGGTGCTCCTCATCAATGACCACCAGACCCAGATCATAAAAAGAGACATCTTTCTGAAGGAGGCGGTGTGTCCCGATGATGATATCGACCTGGCCATCGCGAAGTCGCTGGAGCGTCCTCTTCTGTTCGCGTGGGTTTTTGAATCGGCTTAACATCTCAATGACCACTGGATAATTCTTGAATCGGCTCGAAAAGGTCTGAAGGTGCTGTTGGGCCAGTACGGTTGTGGGAACCAGAACGGCAACCTGTTTCCCATCCATGACAGCACGATAGGCCGCTCGCAGAGCCACTTCGGTCTTTCCGAACCCAACATCCCCGCAGATCAGACGGTCCATGGGCTTCGGGTTTCCCATATCTCTCATCACATCCTCAATGGCCCGAATCTGATCGGGCGTCTCTTCATATTCAAAAGTGGCCTCAAACTCTCTATAGAACTGATCCGGCGGAGCAAAAGCGATCCCCTTGAAGGCCTCTCTTTCGGCATAGAGGTCGAGAATCTCTTTCACCATCTCATCGATGGCTGCCTTTGCTCTCTTTTTTGCACTTTGCCAACCTCGACCTCCTAATTTGTCGATCCGAGGGTGGCTGGTATCGCCTCCGATGTATCGCTGAATCAGGTTGAGCCGATCCACTGGAACATAAAGTTTATCCGAATCGAGGTATTCAAGAAGGAGATAATCGTTTGAAACAGGACCAATCCTCAAATGCCTTAAGCCTCTGAAGAGACCAATGCCATAGTCGGTATGGACGACATAATCGTTCTCCCGGAGCTCTCCATAAGAGGAGAGGGGTGCTCCCTCGCCTCTTGCCAAATGCTTGCTTACTCTTTCCTCTTTAAGCCTTCTTCTCTCTCCAAAAATCTCCTCTTCAGTCAATAAGGCCCAACCTTCCTCATGGGTGCGAAATCCAGAGGAGAGTCGGCCAACGAGAAGAAGGATGCCTCTCTCTCCCATCACCTCATCGAACCGCTTCTCCCTTTCGAGACGGGCACTGATCCCGTAATTTGAGAGAAGTTGACTCATCCTCTCGGCCTGGCCTTGCGTGTGAGAGACGATGAAGATGGATAGGCCATTCTTCTGCCACTGGTCAAACCTTTTCACGATAATGGTCAGGGGCGATTTTTCGACCAAACCCTCTTCCTTCTGAAAGATTGATCGGATCTCTCTCTGAAGATCTTCGTTGTTCTCGATTTCGAATGATTCAACCCGCTCAGATCGAGAAGGTGCAAGTGGTCCTTCCTGAAGAAAGGCGGTTTGAAACCTTCCAAGATGTCGCATTAACTCTTCGGGACGAAGATAGAGCGAGTTGGGTGAAGCAAGAGAGGCTTTCTTAATCTTCGCCTTCTCATAATGGGCTTCAGCCATATGAAAAAAGGCCTCTGCCTCTCTCTCCACCTCGTCTCCTTCAATGATAAAGATCCATGCTCCCTTCTTAAGATAGTCAAATAGGCTGTACATGCTTTGGGTGGAGGGGTCTTTCGAAATATCCCGGACAGGCAGAAGTGTAGCCCTCTCCATCTCTCTCCCTTTAAGCGACCTCTGAGTTTCGGGGTCAAATCTTCGGATCGACACCAATTGATCGCCATCAAATTCGAATCGAAGAGGCTCTTCATAGAGTGGGCTGAAGATATCGACGATCGCTCCACGGAGGCTAAAATCGCCGACCTCCTCAACCACCCTTGCCGAGACATAACCGCCTTCTTCAAGGAGATGGAGGAGGTCATCCCGATCCACTTCTTCTCCTGCCTGGAGGGTATGGGTCAATTCGATTAAGCCGGAAGCCGGAAGTACTTTTTGCATCACAGCCTTGATTGAGGAGAAGATGATAGCTCGATCATCCCCCATCAGTGCATAGAGGCAATTCACCCTCTCCCGAAGGATCTCTGGATGGGGAGGGATCTCATCATAAGGAAGCGTCTCCCATTGAGGAAAGAGGTGAATCTTCACAGGGCTTCGACTTTGAAAAAAGCGGAAGTCCTCCATAAGGATTTGAGCGTCACGGAGGTGAGGTGCGATGATGAGAAAAGGCCCGCCGACCTTCTCCCGCCACCGAGTGAGGAGATAGGCTCTGGACGATCCCTTCAATCCGGTCAGACCAAACCGTCTCGATCTTCTATAGAATCCGGACTCGAACCATGATTGGATGGAGCAACCGTTCTGGGTCATTCTCTTTTAATATAACTTTTAAGATATTTCTCCTCCCCTCGGAGAAAAGGGTAGGTTTGCATTAACTTTCATTATTCTGTGGGATACAGCCATTCAACACTATTCTTCCCTTCGTCCTTCCCCTCATCCTTTTGAAACCCCTTTTCTTTGAAGCAACTCTTTCCGTGAAAAATCGAGAACTTCTCTATGACATATATTGTGAATGATAGAGACACTCCTCTGCAAGGAAGCAGGCCTCACATTGTGGGTGTCTGACCTTGCAAATGGATCTGCCGAATCGGATGAGGTTGAGATGAAGGGATAGAGACTTTCCTTTTGGAATGAGGGGCGCCATCCAACGATGGGCATTCACTGCATTCATGGTTATCGGTATGAAACCGATCCGTTGTCCAACTCTCAGGATGTGGGTATCCACTGGGAAGGCCTCCCTCTCCAGGCCGAAAAGAAGCAGGCAGTGAATCGTCTTTGGACCGATTCCTTTAAGCCCTCCCATCAGCTTAACGATCTCCACCGAATCCATCCCTTTGAGAAAAGAAAGGGTCAACTTGCCCTCTCTGTCTAGGATCCAGCGAAGAATCTCTTTGATACGCCTTGCCTTCTGCTCAGCTAATCCTCCCGGTCGGATGGTTGCGATAATGCTCTGTGTTTTAGCTTTAAGAAGATCTTCCCATCGGGGAAATCGCTTTCTCAACCTCTGGTAGGCTCGATCCCGGTTCTGATCGTTCGTATTCTGCGAAAGAATGGTTCCAATGAGGATGCCAAGAAGATCGTTCGAACTCCTCCTTTGCGGAACCCCGTATCTCTTTTCAAGAAGAAGGGCAATCTTTCTTATCCCTCTTTTTAAATCCTCATGTTCTGGCCATTGCCTTTTTAATCCGCTCACTCAGCCTTCCCTTCATAAAATCCTTGATCCGCGCCTTGACCCTTGCCACAAATCCCTGATAGGTTTCACTTCCCTCCAGCACCTGAAGATATAGGTGACTTAACTCGGGGTAATGTTTTAGAGTTTGATAGGCAAGTCGGGTGAATTTGAAAACGAATCGGGAAAATGAGAGGGCCCATCTTAATTGTTCGGAAACATGAAGTTGGATAGCTCTCTGATAGGGAACGGATGGGAGAACTTCCCTCTCCTTCGATTCGATGATCGCCTCCGCAGCTAACATTCCACTTCGGATGGCATAATAGATCCCCTCTCCTTGCAGCGGGTCCATCAGGTGGGCCGCATCTCCCACCAGAAGAATCCTTCTCTGTGCAACCTTCTGCCATTTATCGTAGAAAGAAGGAAGGAGATGTCCCTTCATCTTCTCGATCTTCTTCGCAGGAACATAAGCCAAACCCTTCAGAAAATCGAGTAGGTAGGATCGAGGATTGATCCTCTTTTCCTCGGTGAACATACCACCAATTCCAATGGAGAGACACTCCTTCTTCGGAAAGACCCAACCATACCCATTGGGGATTTGACCAAAATCGAGATGGACGATTTGGAGCTCTTTTTGAGGAAATGGGATGGAGGTGTCCAAAGGAATCTCGCTCTGAATGGCCATTCCGTTCGCACCATCTCTCTCCGGTGATAAAGTAATAGTTTTGGCAACCACACTTTCAGCCCCATCGGCACCGATCAGATAGTGGGAGCGAAACCTCCTCCCACGTGCAAGCTCGACCTCAACCTCCTCTTCCCTTTCTTGGACCTTAACGACCTTTTCGCCCTCCATAACCTCTACACCTTGTATTGCGGCTTTCTCTATGAGGAACTGATCGAACTGGTCCCTCATAACTAAGAAGGCAATTGGCTCTTTCGATTCGATGGAAAAAGGATCCTTGAGGCGATAACTGAACTTGGCTCCGAAGATGGTATTTGCAATGACGGGACTGAGATCGAAGTCCAGCAGATGGACGGTCTTGAGCGAGAGGCAGCCTCCGCAGGCCTTGTATCTCGGAAACTTCTCCTTTTCAATCAGTAACGTCCTCAATCCATACCTGGCACAGAAACGAGCTGCTGTTGAGCCTCCTGGCCCTGCCCCCACCACAATCACATCATAATCACAGCGTAATTTCTCCATCCTTATACCCTGAGTGAAACATAATATTTGTTCTGCCTCTTCAGATAGACTTACTTCCGAGAATATGTAATCTTTCCGGCCTCAATCTTCTCCAAGAGATACTCCGGAGTGGTCAGCACCTTTAACTTCCCTTCGAAAGGAACGCCCTGCTTCAAATTATGTTTGCAGGAGAGGCAGTCCGAAAGCAGGATGTCCGCCTTCACCTCTTCCGCCTCCTTAACCCTCCTTCTGGCGATATCCCTTGAGAACTTTGGATAGAAACCCCGTACCCCTCCGCCAGCACCGCAGCAGAGCGATTCTTGATGATGGTGGTCCATTTCAACGAATTTGGCTCCAAGATTTTTTAAGAGGTCTCTTGCACCATCGAAGGAACCAAGCCCTCTTCCCAGATGGCAGGGGTCGTGATAGGTGATGGTGGCCGAATCCGAATCAGAGGCCTTAAAGTGAAAATGTTCATCCAGATACGAAAGAAGATCCCTAAAGAGGAGGCCAGTGGAAGCTCCTTTATCATATTCCAAGAACGTCTTAAGACAGGTCGGACAGGCAAAAAGAACCTCGCGGCTGCCGGTCCCTTTGATCTTCTCAATGTTTTCCCGAATTCTCTCCGGATTCGGATTGCTACCCGTGTCTCCCTTGACCGCCTCACAGCAGACTTCATCAATCATTGTGAAATCGATCTTTAATCGCTGGAGAAGCTCGACCAACCGAGCCGTCGTTTCAACCTCTGTCGTTAACCCCACACAGCCTATGTAGAGCACAACAGGGGCTTTCCTCATGAGGGAAGGAAACTTTGCCCGTTCTGCCTCAGCATAAGGCGTTCCAAACCGATCGATTGTAGATTGGAGCTGAGTCACCTCCTCCAGTTCAGAGGAAACGTCTGGACTCTTTAGACTGGATTGCCTCAAGCCTTTAAGCCTCTCTCCAGCGTCGATCCCGACTGGGCAGACCTCCCCACAGAGGCCACAGGTGGTGCAGAGAAAGAGCCCATCCTCTACACCCTTTCGCATGCCATGGATGAGAGAGGAGAGGGCCACCCCTCTTCCGCCCAACATGCCGTCCGCTCCAAAGGAGGGACCGATCGCATTATAGGTGGGGCAATCGAGAAGACAGTTTCCGCAACCAATACAGTAGAGAAGATCAGAGTAATCCTTTTTCCCCTCCAGGATTTGGCTTCTCCCATTGTCGAGGAGAACAATGACCAGTTCACTCGGCTCATGCATTCCAAAAAACGGAATCTTCTCCACATCCGAAGATTTTGATCTTCCTCCGACGATATCAATGAAAGAAGGAAAGATCGAACCCGTGGCGAAATAAGTTTCCAATCTTGCCATGAATAATGCATCTTGAATATTGGGATAGACTTTATCGATGGAGGCAATGATGAGATGCTTCTTCCTCGTCCGCACTCGCGTGACATTCCCTTCGTTGTGAACGATGAGAACGGCTCCTTCTCTGGCGGCAATGGCGTTGGCACCCGTGATCCCCACATTCGCCTTCTGAAGATAGGTTTCGATATCCTCTCTAACTGCCTGCATCTCCTCTTCCGGCACGGGGGGGATCTCTCTTTTCAAATGTCTGGAGAGGATCTCAGCCACATCATATCGGGTCAGGTGAACGATGGGACCGGTATAATGGGAGGAACGTCCTCCGATCAGCTGATTGATTCGATCACCAATATCGGTCTCGATGACTTCGACCCCATGCTGTGCGAGAAAAGGAGTCAGGCCGATCTCCTTGGAGAGGTTCGATTTCGATTTGACAACGAGCCGCTCCTCTCCAATCTCTTTGAGGAAGACATTACAAGCCTCTTCTCCGTCTTTCGCAGGAAGCACTTTAAACTGATTCTTCTTGAGATGAGCGATCACCTCCTCAAGGAGATCTTGATTGCCGAGAGAGGAGGATCGAATTCGTTTAATCTCCTCTTGGGCCTTCTCAAGATCATCGAAGAGGCGACGGTTCTGCTTCTGTCGGGTACGTGTCTCATTGAAGGCACGGCGCTGATTTTCCAATTCGGACTTTTTAATCTTCTTCCGGAGATACTCATACTGTTTTTGGATCAAACCCATTTGAAAATCTCCTTAAGGTCGTATTCGTTAAATTCAGTATCATTCCTATTTTTTGCCTCTCATTTTGCAACTTTTCAAAGGACAAAACAAGGTTCGATACGGTCTAAATTTTTTGTCAAATTTCTAAAAATTGGTGTAAACTATAATCATGGAGCCCCATGGGCAAAGCCCGTGGTTTCCAAAAAACGCCCCTAGGGGGCGAACATCCCGTACCCGAGGACCCATTCACCCACGGGTAGACCCTGTGGTCCTCTTGGCTCGGGATAGAGAAGTCCATGAAGGATTAGGGAAATGGGGGATAATGCATTTAAGTAAGATCGGAGGTGCTCTATGAAAAAGGCTATTCTTACAATCCTTATGCTGATCACTATTTCCATGCCAGCCTATGGTGAGCAGGAGGGCCTGGAGATCCTGAAGGCCGTTGTGAAGATCAAGGCAACCATCCCCCCGGAGGCCCAAACCGCAAAAACCCTGGGGACAGAGCGGGAAGGACATGGTGTTGTCATCGACGCAAAGGGCCATATCTTGACGATCGGTTACCTCATTGTTGAGGCTGAGAGTATCGAGGTGACCGGGCCTGAGGGAAAACCTATAAACGCCATGTTTATCGGGAATGATCATGCGACAGGGTTTGGCCTCCTAAAAACGGAGAAACCTCTCGATGTGAAACCCATCCAATTCGGTCAATCGTCAAAGGTCAAAGAGGGTGAACCGGTTTTGGTAGCAGGCCATGGAGGTCAAGAAGCAGCTCAGGCAGTACAGGTGATCAGCCGAAGAGAGTTTGCTGGTTATTGGGAATATCTCCTGGAGGAACCTCTTTTTACAGCGCCGGCCTATGCCCATTTTGGAGGAGCGGCCTTATTCGACCGAGATGGTAGACTCGTTGGCATCGGATCCCTTCTCAGCCATTTCGTGATTCAGGGACTGGGAACGATTCCTTGTAATGTTTTTGTGCCGATTGACCTTCTGAAGCCGATTCTGGATGATATGATCACAAAAGGCCGTCCCCAAAAACCGCCCAGACCGTGGCTGGGAATCAATTCTGAAGAAGCACAGGGGCGGGTCTTCGTCATCCGGGTTACGCCAGGAAGCCCGGCAGAAAAAGCAGGCATCCAAGTTGGAGACCTCATCCTCACGGTTAAGGGGGAGGCCATCAAAGGGCTTGGAGATTTTTATCGAAAGGTCTGGGCACTTGGCAATGCAGGTGTAGAAGTCCCTCTTACGGTTCTCCAGGGAGTTCAGATTCGAGAGATCAAGATCCGTTCTGCTGATCGCCACCAATTTCTCATGCTCAAACCGAAGAAGGATCTGTAGGCCTCATTTCTAAGTGACGAGAAAAGCAAGAAGGCCATGGAGCGTAGCACTGATCAAAAGGATGATTCCAGTCTTTCGGTGAAAACCGAAAGGAACTTTGATCCAGCGATGCCCCGTGCTCAATTGAAAAAGGATGAGCAGAAAGTTGAAAATGCCAAGAAGCAGGATGATCGATAGTCCACCGATGGTCATTGGATAAGCCCCTCTTTCTTAGGTTGGATCTTAACTAACAGAGATCTTCATCGTTGTCGGCCCTGCACTTCCATGAAGATTGCAATTGGCTTCGGCAGTCACTTCCAGATGTTCAAGGGCATTCAGCTTCACCTCTCGTGTAAAGACCTCTGCCTCAGGTCTCTTTCCTGATGAGAAATCCCAGCGAGTGATCTCTTTCTGGTTGACGATGACTCGCAACCAATTGGTATAGTGAAGAGCGCTGTTCCCTCTGTGGGTGACAGTTATCCGGATCGTCACCTCTGAACCTTTTGGAACAGTCGTCGGAGCATCAATACTGGTCGACGATTTATTAGCAAAAGCAGGTCGTGCATAGATTGAAGAAAAGGGTAACATCATCAGAGCAAACAGTAGTTTTCTCCTGGTTAACATAAGCGCCTCCTTCTGTCCTTTCAATATAATGTTAACCCAATACCGGCAAAATTTAAATGGAGCCCCAAATTGTCGCATTGAAGAAGATATGTGATAATTATTCATATCCATAAGGATGTAGAACCCTTCCCCAGGTCGAAGGGGGATTTAGAAAGGAGGCGACAATGTTTGTCAAAGCAAATGATATTAAGGTAAACTATGAACTTTCCGGGAAGAAGGATGGCCCGATGGTGGTGCTGAGCCATTCTTTAGCCTCAAGTCTGAAGATGTGGGAACCGCAGATGGAAATCTTAAGATCTCATTTTCAGGTGCTCCGCTATGATACCAGAGGACATGGTCAAACTGAAACAACGCCTCCTCCTTACACGCTTGAACTGTTAGCAGAGGATGCCATCGGTTTGCTCAATGGTCTGGAAATTGAAAAGGTTCACTGGGTGGGGCTATCCATGGGCGGAATGATCGGCCAAGCCATAGCCTTGAATCACTCCCATCGCTTGCTGAGCCTTTCTCTTTGCGACACATCTTCCAAGATCCCTGACGAGGCGCAACCGATCTGGGATGAACGAATCGAAGGGGTAAAGAATATCGGCATGAAATCTCAACTCGAGGCGACCATGGAGCGATGGTTCACGCCGGCGTATCTCAGCCTAAATCCTCCAATGCTTAACCTGATCAAGGAGGAGTTTTTAGCCACACCCCCAGAGGGTTATATGGGTTGTGCCTCTGCGATCCGGAGACTCAATTATCTGAACCGACTTTCAGAGATCCAGATTCCGACTCTCATCATCGTAGGCGAGGATGATCCTGCAACCCCTCTCTCTGCCTCAGAGGCCATCCATGGACAGATCAAAAATTCAAAGCTGGTCATCCTTCCATCGACACGCCATCTTTCGAATGTGGAGCGGGCAGAAGCGTTCAATGATCATCTTTTAAAATTCTTAAAAAGTGTTTAAAAACCATAGCGCATCCATCAGGAAAGGAGTGAATATGTCCATTTTCTTCAACGCCGATGAAATCTTTCAAATGGGCCTTCAAATCGAGGTCAACGGAAAGGAGTTCTATGAGGCCATTGCAAAGAAAAGTTCAGAGGCCTCTGTCCAGCAATTCTTCTACGATCTCTCTAAATGGGAATTGGAGCACATCCGCTTCTTTACCAGGCTGAAGGAGGCTTTGCCCGATTCAGCCAAACGGGGGAATTCTTTCGATCCTGGCCAGGAACTTCTCACTTACCTCCAGGCTACTGCGGACAGCCATGTTTTTTTAAAGAATCAAAATGTCAATGAACTGGCTTCCCGATGTCAAACCGTCATGGATGCCTTCGATCTCGCCATCTCCTTTGAAAAGGATTCCGTAGTCTTCTATATCATGATGAAAAAAGTCACCCCAGAGGAGTTTGGGGGAGAGGAAATCGACCGACTGATTGACGAAGAGATCGGACATATCGCCATGCTCCATCAGAAAAAGAAGGATTGGGAAAAGAGGTAATCGGAAACGATCTCATCTCCTCCATCCTCCCGAAAAAAACATGTCTACTGAGGATACAGCCAATAGAAAACCCGCCTTAATTGTTACCACTTTGGGGGCCTTTATCATCCCTTTTATGGGTTCCTCGATCAATATCGCTCTGCCCTCTATCGGAAGAGAGTTTGACATGGATGCCCTCATGTTGAGCTGGGTAACCACCTCCTATCTCTTGACAGCGGCAATGTTTCTTGTCCCCTTCGGAAGAATTTCGGACCTCTATGGAAGGAAAAGGATCTTTTTGTATGGGGTTTTGGTTTACACCCTTGCGTCTTTTCTCGCTGTTTTATCAACCTCCCCTCTCCTTTTAATCGCTTCCCGTCTCTTTCAGGGAATAGGGGCATCGATGACATTTAGCACGGGAATGGCAATTCTCACCTCGGTCTATCCCATTGGAGAGAAAGGAAAAGTCTTGGGAATCAATGTGGCCGCTGTTTACACAGGGCTCTCCTGTGGCCCATTTTTAGGAGGGCTGCTGATTCACTATCTGGGTTGGAGAAGCATCTTCCTGATCAATATCCCCGCTGGCTTGATCATCCTTTTCTATACCTTTTACAAGTTGAAAGGAGAGTGGGCAGAAGCAAAAGGAGAAAATTTTAACTACCCGGGGTCTCTCTTCTATAGTCTTGCCCTCTTGATGGTGATGGTGGGTCTTTTCCAATTGCCAAAGCCTTTTGGTCTCCTCTTGATTCTGATAGGCCTTTTGGGGATGGGATTATTTGTTAAATGGGAGATGACTTCTAAAAATCCGATCTTCCAGTTAACACTCTTCAGGAATAATCGAATCTTTGCCTTCTCCAATTTGGCGGCCCTGATCCACTACAGCGCCACCTTTGCCGTCAGCTTTCTTCTCAGTCTCTATCTCCAGTTGATCAAAGGACTTCAACCTCATGAAGCAGGCCTCATTCTGGTCTCTGCCCCTGTTATGCAGGCCATCCTTTCACCCTTTGCAGGAAAACTCTCGGATCGAATAGATCCGAGAAAAGTGGCTTCCGGAGGTATGGCGATGACAGGTCTCGGTCTTTTTTCCTTCATCTTCTTAAACGAAAAGACCCCCTTGCCATGGATCATCGCTCTTTTAATCCTTCTCGGAGTTGGATTTGCCCTCTTCTCCTCTCCAAACACCAATGCGGTGATGGGTTCGATTGATAAAAAGTTCTATGGGGTTGCTTCAGGGGTGTTGAGCACGATGCGATCCATAGGGATGACCTTCAGTATGGGGGTCGTCATGGTCTCTTTCTCAATCTCCATGGGGAGAACTCAAATCACACCTGCCCTTTATCCTCTCTTTCTAAAAAGCGTAAAAGGAACGTTCATGCTCTTCACCCTCCTCTGTCTATTAGCCATATTGGCCTCTCTGGCCAGAGGTCCTTCCAGAAGTTCATCTCCAACTTAACCCCATTAGGCATGGCGAAGGGCGCCGTGGACGCCGAGGAGGATAAGGAATCCCCCAAGGATCTGCTGAGCGAAGATCTGCTCTCCCATCCAGAGATGGTTAAAGACCATAGCCCAGAGGGGGACAAGATAGAGATAGACCATGGACCGAGTCACCCCCAGCCTCTCAATGCCTACATAATAGGAGACATGACCGATGATACCTGGTAAAAAGATCGCATATCCCAGAGCCCACCAGGATGTTGGGCTGACCTGGTTTAGGCTAACAGAAGTTTTCCAAAAAGGGACAGCCAGCCAGAGAACCAGGGAGCCGATCATCATACAGTAGCCCATCAGCCGAAGTGGAGAGTATATCATCAGAAGAGGCTTTGACCATGCGGACAAGAAGATGGCTGCCAAGAAAGCAGCGATGAGAGTCAAAAGATCGCCTCCGAGGGTATCGAGAGAGAAATGGAGACTCACCGTAGGCTTCAGAATGACCAGCATCACACCGCATAGCGAGATTGCCATATAGAAATAATGCTTCTTTCGGACGGACTCCTTGTCAATCAAATGGACATAGAGAGCAGCCCAGAGAGGTGTGGTTGAAAGAATGAGGGCTGAGTTGGAGGCGGAAGTGATGTTTAAACCGATTGACCAGAGGATCTGATAGACCCCAATACCAAGCGCTCCCACCCATGCCACCTTCTGGATGTCTCTCTTCTGAATGGTAATCCCTTTTTCCCATTTCCAGGTGATCAGGAGCACCAGGAGTCCACTGAGTGTAAAGCGGAGGGCCCCGAACAGGACTGGGGAAAAATCACGAAAAGCAGATTTGACGATTCCGTAATTGGCTCCCCAAGTCAACACAACGATGACGAGGAGGAGATGGCCGAGGTTAGGATTTTTTTGGGACATATTGAATGCTGATCTTAAGGGGCTAATTTTTTGCAGAGTTCTGCTACTCGTTTTCCTAATTTGCGTGCATTCTCCGATGTTCTCTCATCCGGAGCGCCCACACAGGAAACTCCGTAATGTCCGCTTGCATCCATTGGGTCTCCCACGATGATCATCCCATAGATGAGCATACACTGGATGATGGAGATCATGGTCGTCTCTTTTCCCCCTGAAAGATCACCCCCTGTGGTAAACGCCGCTCCGACCTTATTCTCCATCTTCTTCCTTATTCCCACATACTCATCAAAGACTTTCTTCAAATCCCATGCCATGCCTCCGAAATAGACCGGAGAACCCGCGATGATGCCGGCGGAGTTTAAAAAATCGTCTTTGGTCACCTCCTGGGTTGACTTGAGAAGGGCTTGGGCTCCTGAAACGGTGTTGACCCCTTCTGCAATCTTCTCCGCCAGTTTACGGGTGTTTCCACCTTTGGAATAGTAAAGAATCAATATCTGCATGGTCTCACCTCCTCGATTTTTCCCACGAATAACACAGGGCGGGAGACTTTGCAAGAAATAGGGAGGGACTTCACATTCTCGGAGAGTTTCTGTTAGAATGGCAACATTCTTAATATGGAGGAAATGAAAATGGAGACAAGAGGAAAGGCGTTGGTCACCGGGGCGAGCAGCGGGATCGGGAGGGAGACAGCTCTTAAGCTGGCCAAAGAGGGTTTTCAGGTAATTGCGGCGGCACGTAGAAAAGAACGTCTTGAGGAGCTGGCAAAACAGAATCCGAATATCCTTCCAAGATCCGTGGACCTTTCTGATTCTAAGGCTTTGGATGAATTTTCTAAAGAACTATCCGATCTCTCAGAGCCTGTGAGCGTTCTCATTAATAATGCGGGGTTCAGCCTCAGAGGAGTCCTTGAGGATGTTTCGGTCTCAGCAGTGAAGAGCCTCTTTGAGGTAAATCTCTTTGCACCCATTAAGATCATTCAGGCCTGTCTTCCTGGGATGCGTCGCCTGAGGAAAGGGACCATTGTCAATCTCAGTTCCATCGTTGGCAAATTTCCTTTTCCAACGAGTGGTCCCTATTCTGCAACCAAACATGCGGTCGAGGCAATCAGTGATGCTCTGAGAATGGAGGTTCGACCCTTCGGAATCCGGGTCATAACCATCCGTCCAGGAGTGATTGGTACGGAATTTAATGAAACGGCTAACCGATTGACCGGAGATCTTCTTTCAAGAACCGATCCGGATTACAAACCTGTCTATCAAGCCTATGGAGTTGGAATGGGAAAGTTGTTCGCGAATGTTTCTATTCCGGGACCGGAATTGATTGCTGACCTCATTGTTGAGGCTGTGCTTTCCGAATCCACAAAGGCCGTCTATGCAAAGGGCCCATTTGTAAAGGAGCTCTTAGAAGAACGGTTTCGTCTGGATGATGAAGGTTTCTACGAGCTGATGATGGAAAAGACCGGCTTGAAAGGGTTGGTAGTCAAATAGTCGTATCGTCGCATCGTCTTATCGTCGAAATAAGCTTTTTAAAATCCTTCCCTGCCTCCTTTTCCAAAGGGAGGCAACATCTTACCTCCTCTGTAATTGATTAAATACTCACCAACTCTTTGATTTCCTGGCTTTCGAGGAGGATGGAAGGGGTACCTTCTCGAATGATGCGGCCATTTCGAAGGACATACCCTCGATGGGAGATGGAAAGGGTGAGATCAATCTCCTGTTCGACGATGAAAAGGGTGAGTCCGCTCTGGTTCATCCTATTGAGAGTGTCGAAGATCTCTTCAATAAACCTAGGAGCAAGACCCTGAGAGGGTTCATCTAACATCAATAATTTAGGCCTCGCCATCAAGGCTCTGCCAATAGCTAACATCTGCTGTTCACCACCGCTCAGTGTTCCTGCCCTCTGATTTTTCCTCTCACCCAGTTTTGGAAAGAGCTGATAGATCTCTTTCAAACCATATTCGATCTCCGTCTTATTCTTCCTCTTCGTATAGGCGCCCATGAGAAGGTTATCAAGGATAGAAAGGGTTGGAAAAATATGACGACCTTGAGGGATATGGATCAGCCCTCTTGATACGATGTGGTGGGGACTGAGATTGGTAATATCCTCATCTTCGAAAGTAACCCTTCCCTCCATTGTCTCAAGAATTCCGGAGAGGGTTAGGAGAAGAGTCGTTTTACCAGCCCTGTTGGGACCGATCAGGGCGATGATCTCTCCCCTCTCGATCTCCAGGGAGACCTCTTTAAGAGCGGGCAAGGGACCGTAATGGACAGTCAGTTTCCTTATTTTAAGCATTGGACCTTTTGGTGTTTGGGTAATGGTTAAGGTGATGAAGCCCGTTTCGTCATTCGGTAACGGTTATGTAAAACCTAAATTGAGCGATTTCTTTCACCCTTCACAAGGGGGGCGAGGAGGCCGAAAAGCCTTTTAGAGCGATTACCTTTGATTGATTAAATCAACCATCGGGTCTGTTCAATCATCACCCGTTGGGTGAAAGCTTAAGGTCCATGACCCAGACGTTCAATGTATCGCATTCTAAAAGGGTTTGAGGCATTGCCGCCCCCCTTAGGAGATAGGGTGAATCGCTCAATTTAGGTAAAAAGAATTAGCAAACGATAAACGTAACCTTTAAATAACGATACGGGCATCTTTACCGTAACCTTTTAATGCCCCTTACTTTTTAAGCAAGTAAGCCTCGATCACTCGAGGATCTCTTTTCACAACATCTGGAGGACCTTCGGCAATGAGCTGACCATTATTGAGCACAGCCACTTCATCCGCTATTTCCATCACCATTCCCATATGGTGCTCAATCAGAAAGAGGGTAAGCCCGGTCTCTTTCAGTCGTGAGAGAGTTTCTGCAACCTGTTTAGCCTCTGGATAAGTCAAACCCGCTGCAGGTTCATCGAGAAGCAAAAGCTCAGGCCTTGCGGAAAGGGCCCGAGCCATCTCAAGCCTTTTCTGCTCACCATAGGAGAGCTGGGAGGCAAACCATTTCCATCTTCCGAAGAGACCGAAAAGTTCGAGTATCTCCTTTGCCTCTTTCATAGCCTCCTCTTCTCCTCTTTTAATCCATGGAGGATAGAAACCACTTGAAAGAAGTCCCCCCTTTATTCGCAGATGCATTCCGGTCAGTACATTTTCGACCACGGTCATATTTCCGAAGATCTGAATGGTTTGAAACGTTCTTCCCACACCGATGCGCGCAATCTCATGAGTCCTGAGGCCAGTGATCTCCTTTCCCTTAAATTGGATCCTTCCGGAATCAGGCCTCTCCATGCCGCTGATGAGATGAAAGAGTGTGGTTTTCCCGGCGCCATTGGGACCCATCAGTCCCTTTACCGTTCCTTTTCGCACCTGAAGGGAGACTCGGTTCAATGCCCGAAGACCATCATAATTCTTCACGATCTCTTCCAAAAGAAGAAACATTAGAATTCCACCTTCTCCCTTCGCCTCTTTCTACCCCAATAACTGATCAGATAGATCAACCTGACCCTCAACCGCGTTCCGATCCCATCTGGAAAGAAGATGAGCAGAAGGATGAGGATCACTCCATAGACAGGAAGGCTGTACTCCTGATAGCGACTGAGTCCATCGATCATAAAAGTGAGAAAGATGGCGGCAGCAATGGGGCCGTAAAGGTTCCCCATTCCTCCGAGAATCACCATCATCACAATCAATACGGAAAGGTTGAGGCTGAAGATCTCAGGGTTGGCTGTTGACATCACGGAGGCGAAGAGGCTTCCTGCTAATCCGGCAAAGGCTGCACCAATCACGAAGGCTCCAAGTTTGATCCGGGCCACATCGATTCCTACCGAAGAAGCCCCATCTTCGCTGGAGGCCACGGCTAAGAAAGCCCGGCCCATCTTCGAGCGGACCAGATTTTTTAAGAAGAAGACCAGCCCGATCAGAACTCCCCAGATGAGATAGTATTGCTTGAGATAAGTATCGAACATAAACCCAGCAATGGAGAAGAACGGAATGTTGAAGATCCCGATCACACCTCCGGTGAGGCCCGAAGACTCTCTCACCAAGACGAGAAAGATCTCCCCAAAGCCTAAGGTAGCCAGGGCCAGGAAATAACCCTTCAATTTCAGAATGGGTCTTCCGATGAGAAAGGCAAAGAAGGAGGCAGTCAGGGCCGATGTCCAGAAGGCCAAGAAGGAAGGAACACCATACCGGGTGGTGAGAATGGCTGTGGTATAGGCACCAATTCCGAAAAAAGCGGCATGGCCAAGGGAGATCTGGCCAGCATAACCCATAAAAAGAGTTAATCCAAGAGCGAGAATCCCATGGATTCCTGCCAGAACCATGAGATGATGGAAATGGAGATCTGACCAGACGAGAGGGATCAACAAGATAGACAGGAGATAGAAGAGATCTCTCTTCCTAAACCGATACTCCCTTCTATAGTGAAGCTGAGGGTCGGGAATGATCAGAGAGAGTAACCACAGGGCTACGGAATAGAGAAGATCTCTTTTCCTAAACTCTTTATGAACCTGGTCTACCATCGCCGGCTATCAATAAAGGGTGAACCTAAGATTCCTTTCGGTCTAAAATAGAGTATGAGCAAGAGAATCATAAAAGCGACCCCATCTTTATAACCGGAAGGGATGAAAGCGACACTTAAAGACTCAACCACTCCAAGAACAAACCCTCCGAGAATGGCACCGCTATGTTTTCCCCAACCGCCCAAGACGGCTGCAATAAATCCTTTCAGCCCAATGAGGATTCCGGAGTGGTAACTGACATAGAAGAGGGGAGTGATGAAGATGCCTGCAAGGGAGCCGAGGCCAGCGCTTACCCCAAAGGCTAAAAAGATCATCCGGTCTCTTGCAATCCCTGAAAGGTCTGCACCGAGAGGATCGGTCGAACTCGCCTCCATGGCCTTTCCCAAAAAAGTCCGGTGCGAAAGAAGATAGAGAGAGAGTAAGACTAAAAAAGTGGCTCCCACGACCCACAAACTTTGAGGTGAAATCGAAATCTTTCCTATCTCAAAAGGACCGCTACCCAGAAAGGGAGGCAGCGCCTTTGGAAGGGTCCCAAAGAACAATGCACTCGTACTGCTCAGAACGAGAGAAGCACCAAGAGTGGCCATGAGAAGGATGGGAAGGGAGGCTTTTCGCAGGGGGTAGATGACGAGAAGATGGAGAATGAAACCGATGAGAACGACGATGACAACAGCAAGAAGCCCAGCCAGTGGATAGGGAAGATCCGCTCCCTTGAAGAGAAAGAAGGTGATCATCCCGCCCAGCATCACAAACTCACCCTGGGCAAAGTTGATGATCTGGGACGCCCTTGCAATCGTGACAAATCCTAAACCCACCAGAGCATAGATGGCCCCAAAGGTAATTCCAGACACGAGGAGTTGAGGAAGGGGATATAAGAGGTCCATAGGATTTAACAGAAACGCAAAAATCAATAACCAAATTGCAATAACCAAATAAATTCCAAATTCCAATAACCAAACAGCAGGATTTTTAGAAAATTGATGATTGGTGATTATTGGGTGTTTGGAATTTGGTGTTTGGTTATTGCTATGTTAATTGATGTATTTGCATTCGTCCGGAGTTAAATTTTCTAACAATCCAATTGTCATGTCGTCAGTTTCTAAAAGAAAAGGGTGGAGCCATGAAGCCATCCACCCTTTTAATTTATCCTTATTGTCCTCTTTCTTCAACCCTTATTCCATCCCTGGGAATTTAATTCGTTTGAACTTCCCTCCCTCAATTCGGACAAAGACGAGATCCTTTTTCTTCAAACCGTCGTGTTCCGTCGGGCTGAATTGATAAATCCCATGGGTGCCCTTAAACTCTTTCGTATTTTCAAGGGCATCTCTCAAGCTGGAACGGGTCACCTTTCCTTTGATACGTTTCAGAGAATCACTAATCAGGCCGATGGTGTCATGGCCATAACCTGCAATCTGATCCGAGGGTGTTCCATAACGTTCCTTCCAGCGTTTATCAAAGTCAATATTGATAGGTTTCACAGGATCGTTCTCATCAAGCTGATCAAAGACGACAGGTTTGGCTGAAGGAAACTCCACTCCCTCCATCGCCTCTCCACCCAGAGCAATGATGAATCCAAACCCGAAGGCGTGAGTTCCGAGGATAGGAATTTTTATTCCCAATGCCCGTAAATTTTTGCACACGATAGGGCCTGGAGGACCTGAGGTGGCGGCATAAAAGACATCAACCTTCTCTTTCTCAATAATTGGTTTGAGTTTGGTAAGCTGGGGTGTCATGTCGATGTCTGTTGGTTTATGGGTCTCCTGGGAGATGATCACTTTCATCCCTTTCTCCTCAGCAAATTTCTTATAATAGTCAGCCAGACTCAAGGCGAGTGGATGAGCAGCAGGAAAGACGAGGGCCTTCTTATATTTTCTCGCTATAGAAAGATCCACGAGTTTTTGAGAAACGATGATGTCGTTCTGGGCGATATTAAAAGCCCACTGCTGCTTTAAGTCCCTGACCATGGGATTAGAGGGGCAGATGATGATGTTGGTGATCTTCTCCCTTTCAGCAATGGCCCGGGTTGTGGCTTGGAGGTTATCCTCAAAGGGGCCAATGACAAGAAGGATCTCTTTGTCCTTAGTAAACTTGGTCATATTGGCGGCAGCCCTACCCACATCGAAACCATTATCTTCAAAGATCAGCTCAAGGGGACGGCCATTGATCCCTCCAGCCTTATTAATCCTCTCGACCTCGAGAATCATCGCATTCTTAAGAGTTTTTGTGATCTCGGCCCAAGGACCAGTCAATTCAAGATTGACCCCGATCTTGTAAGGAGCCTTGGCAGCATAGCCTAAAGAGACCCATATCATCATTATGAAAATGATCATGAAAATAAGACTTATCTTCTTCATGGCTTTCCCTCCAATCTGGCGTTGTTGAATTCAATTAAATCTTACAAATAATTCTGAATCAGGAGTTCCGCAATCTGGACAGCGTTGAGCGCCGCTCCCTTCCGAATGTTGTCCGAAACAATCCACATATTAATCCCATTCGGAATCGATTCATCTTCGCGAATCCTTCCCACAAACGTCTCATCCTTTCCAGCGGCATGGATCGCCAGAGGATATTCTGCCTTTGCAGGATTATCAACCACGACCACCCCTGGAGCCTTGGAGAGGATCTCTCGCACCTCCTGGGCAGAGATCTTCTTTTCCGTCTCAATATTGACCGATTCCGAATGGCCATAGAAGACAGGAACCCTCACCGTGGTAGCGGTGACACGGATGGAATCGTCCTCCATGATCTTCTTTGTCTCATTGACCATCTTCATCTCTTCTTTGGTGTAACCATTCTCGAGGAAGACATCGATGTGGGGAAGACAGTTAAAAGCGATCTGGTGAGGATAGACCTCCCGTTTGATCTCCTGCTGGTTATAGATGGCAAGGACCTGACTCTCCAGTTCCTTAATGGCCCTCTTTCCTGTACCGGAGACCGATTGATAGGTGGAGACAACAATTCGTTTGATCCGCGCCACGTCGTGAATGGGCTTGAGTGCGACGACCATCTGGATGGTCGAGCAGTTGGGATTGGAGATGATATTCTTTTTAGGATATCCAGCGACGGCATGAGGATTGACCTCCGGGACAACTAAAGGCACCTCCGGATCCATCCGAAAGGCGCTGGTGTTATCGATGACCACACAGCCCGCTTTTCCTGCAATGGGAGCAAATTTCTGACTGACCGACCCTCCAGGTGAAAAGAGTCCAATATCCATTCCGGCAAAGGAGTTTTCATCCATCACCTCAACAGTATATTCCTTTCCCTTAAACTCAATCTTAGTGCCAGCCCCTCTTGTTGAGGCAAGAAGTTTCAATTGGTTCACTGGAAAATTTCTCTCTTCAAGAATCGAGACCATTTCGTTTCCCACAGCACCCGTGGCTCCTGCAACCACCACATTATACTTCTCTTTTTTCATCTCTTCCTCCTGTTTTATAAAAACAGGGATGTCGATCGAACATCCCTGTCCCTGAGATACCTCGTTGTATCAGTGTACTATAAATAGAGGAAAAGAAAGGATTTTGTCAAGAGGAAATTAATGAAAAAAACAGATTCTGAGAATGTTTTAAATGTTCTTAGGATCTTTTTCTCTTCTTCCGAAGATGGGGAATCAAACCGCCGTCCTTGAGGAGTTCTTGCATGAAGGGGGGGATGGGGGTGGCGAAGAACTTCTTCTTCTGGGTGATGTCGAAGATCTCACCCGTATTAAGATCAATCCTTACGAGGTCTCCATCTTGAATCGCATCAGAGGCCTCCGGAGATTCGAGAAGGGGAAGGCCCAGGTTGAAGCTATTTCGGAAAAAGATTCGTGCAAAACTTTTAGCCACGATGCAGGAAATTCCGGCGGCCTTTAAGGCAAGGGGTGCATGTTCCCGGGATGAGCCGCATCCGAAATTTTTATCTGCTAATAAGAGATCCCCTTTCTTCACCTCTTTTACAAACTCCGGCCGTTCATCCTCCATCACATGTTTGGCCAGCTCTTTTGCGTCGGACTGGTTGAGGTAGCGGGCAGGGATGATAGCATCCGTATCCACATCCGAGCCAAATTTCCAAACTCTTCCTTCAAGTATCATGATTCGTCTCACGAGGATTATTGGATTTTTTCTTATCGTCTAATTCAAATTTAAAAAGTGATGAAAATTAACTTTAGTGCACTTAAGATCACTTTAGCCACTTTGTTTTCATGACTTCTTCGGGATGGCAAATCCAGCCTTTGACAGCACTGACTGCGGCAACCGCAGGGCCGCTGAGATAGACCTCGCTCTCTGGATGTCCCATCCTACCCCGGAAGTTTCGATTGGTGGTTGCCAGCGCTCTCTCCCCTTTGGCCAAGATCCCCATGTGCCCTCCCAGACAGGGGCCGCAGGTGGGAGTGCTAATGGCCGCACCCGCTAAAAGAAAAATCTCAATCAATCCCTCTTTTAAGGCCTGCCGATAAACCTCCTGGGTTCCGGGAATGATAATGAGCCTCAAAGAGGAAGCAACTCTTCTGCCCTTCAGAATCCTTCCAGCAATTCTTAAGTCGTCAAGATGACCATTGGTGCAGGAGCCGATCACCACCTGATCAATCTCAATCTTTCCGATCTCTCTCACATCCTTTACATTGGACGGGATGTGGGGAAGAGCAACCAGGGGATGAAGTTTGGAAAGATCATATTCCCTCACATCGGTGTAGTGTGCGTCTGGATCAGAGCGATAAATCTTGTATGGCCGTTCTGTTTTAGATTTAATGAACCGAAGGGTAGTTTCGTCCGGTTCGATAATTCCATTCTTTCCACCAGCCTCGATTGCCATATTGGCCATGGTGAAGCGGCCTGACATGGGAAGTGTCTGAATGGCTTCTCCACAGAACTCCATGGCCTGGTAGCGGGCACCCTCGACACCGATATCGCCAATGGTGTAAAGGATAAGGTCTTTACCCGAAACCCAAGGGTTCAATCTTCCATGATAGATGAACTTGATGCTCTCCGGAACCTTGAGCCAGACCCTTCCCGTTGCCATAGCAGCTCCGAGGTCTGTACTTCCTACACCGGTCGAGAAGGCACCCATCCCTCCATAGGTACAGGTATGGCTGTCGGCACCGATCACAACCTCTCCTGGAAGCACAAGTCCTTTTTCAGGAAGAAGGACATGCTCAATCCCGCACTGGCCGACCTCAAAATAATGGGTAAGTCTCTGAGCTTTTGCGAACTCACGGAGAATTTTGCACTGCTCAGCAGAAGGAATATCCTTAGCAGGAGTGAAGTGATCTGGAACGAGAACAACTCGGTTCTTGTTAAAAACTTTCTTCACACCAATCTCTTTAAAAGCCTGAATGGCAAGAGGAGCGGTAATATCATTGGCCAAGGCGAGGTCAATGCGGACATCGATCAGTTCGCCAGGCGAAACCCATTTCTTTCCGGAATGGGCGGCCAGGATCTTTTCGGTAATGGTCATCGGAGGTTTGGCCATGATCACGTTCCTACCAGTTTCTGTTTTTTGAATTCGATCTTGTTGAGGGCGTTGATGTAAGCTTTAGCGCTGGCCACGATCACATCTGTATCGGCCCCCTGACCGATGACCGACTGACCCTTTTCCTCCAGACGAACGGTCACTTCCCCCTGGGCCTCTGTGCCGCTGGTGATGGCATTGATGGCAAATTGGAGGAGTTTTGCCTTGGTCCGGGTGATCTTCGTGATCGTCTTAAACGTGGCATCTACCGGTCCATCGCCAAATCCTGCCTCCTGGATCAATTTTCCATCCACCTCTAACTGGACCGTGGCGGTGGGAACGGTCACATTGCCTGCGACCACATTGAGATAGACCAATTTATAACGCCGGGGCACCCGAAGCACTTCCTCAACGACAATGGATTCGATGTCTTCGTCATAGATTTCGCGCTTTTTATCTGCAAGCTGTTTAAAACGGTTGAAGGCAAGTTCGAAATCTTTATCGGAAAGCCGGTAACCCAGGTCTTTGAGCCTCTCCCGAAAGGCATGTCGTCCAGAGAGTTTGCCGAGAACGAGTGAGGTTTTAGGAATTCCAACGGATTCGGGTGTCATGATCTCGTAGGTGAGTTTCTCCTTCAGGATGCCATCCTGATGGATGCCGGACTGATGGGCAAAAGCATTGGCTCCCACCACGGCTTTATTGGGCTGGATGACCATACCCGTGATCTTGGAGACGAGCCGACTGGTCGCATAGATATGTTTAGGAAGGATGTGGGTGTGAAATTGAAAGAGGTCTTTTCGAGTCCTTAAAGCCATGACAATCTCTTCGAGAGAGGCATTCCCCGCCCTCTCACCGATTCCGTTGATGGTGCATTCTACCTGTCTGGCACCATTCTGGATCGCGGCAATGGAGTTTGCCACAGCCAACCCGAGATCATTATGGCAATGGACGCTCAGCGTCACCTCCTCGATTCCTCTAACCTTCTGCCGGAGCGTGCGAATCAGTTCCCCAAATTCAGAGGGAATGGCGTAGCCCACAGTATCAGGGATGTTGATGGTGGTGGCCCCGGATTGGATCGCCGCCTCACAGACGGCAGCAAGAAAGTCAACATCGCTTCGAGTGGCATCCATTGCAGAAAACTCAACATGGGGGGTATAGCGTTTTGCCCGGGCCACAGACTGAGATGCAATTTTAATCACCTCTGGTTTTGACTTCTTGAGTTGATACTTGAGATGGATATCTGAGGTGGAGATGAAGGTATGGAGCATTGGTTGGCGGGCACCCTTGACCGCCTCCCACGCTCGATCAATGTCCTGTGGATTAGCCCTTGCCAGCGCAGCGACCTGAGAATGTTTTATCTTCTTCGCAATCTCTCTCACGGCCTCGAAATCTCCCTCTGAAGAGATGGGGAAACCGGCTTCGATGATGTCCACATTCAATTTTTCAAGTTGCTCGGCAATCCGTAACTTTTCCGCCACATTCATCGTGGCACCTGGAGACTGTTCTCCATCGCGAAGGGTCGTATCGAAGATTTTGACCAGCTCACTCATGCTTAACTCTCCTTAAGTCCTGGAGTATCAATGATGAACGATGAACTTTAAATTCATCATTTATTTCCGAAATACCTCCACGATCCTTTTGTAAAATTCCTCTTCATCCCATATTCTCATTTGGATGCGAAGGGCAAAGAGGGGGACAGGATCAAAAGAAAACCAATTTAATTTTACCATATCCTTCTCCGTTGTCACCATTAAATCTTCTTCTTTAACTTTTTCTTTAACAGAAATCAAATCATGGGGGGTATAGCGATGATGATCCGGAAAGACGGCTTCCCCGACCACCTCCATCCCGATTTTCCTCAGCAAGGCATGGAAGTAACTCGGGTTACCAATTCCAGAAAGGGCAAATACCTTCTTTCCCTTAAAGAGGTGGAGCGGTTCAAGCTTTCCATCCATGCGGATCAATCCTTCGGACTCGTAATGGCTGTAAAAAATTGGGGCGAATGGATGAATCTTGCCAAGCATTGATTTCAGCGATTGGGAGGCTTCTGGATCTTCAACCTTTGTGAGAACAAAAATATCTGCCCTCCTCAGATGGGCGAGGGGCTCTCGCAGGATACCTCTGGGAAGGAGATGACCTTCACCAAAACCGATGTGCGAATCGATGAGGACGATGTTCAGGTCCCGATGGAGGGGAAGATGCTGAAAACCATCATCAAGCAGAAATCCATGAATAGAAAATCGTTCAATGGCTATCTGACCATTTTTAAATCGATCCTTTCCGATCAGGATTGGAATACCGCTCAGCCTCTCTGCCATGAAGAAGGGTTCATCTCCCGATTCCTCGATAGAGAGAAGAAGCTTTTCGCCATCGGACACCACTGGACCCGAACCTCTTTTCCCACGATAGCCCCTGCTCAAGATGGCCGTTGGGATCCCTCTCTCCATCAACCCTTTAGCCATTGCCATCACCATGGGAGTCTTCCCGGTTCCTCCCACAGTAATATTCCCCACACTAATGACAGGTAAGGGGAGCCGTGCTTTCATGATCAGACCGGAAGAGTATAGAAATGTTCTTGTCCGAACTGCCCCTTCATAAGGCAGAGAAGCCAAAAAAAGAGGAAAGAGGAGCAACTTCTCTAAAAGAGAGCTCTCTTTGCGGTAAAGGATTTGATCGAGGCGACGATTCATCTCTCTCAACAGCCAAGTAGTGAATGAGTCTGAAAGTCAAAGACGATAAGACTCTGTGACGAACCAACTATGTGGCTAAAAATGGTTTGATCTTCTCAAAGATTCTTTCGGTGGCTCCACGGTGTCTTTTGACAAATTGATATCCTCTTTCTCCAACCTCATTTCGTGCCCTCTGATTCAAGAGGAGTCGCTTCAATTGTGAAGCGAGTTCCTCTGGGTCTTTGACCAGAATGGCCCCTCCTTCCGAAATCAGACGACGAGAGATTTCAAGGAAGTTGAACATATAGGGCCCGAAGAGGACACATTTTTTATAGAAAAGAGGCTCAAGGGGATTGTGGCCGCCGATGGAAACAAGGCTTCCGCCGATGAAGACGATTGTCCCAATGCTATAAATCCTCATCAACTCACCCATCGTATCAAGCAGAATCACACTGGGAATTTCATTGCGCTTCAGAAGGGGAAGAGAGGATCTCCTCTTCCATGAACAGCCTTCGTTTCTTAATATCTTCTCCACTTCCTTGAGGCGATCGAGGTGCCGGGGCGCCAGGATCAGGAGGAGTTGGGGATGAACCTCCCTCAGCCTCTTAAAGACCTGAATGACGATCTCCTCTTCTCCCGGATGGGTGGAACCCGCAATGAGGATGGCTTCATCTCCCTGAAGGTTAAGGGAGGCGAACATCTCCAGGGTTGACTCTGGGGTGATAGAGGGAAAATTCTGATCAAATTTAATATTGCCCGCTACCTTTGTCCTGTCCGGTGAAGCGCCAATCTCGATGATGCGGCTTCGATCCTCTTCGGTCTGCATGAGAAAGAGGAGGATACTTTCCAAGCATCTTTTAAAGATAGACCTGAAGAGAAGGTATCCACGAAATGACTTTTCAGAGATTCTGCCATTGAAGAGGATAACAGGGATTCTCTTTCTGCCACAGGAGCGAAGGAGATTGGGCCAGAGTTCTGTCTCTGCGATGAGGAGAAGACGAGGATGGATCTTTCGAAGGATTCTCCAGATGATCCAAGGATGGTCAACAGGGAAAAAGAGGATCCAGTTGGCTTCGGGGACCAGTTTCTTGGCTGTCTCGTGGCCCATGGGGGTCATCGTGGTCAGAACGATTTCGTCAGCAGGGGTATGTTGTTTAATCTTCTTGAGCAGCGGGATGGCGCAGAGGACCTCGCCAACGGAAGCAGCGTGGACCCAGATTGGGTTTTTTGAGGCAAGGTCTGGGAAGCCCCCCAATCGCTCCTTGATCAGTTTGGGGGGTCGTCTCCCAAGAATGCTCTGAAGAAGAAGGTATGGGATGTGGAAAATTAAAAAACAGGTCAGGACGAGATTGTAAAGGAAATGAATCATGGGACTAACAAATTTAATAAATCCGAAATCCGAATATCGAAACGGTTTAAACTCTAAATAAATCCCAATCCCAAAATCCAAATTTTAAATTTGAAACTTTGAGTTTGTTTAGAGTTTAGGGTTTCAAGTTTGGAGTTTAACATCTGGGCTTCAAATGGTATCCTCAAGGATGCTTCATTCGTGCTTCGTATTTCGATATTGCTTGTTGAAGTAACGATCTGCCTCCTCAGTCAATTCGTTTAAACGTCTCTCAACGAAACGCCTCATCTCCTCAAGGTAGTCTCGATCTCCGTCACGATCCACATAGATCGGATCTCCCCAGATGAAGACTCCCTTTGAAAAGGGATAGGGAAGAAGAAAACGGTCCCAGGTTTTAAAGATTCTCTTTTTTGAGGCACTGAAGCTGAGCGGAAGAATGGGATTTCCTGTCCGTCTGGCCAACTCGATCACACCGAACTGAAGCTTTTGACGTGGGCCTCTGGGGCCATCGGGAACAATCGCCATATCCGACCCATTTTGAATCGCCTCCACCATTGCTGTGAGTGCAGAAGAGCCTCCCCGGGTCGAGGAACCAAAAATTGGATTGAATCCGAACTGCTTTAAAGCCTTTCCGATAATGAGGCCATCCCGATGGGGCGAGACGAGAAAGCTCAACTTCTTCCCTTCATAACCGAAAGGCATCATCAGAAGCCTACCATGCCAGAAGGCACCGATATAAGGAATCCCTCTCTCCAGAAAGGATTTCTGTACTTCTGGATTAACCACTTCGAATCGCATGGTCCGGCCCAGAATACGAATCACCCAATAACCCAACCAAGGGCCAAACCAGTTTACCAACTTCTTCTTAATTGATTTCAGTACCGCCATGATCAATCATTGAGAATTATTCATCCTTTTGAAGTGACCAAAGTTGGAGGTGACTAAAATGAACCAAAGTTAAAATCATACTCTTCCCTTCCTCGCTTTAGGCACTTTCGCTTGCGACGCGATGACGACTCAATATATTTTTTTCGCTTTTGGAGTCTTCCAGACCCTCATTCCGTCATCTCTAAATTGGAGATCATAAAGCCGTCGATATTCTCCATTGAAAGCCATCAACTCCTCATGTGTCCCCTGTTCAACAATCTCTCCGTCGAAGAGGACAATGATGCGATGGGCATTTCGGATCGTGGAAAGTCGGTGGGCGATGACAAAGACCGTCCGGCCTCTCATCAAGGTCTCCATTGCCATCTGGACCTCCGACTCGGAATCAGAGTCGAGTGAGGAAGTGGCTTCGTCGAGGATCAAGATCGGCGCATTCTTAAGTAAGGCACGGGCAATGGAGATGCGTTGGCGCTCTCCTCCTGAAAGTTTTGCCCCTCCTTCTCCAATGATGGTGTCGTATCCTTGCGGAAGTCTCTGAATGAAAGGATGGGCATTGGCTGCCTTTGCCGCCTCAACGATCTCTTCATCCGATCGGCTCAGATCTCCATAGGCGATATTATTTTTAACCGTATCATTGAAAAGGATGGTCTGTTGAGTAACCAATCCGATCTGTTCCCTTAGGGACTTCAGGGTCACTTTTCGAATATCCAAACCATCGATGAGAATCTGGCCTTCCTCGACGTCGTAGAACCGAGGTAGGAGATTAACAAGAGAGGTCTTTCCTGCTCCGCTCATTCCGACGATAGCGATGATCTCTCCCGCCCTGATATGAAGCGAAATGGATTTAAGTACCGGTTCGGAATCATACTTAAAGGTGACTTCTTTAAACTCAATGCCTTTTGAAATAGGAGGTAGCGGAAGGGCACCCTTCTCCTCTTTCACCTCTGGCGTGGTATCGAGGAGTTCAAAGATCCTTGTGGCAGCTGCCAGACCTTCCTGGACTTCAAGGTTTACCTTGTTCAGATTCCGGACCGGTGCATAGAGCATCAGAAGCGCGGTCATAAAAGAGAAGAAGGTTCCAGGCGTCATATCTCCCTTGACGACACTGTAGCCTCCCACCCAGATGATGATGGCAATTCCGACTCCCCCTAATAATTCCATTAAAGGATGGGAAAGGGCCCTGATCTTCACCCGCTTGAGAAAGATCTTAAAGTAGCGCTCATTCTCTTCCGAAAACCTTCGTTTCTCGTATTCCTCCATGTTAAAGGCTTTAACAATTCGGTTGCCCGTGATCGTCTCATGAAGAAACGAGGTGAGAGAACCCATTCTTTGAAGGCCTTTGCGGCTAAACTTCCGGAGCCTTTTCCCAAATTCTTTGATTGGGATGATGGCAATTGGAAAGATGATGAAAGCGAGGATCCCCAATTTCCAGTCACGGTAGAAGACCACAGCGGTCAGTCCCAGAATGGTTACAGAATCTTTAATGAGACCTGTGATGGCATTAGAGACAGATCCTTGGACGAGATTGACATCGTTCGTGATCCGGGAGATGAGGACACCGGTTGGGGTTCGGGTGAAATAGGAGAGGGAGAGACCCTGGAGGTGATCATAAAGCTTCTGCCGGATATCGGCTACCACCCTCAGACCGACAAAGTTCATCAGATAGGCCTGGCCGTAATCAAAGATCCCCTTCAGAAGAAAGAGGAGGATGATGGCAATGGGAAGCAGAAAGAGCATCTCCATATCCTTCTTGAGTAGCAGGTCTCCGAGACGAAGCTGAAGGATGATATTTTTAACGGCGGGGGGAATCCCTTCCTTTTTGAAGAAGACGCCATCCATGGCTGGCTTCACCAAAAGGGCTTGGGCTGCCGTCAGTAGGGAAACGAGGATCATAAAGACCATGGCAAGGCCCAATCTGATCCAGTAAGGTTTAACGAGTTGAAGGAGACGTCGGTAGAGAATCATCTTTAATTCTCAATGGTCATTCATCAATAACACTTAGAATGGTATCATACCTTTTGATCAGACAGCAAGGAGAGAACGATGCGGGCTGCCCGGCTAGCCGCTCCTGGTTCTCCAAGGCTCTGCCGCACCTTTGCCATTGCTTCAACCTTCTGTTTGCAAAGATCGGGATTCCTCAGTATTCGAAGGGTCTCTTCCATAATTCTCTCCGGATGGACCTCTTCCTGAAGAAGTTCTTTGGCGACCTCTTCGCCTGCGATGAGATTGACCAAACCAATCTGTTTTACGCGTATCAGCGCCCGCCCCACCCAGTAACTGAACCAAGAGACCTTATAGAGAATCACCATAGGCTTTCCAAGAATAGCTGCTTCAAGGGTTGCTGTGCCAGAAGCAGTAATAATGAAGTCAGAAATATTCATCACATCGTAAACCAAATCCTTGGTCACGGTGATAGGGATGGCCCGACTGTTGATCCATGGGGAGAGCGCCGATTCAGGGATGCCAGGAGCCAGTGGAAGGATGAACTGCAGTTCTGGAATTTCTTTCCGGAGAAGGATGGCTGAATCCAACATGGGAGGAAGAAGCTGGATCACCTCCTCCATTCGGCTTCCGGGAAGAAGGGCAATGGTCTTTCGTTTGGGGTCCAGATCGAATTGACAAAAGGCCTCTTCTTTAGGAAGAATGGGTTTGACAATATCGAGCAGTGGATGTCCCACCCAATCCACATCAACACCAGCAGCCTGATAGAGAGGGATTTCAAAAGGAAAGAAGACAACCATCTTCCTCACCCACTTTGCAATCGATTTGACCCTTCCTGGCCTCCAGGCCCATATCTGGGGACTGATATAGTAGAGGACAGAAATCCCAATCTTATGAGCAATCTTGGCAAGCCGTAGGTTAAATTCTGGATAATCAATCAGAATGACCAAATCCGGCCTCTCTTCCTCCATCACCTTTTTTAACTCCCGAAGCGCTAAGAATGCGGTTCTAAGTTTACGAAGGGCTTCTGAGATTCCAACAACAGAAAGGGTGTTGACATGGCGAAGCAATCTCATACCTCTCTGTTGAAGCTTATCGCCACCAATACCTAAGAATTCGATCTCAGGACCGATTCTATGGATGGCCTCAACGAGATGGGCTCCATGGAGGTCACCTGAGACTTCTCCAGCAACGATTAGGATCTTTTTAGATTTCATTTAACCCTGTGGATCGACCCAATAGAAAACCCTTCTGTTTTCCCCGTGCGAAACTCAGCTTCTATCGGAGTGTGAGCCTTCCCGTTAGAAGGTTGAAAACTTCCTAACGGAATTTACCCCTTCTTTCATCTTTTGGATGATCTGGAGGGCTATCTCCAGTACCTGCCTCCCATCTCGACCTGATACCTTTGGTTCTTTTCGGTCTCTTACACTGTGGAGAAAGGAGCGGATCTCGGCCTCAAGGAGATCAACCTTTGTCACTGGAATCTCTTCAGCCACCCCCTCAATAGAGGTGCCCTGTTCCGTCTGGGATGCCCTTGGGGTGGAGAATGCCTTCTGCGAGAGGTAGTCAATTGATAATGTTCTATCAGGCTGAAAGATCCATGTTTTGCGAACCTTCTCCTCCGATACCCGACTTGCAGTCAAATTGGCCCTACACCCATTTTCAAATTCCATATTGACGTTGGCGATATCGAAGTGAGAGGTAAAGACAGACCGTCCCGAGGCCTCCAAATGTTTCACCCTGGAACGAACTAGGTTCAAAACGATATCGATGTCATGGACCATCAGGTCAAGGACCACATCCACTTCAACCCCTCTTCCAGAGAAAGGACCCAATCGTTGAGATTCAATGAGGAAGGGATGCTGGATCATCCCCTCTATGGCAAGTAACCCTCCATTAAATCGCTCCAGGTGTCCTATCTGAAAGATGAGGCCTCTGGATTCGGCTAAAGCGATCAGCTCATCGGCCTCTTCGAGTGTGCGGGTGATCGGTTTTTCAAGAAGGACGTCTACACCTTGAAGGAGGAATTCTCTGGCAATGGGGTGATGAAATGATGTAGGAATAGCGATACTGACAGATTGAACTTTACCGAAGAGATCGGAATGTTTGGAATAGGTTCGAACCAGGTATCGTCTTTCAATCTCCCGGCAACGGGAAGGATCGATATCAACAACCCCAACCAATTCCACTCCTTCGATGTTCAAATATTTTTCGATATGGAATTGGCCGAAGTAACCGCCACCGACCACACCCACCCTAATCTTTTCCACTTATCGGCAGATCCCCCTCTTGGTCTGTCGGAGAAAACCAATTAAATGCTCAACTTCTGGTATCCGAAAGATTTCAGACTCCTCTACCTTCTTAATTGCCTTCTCCAACGTCAGACCGGATCGAAAGATGATTCGGTAGGATGTCTTTAGCGCCCGGATGGTCTCTTCCCGAAACTGTTGGCGTTTCAGTCCTACGGAATTGAGGCCGAACAGTTTTGCCCGGCTTCCTGCGGCCAACATATAAGGAGGAATATCGAGCACCACACCTGTGACACCGCTGACAAAGGCATGGGTGCCTATTCGGCAGAATTGATGAACGGCAGCAAGGCCGCCGATAACGGCATGATCTTCAATGAGAATATGGCCTGCCAGGGTTGCTCCATTAGCCAAGACGACCTGATTACCGATCTGACAATCGTGTGCCACATGGGAATAGGCCATGAAGAAATTGCGGTTACCGATAATGGTCTTTCCTCCGCCCTTGACTGTGCCTCGGTGGAGTGTTACGCATTCCCGCACGATATTTTCATCCCCGATGATGAGAGAAGTCTTCTCCCCCTTATAGGCAACAGCTTGAGGAGCCTCTCCAATTGAGGAGAATTGAAAAATCTGGCATCGTTTTCCAATGGTTGTTCCCTGCCGGATCACGACATGGGGACCGATCCTCGTTCCCTCTCCGATGTGGACATCGTTTTCAATAATGGAGTAAGGACCAATCTCAACCCCTTCACCGATTTTAGCTTCTGGATCAACGATCGCTGTCGGATGGATCATTTCTCCTCTCCCATCATTGCCAGAAGGTCTGCCTCAGCAACCAATCTCCCTTCCACCAAGGCTTTCCCTTTAAATCCCCATATGGACTGTCGCTGTCGGGTCACCTCGATTTCAAACCGGAGCTGATCTCCTGGAATGACCGGCTTTCTAAAGCGAGCATTGTCGATTCCCAGAAAAAAGACAGGCCTCTTCTGGTGTCCCTCCATCTTTTCCTGATCTCCTCCTAACATCGTTTTAAAGACGAGGATACCTGCTGTCTGGGCCATGGCCTCCACAATAAGAACACCAGGCATAATGGGCTGCCCAGGAAAATGGCCAGGGAAAAAGGGCTCATTATACGTCACATTCTTGATGCCCACAATCCGCTTTCCTGGTTCGACCTCAAGAATCCGATCAACGAGCAGAAAAGGGAAAGCATGGGGTAGGATCTGAATGATTTCCTTGGCTTCGATCATCTATTTCTCCTTCCCTTTGACCGAGAGGATCTCTTCGATTCTCCTCAGGCGGTTTTCGATATCGGTAAGGGCCTTTCTCATCTCCGGCAATTTGGGGAAAGTGGTAACGGCCCGAAGATAGTCACGGTGAGGAATGGCTGGGGTTCCGGTAAACACCTGGTCTGAAGGAAGATTTTGAGCCACCCCTGATTGTGCACCCACCTTCACATTATCTCCGATCTCGAGGTGATCAATCACTCCCACCTGACCAGCAAGAATCACATTCTTCCCGATTTTGGTCGAACCAGCAATACCGACCTGGGCAATGATAATTGAATCCTCACCGATCTCCACACTATGGCCGACCTGAACGAGGTTGTCGATCTTCACACCTCTCCGGATGATCGTTTCGCCCAATGCGGCCCGATCAACCGTTGAATTGGCGCCGATCTCCACCTCGTCTTCAATGATCACTCTTCCAACCTGGGGAATTTTGATGTTCTTTGTTCCATCCTTAATATACCCAAACCCATCCGCTCCAATGACCACACCGCTGTGAAGGACCACTCTCTTTCCGATGACGGACCTCGAATAGATCGTAACATTGGGATGGAGAACAGAATCCTCCCCAATGATCGAATCTTCTCCCACAAAGACGCCCGGATAGAGGGTCACTCGATCTCCAATCTTACATCGGTCTCCAATATAGACATAGGGATAGAGAGTGATATCTTTGCCCAATATCACATCAGAGCCAATCTTTGCATTGGGATGGATCCCTTTTGATTGATACGGTCTTTCATGGAATAGGTTTAGGATCTTAACAAAGGCCAGAGAGGGGTTGGCTGTTTGAATCAGAGGTTTTTCTGCAGAAGTTACTTCTTTGGAGACGATGATCGCCGAGGCCCTTGTCGTTTCCAGCTTTCGAAGATACTTCGGATTGGCGATAAAGGTAATTTGGCCGACCTCTGCGTCATCGATGGGAGCGACACCTGAAATTTCAATCTCACCATCTCCCACAACGGTTCCACCAACAAGCTCGCCCAACTCCTTCAGTCTCTTTCTCATTTCTGTCCCGCCTTCGTTGTCTTGTCCAGTTATCAGGCTCATCATCTGGTCATTCCGGATATCCTGGTGACCTGATTCCTCGATGCCCTTCCCTTACTTCTTCTGTGCATCGTGGAGTTTGATCACGCGATCAGTGAGGTCGACCGCCTTTGAAGCAAAAAGGACGATGTTCTCATTCAACTCCATGATGAAGGTATATCCCTCGTCCGCTCCCAATTTCTGGATCACCTTCTGTAGCCCGAGGGAGATGTTGCGCTCCATCTCTATCCTTTTCTGATTGACTTCGTTCTGGGTGTCTTCTTGCCAGCGTTGAAATTCCCGAACTTTGGCCTGCAAGTCTCTCTCTTTGGCTGCCCGGGCATCGGGGTTGAGCATAGGGGCCTGTTTATCGAGGTCCTCTTTCATCTTCTGGAGTTCTTTCTGTTTATCCGCAAATTGTTTTTGAAACTTCTCAACCTCTTTGACAATGGCCTTCTTAGCCTCTTTGCCTGCGTTGCATTCATTGACCGCCTTCTGGATATCCACAAAACCAATCTTAAGGCTACTGGCTGAGACAGGCCCCAACCATCCAAGCACGATGAGGATTCCGACTGTGATCGCTATCTTTTGACTTCTCATGGTCCATGCTCCTTCTCTTTTTAGATTTTACAATGCTCTGTCCTGGAGTTGACAGAGGACTAATAAATTGTTCCAAACGTAAAGTCAAAGACCCTCCGTTTCTCTCCAGGTTTCGGATTAAGATTGATACCGAGATCAATATGGATCGGGCCGAAAGGCGAAAACCAGCGGATTCCGGCTCCGGCTCCGGTCTTAAGCGGGGTGATGTCTTTGAACCGATCGAATCCCTTTCCCACATCCCAAAAAATCGCTGCCTTCAGACCGATCTCCGATGCAAGGGGAAAGATCAGTTCGGATTGGAAGCTGACCATCTTCTCCGATCCCAACGGCTCCTTATTCTCATCGTAGGGACCGGCCATACCATATTCGAATCCCCTTACAGTATTGAGTCCGCCCACATAAAACTTCTCATAGATAGGAAGCTTTCTGCCTCCATAGGGTTCGATCCATCCCACCCTTCCCCGCAGATTGAGCACCATCTTCAAGGGGAGAGGGAAAAACCAGCTTGTATCTGCCACCCCTTTAACAAAATAGTTGTCGCCTCCTAAAATCCCACCGGCATTCTGAATGTAAAGGCTGTGCCGCCCTCCCTTAGTCGGATTGTAGAAATCGTTCCGCGTATCCATGGACAGAGTGAAGGAGAGGGCGCTCGTCAATCTTTTCCCTTCCTGCTCTTTAATATATCGGGAAGCATCGGCGGTGACATCAGAGACTTTGATCTTCTCCAGTTTATACAATATATCCGCCCGAAGGGTTTCCGTTAATTCTTTGCCAAATCGGAGGTCACCTCCACTGATCCGATATGAGTACGTATCAAACTCTCGGTTTTCATGATATAGGTCAATTCCTCCAGCAAAATTATATCCAAGGAAGTAGGGATCTGTAAAACTGAATCGCAGATCACTCGTTTCGGATCCCAATCTAAATTTGAGAAGACCATGGTAACCCAGGCCAAAGAGATTCCGGTCTGAGATGAAAGCTTGACCGATCACATTTTCGATCGAGCTGTAACCAATGCCTAAGCTGAGGGCACCGGTTGGCGCTTCTTCGACCTTGACCTCCAAATTGGTCTTCTCCTCTGTACTTCCTCGACTGGTCGTGAGTTCAACCTCCTTGAAGAAACCTGTCCTCTTTAGTCGATCTCTGCTCTTACTTAGGCCGGTGGCACTGTAAAGTTCTCCCTCCGCGACTTGGAGTTCCCTGCGAATCACCTTGTCACGAGTCTTGGTGTTGCCGACGACCTGGATCTTCTCAAAAGAGACCTGCCTCTTCTTTTCGATCTCAAAGGTCAAATGGACAAGGAGGTTTTGAGCATCGGTTGCAGTCAGTGGTGAGACCTCCACATTGGCATAGCCCTGGTTAGAAAATTTTTCGGTCAACGTATGGATATCTCTCCGGATGGCTGAGGTGCTGTAAATATCGTTTCGTTTGACCTTGATCGTTCTGAAGAGGTCCTCCTTCGTGGTGAGAACATCTCCTTTGAAGTCAATATCCCCGATCCGGTATTGGGAGCCTTCTCCAATCTCGATCTCAATCTGAATCCGTTTGGGGTCCTGCAGATCGATTCTGGGTTCGAGGATCTTCACGTCGAGGTAGCCGTTGTCAATGTAGTAGGCGGTGATGATCTGGATATCGTTCTTCAAAATGTCCTCGTCGAGAATGCCTGTCTTGGTGATGATGGAGAAGATGTTTCTCTGTTTGGTCTGCATGATCTTTTTCAGCTCAGAGGATTTGATCCTCTTATTCCCTTTGAAGACAATCTTTTTAATGTGCCCCTTAACCCCCTCCTCGATCTGAAAGGTCACCACAACCTCATTCGTCTCAAGATAATCGATCTTATGCTCCACCTTTACCCCATAGTAACCTTTAGAGAAATAAAGCCTTCGTATCTGTTCGCTGTTTTCCTTCACCTTCTCGAGGTTGAGAATGGAACGCGTTGTTAGGGTCACCTTCTCCTTAATATCATCCAGCTTCACCTTCTGGTTTCCAGTGATCAAAATCTCTTTAATCGAGGGTTTTTCCATGACAATGAAGATGATCTCTCTTCCTTTAGGAGTGGCCTTGATGTCAACCTGGACATCAGAGAAGTATCCTAAATGGAAGATGGCACGAAGATCCTCCCGTACTTGGTCAGCGGAAAACGGACCCCTCTCTCGACTCTTCACCGCACCCCGGATCACTCCTTCTTCAACTTTGACATTTCCGAGGACAGTAATTTTATAGATGATCTCCTCCGAGCCTTCGCTTATCCCGATCGCAATAAGAAGGAGAACGAGACCGACCCAAACGATTTTCCCAATCCTATAATCCATTTACACTCCTATTGGCTCTTCTTCATTTTGAGTTTTATCTTCCATATCAAATCCTTCCGTATTTGCCTACCCCCATCAGGCTTTAAGGCTCTTCTGAATCAGACAGACCAACCCTCAACCAAAGGCTTTCCCATCGGTGAGAAGCACCTGCCTTGGCAATTGAGCAGCCAGATTCGGGTTGTGGGTTACAACGATAAGCGTCACATTCTTAATCCGGTTCAGTTCCTGGAGAAGGACGAAGATCGATTCTCCGGTTCTGGAGTCGAGATTCCCTGTAGGCTCGTCCGCCAGGAGGACTTTCGGTTCTAAGACCAAGGCTCTGGCCACGGCCACGCGCTGCTGTTCCCCACCAGAAAGCTCTCCGGGTTTATGGGAGAGTCGCTCTTTTAAGCCCACAAGGCTGAGGATAGCTTCGGCTCGAAGGGTAGCGTCCTTCTTTGAAATACCTTGGATGAGACAGGGCATCATCGTATTCTCCAGAGCATTAAATTCCGGAAGGAGGTGGTGAAATTGGAAGATGAAACCGATCTCCCGGTTTCGAAAAAAGGCAAGCTCCTTCTCATTCAGGGTGAAGATATCTCTTCCTCCATAAAGGACCTTTCCCGCGGTGGGACGGTCAAGCGTTCCCAAGATATGAAGGAGGGTCGTCTTCCCAGCGCCGGAGGCACCCACAATGGCAACCCTTTCTCCCTCAAAAAAGGTGAGATCGATCCCCTTGAGGACCTCTACCTTCTTCTCCCCATTTCCAAAAGATTTGAAGAGCTGCTGAACCTTGATCAATTCCTTCACACCATGGGCTCCTTTGCCTGATCCACCGAATCTTTAGAAAAGATCTCCTTCATCCGGACGAGTCGTTTTGAAGAGATCTCTTTGGCAATGGCTTGAAGATTTGGAAATTTCTGGATAAGCTCATCAAAATCCTTCTTGTAGAGTTCAAGAATTTCTGAAGGTTGGGTTGCTCTGGCTGATCCAATCCTTGGTGTATTCAGAAGAACGCCAATCTCTCCAAATAGGTTGCCACTTCTCAGTCTTCCCAGAACCACCTGCTTTCCCTGAAGATTCTCTCCAAAGATCTCCACCTCACCACTCTTGATCAGATAGAGGCTATTGGGAGGCTCTCCTCTGCGAAAAATAAAGGTATCTGCAGGGAAGTGATGGAGGTGAAACCGCTTTAAGACTTCCTCCCTTTCCTGGACCGACAGTGGAGCGAACAGAGGCGAAAGGGCAAGTAGGATATCCAACACCCTCTTCTTAAAAAGAGCTTCCAACACCTCATTCACGCGTGGATATTTTTTGATAATCTCCTGCAGTTCGTTTCTTGTAATCTCAAGCGTTTCGGATTCACCGATGCTTTTGACAGTGGCATGCCTTTTTCGATCGAGGAAGAAACCGAACTCTCCAAAACTCTCTCCTTCACCGAGATTCTGGATCCATACTTCATTCCCTTTGGGGCCCTGTTTGTAAACCGAAACCTCCCCCCGAACAATCACCACGAGGGAGTCACCTGGTTCGCCCTCCCTGCAGAGCAAAGCCCCTTCCGGATAGGTCCTGAATTGAACACGGCCAAGTAGAGAACGAAGTTCCTCCTCTTTTAGATCGGAAAGCAATGGGATGTGGGGCAAGGGTTGCGATGGCTTTGATCCTCGGATCTTCTCCATATAGAGTTGAGTTAATCGTTCATCAATATCTTTTGAAGAAGGATCGATCCTCAGGATGATCTTGTTGAGGGAGATGGCCTGAAGCAGAAAACCATCTTTCGCATAAGTTTCGGCGACTTGGCGATACTCTTCAACGGCCTCCTTCTTATTCCCCAGTCGCTCTAACAATTCGGCCTTCTTTATTCGAGATCGAAGATCTCCGGGGTCCTGCTCCAGATGCTTCTGGAAAGATTCGAGTGCCCTTTTCCATTCTCCACGTGAGAGGAATGAAAGGGCTTCATCTTTATAGGAGATCTTTTTCTTATTCATATCTCAATGCCTCCGCGGGATCCAGTTTCGAAGCCCTCCAAGAAGGGTAGAGGGTGGCTAACAGACTGATTAAGATGGCCGTGGTCACGATCAGTAAGACATCGAGGAAATTGACCTGCGAAGGAAACTTATCGATGTAGTAGACATCCCTCGCGAGGATTTTGAATCCGAAGGAGCTCTCCAAAAAATCGATGATCTTCTCCAAATGGAATGCGATGGCTAATCCTGTGGCCGCTCCCAGAACAGTTCCTACCAAACCAATCACGCCGCCTTCAATGACGAAGATCTTCAGAATGTCTCTCGATGGCGCTCCCATGGATTTCAGAATGGCAACATCTTTATTCTTCTCCATGACCACCATGATAAGCGTGGAGATGATATTGAAAGCGGCCACGAGGACAATCAGAACGACGATGATAAACATGATGATCTTCTCCAGCTTGAGTGCGGAGAAAAGGTTGCGGTTCATCTCCATCCAGTCTTTGGTCCAAAAGGGAAAACCCAACTTTTTTCGAATCTCTTTGCCGATCTCCTTGACCTGGTAGATGTCCTCGGTCTTCACCTCAATTCCTGTGATTCGGGTCTCCATCGCAAAGAACTTCTGTGCACTCTCAAGAGAGATATAGGCCATGGTGTTATCGTACTCATACATTCCAGAATAGAAGATCCCCTTCACACGGAATCGTTTCATCTTGGGCATCATGCCCATGGGCGTCACCGTGCCCAAGGGAGAGATCACCTGAATCGGATCATCAATATTCACGGAGAGGTGCCTGGCCAATTCCACGCCGAGGATAATGCCCAAACCGTCCTTCTCTTTCGGATCTTTGAGATCCTGTAGACGACCGGCCTTTAAGTTATGGGCCAGTGCCGTCACTTTGGCCACGCGATCGGGATCAATCCCTTTGAGTACAGCTCCAGAAACTCCAGAATCAGAAGAAAGCATCACCTGACTGAAGATGAAGGGAGCGGCTGAAACCACACCTTTCACCCCTTCCACCTTCTTAATGGCCTCTTCGTAATGATCCATCCCCTTTTCGCTCGCCTTGAGAACCACAATATGAGCCTGAGTGTCCAAGATCTTCTCTTTAAGGGTCTGCTGAAAACCGTTCATCACGGAGAGTACAACGATAAGTGCCATCACACCAAGCATCACACCTGCAACGGAGATGACGGTAATGATGGAGATAAATGTCTGCTTTCGTTTGGCTTTCAGATATCTCAGCCCAATAAACCATTCGTATCGCATAAGCAGATACCAGTTCCCCTCGCCCCTGTGAGACTGTGTGGGAGAGGGATTGGGTAAGAAGAACTACCTCTCCGGCCTCAACTGCGGAAAGAAGATGACATCGCGGATCGAAGGGGAGTCGGTCAGAAGCATGACCCATCGATCGATTCCTATCCCCTCTCCGGCTGTTGGCGGCATTCCGAATTCGAGCGCAAGAAGAAAATCCTCATCGAAGAAGAGGGAGGAATCCCCTTCCTCTGTCTTCTCCTTCAACTGCTGGAGGAACCGTTCTCTCTGGTCCGAGGGGTCGTTGAGTTCGGAGAAACCATTGGCAATCTCCCTGCCCGCAATAAAGAGTTCGAAACGGTCTACCACCTCCGGGTCCTCTTCATTCCGGCGTGAAAGAGGGGAAACCTCTGTCGGGTAATGGGTGACAAAAGTGGGTTCATGAAGATAGGGTTCCACACGCTCCTTAAAGAGATCTGCCAGGACCCTTCCATGGGAGGTCCCCCTTTTTAACTCCAAGCCGAAACCTCTTGCAACTTCAATAGATTTTGAGACATCTTTCAAAATCACCGGATCCAGCCCCCCGATCTCCAGAAGAGAATCCTTAAAACGAATCCTCCTCCAGGGTGGGGTGAAGTCAATCTCCCTTCCCTGATAGCTGAGACGGAGTCCGCCATGAATCTCTTTGACTAAAGAACAGAGCAGTTCCTCTGTAATCTCCATCATCTCGATATAGGTTGCATAACTCTGATAGAATTCGAGCATGGTGAATTCTGGATTATGAAGCGTTGAGATGCCCTCGTTTCGGAAACTCCGATTGATTTCGAAGATCTTCTCGAATCCCCCGATGACCAGCCTTTTAAGATAGAGTTCTGGAGCTACCCTGAGAAAGAGTTCCATGTCGAGGGCATTGTGGTATGTCTTAAAAGGTTTGGCGGTTGCCCCTCCAGGAATGGGATGGAGCATCGGTGTTTCGACTTCACAGAAGCCCTTGCGATTGAAGAATTCACGAATACTCTGGATGACGAAGGCCCGTGTTAGAAAGACCTCTTTGACCTTCGGATTGGCAATCAAGTCGAGATAGCGCTGGCGATACCGTGTCTCGATGTCTGTTAGACCATGCCACTTCTCCGGAAGGGGCCGAAGTGATTTCCCAAGGAGGCGGAAATTTTGGACGAAAAGGGTGAGTTCATTCGTCTTTGTCCTGAAGACCCCCCCTTCTACGCCGATGAAATCTCCAATGTCCAATCTTTTAAAGAACCGAAAAGATTCTTCGCCAAGAATCTCTCTCTGAAAGTAGGCCTGTATCTTTCCCTCCCGATCCTTCAACTGAATGAAACTGGCCTTACCAAAATTTCGTATGGCCATAATTCTTCCGGCAAGGCAGAAAGTCTCTCCAACGGATTTGAGTTCCTCCTCGGACATAGGGCCATAGGTTTTTAGAACCTCCAGGGAGGTATGGGTAACCTTGAAATCATTGGGATAGGGATTGATCCCCTCTTCCCTTAACATCTCTAATTTACGTATTCTCTGCTGGAGCAATTCACTCGTTTCATCCATCTCTGTTCGCTAAGCCTTCCGATTGAAAATGAATGTAAGATTAAAGGGTTATCTTACTTACTTCAAGATTTTTAAAACTAACCCATTTTGGAAACTCCGTCAAGGTAAATCCCACCCATTGGATGTCCTGATAGAAGCTCCGCTTTGCTTGGGGCAAGTAGCAGCGCCTTTCAAACGGAGTAAGCATGAAGAAAATCGAAACTATTCACCTATAGAACCACAGTTGGGCCAGCAGAGAAAATGCATATCATGAGAGAATCTTTTCGATCTCAGCTACCAGATCATAGGGAAGAGCCTGGGTGACTCTGGCTTCCACCCAATCACCAGCCAAGGCCTTACCTTTCAGAAAGACAGAACCATCGATCTCAGGGGCCTGAGTCTTTATTCTTCCTCTGAGAGCAGTCCTTCCCCCATCTGCTCCCTCCACCAGGACCTCCATCCTTTGCCCTACCATCTTTTGGTATTTTTTGAGGGAGATCCTCTTCTGAACCTGCATCAGGATTCGAAGCCGCTCCTCCTTAACCTCCTCAGGGATAGGATTGGGAAGCCGATAGGCGGGCGTCTCCTCTTCAGCAGAGTATTTGAAGGCTCCGAGGTAATCAAATTGGGTCTCTTCAACAAAACGAAGAAGAGCCTTAAACTGCTCTTCGCTCTCTCCTGGGAATCCAACGATGAGCGAGGTCCGCAGAGCAATCCCAGGAATAGCATCCCGAATTTTCTGAATGAGATTCCGAATCTCTTCACCCTTCGATTTTCGGCCCATCCGCCTAAGGAGGATATCATCGATATGCTGGATGGGAAGATCGAGATATGGACAGATCTTCTCCTCCTGTCCCCACAGTTTGAGAAGATTTTTCGTAAAATAGGTGATTTTCGGATAGGCATAGAGGATTCGTATCCATCGAATTCCATCGACTCTGACCAGATCCTTGAGAAGCCTTTCTAAGGAAGTCCCATCTCCAAGGTCTTCTCCATAAGCAGTGGTATCCTGTGCAATGAGGATCAACTCCCTCACACCACGATCCGCAAGCCTCTCGGCCTCCTTACGTATAGAAGGGATTCTTCGGCTCCGATAAGGACCCCTGATCATAGGAACGATACAGAAGGTGCATGTTCTGGAACATCCCTCTGCAATCTTTAGGTAAGCGGTAAAGGGAGGCGTGGAGAGGATCCGTGGTGTCTTATCATGATAGAGAAAGGTCTTTCCAGAGAGAAAGCTCTTTCTCTCTCGTTGCTGGGAGATGAGCTTTGGAATCTTTTGGAAGGATCCTGTGCCAACGAAGAGGTCAACTTCTGGCAGTTCCTTCTCCAAAATCTTGCCGTAACGCTGAGGGAAGCAACCAGAGACAACGAGGAGGCGACATCGTCCTTCCCTCTTATATGGAATGAGCCGGAGGATCGTCTCAATCGCTTCCTGTGTCGCATCCTTAATAAAGGAGCAGGTGTTGACAATGATGATCTCGGCCCTTGACGGGTCAGTCGTGAGTGGATGTCCTTCTTTAGAGAGAAGGCCGAGGATCACCTCAGAATCAACCAGATTCTTCGGACATCCCAGGCTGACCAGACAGACTTTTTCTTTCATGGCATTCCATTATACCTTAACCCAAACCAATATCCAATTCGCTATTGAATCACTGTTGAACCAGGAGATCAAAGTCCCTCAGAGATTGACGTGCATGATGGAATAAAGGCAAAAGGGGGTTCGATGAGTCCTTCTCTCACAACTCGATACAGAGAGTAAATGGGTGGAAGGTCACTGAAAAGTATAAGGCCCGCTTAAAACATTTTTTATCAGGGAAATTTTACCTTAGTCTGATTCAAAACCCCTGAGAATTTTTATTGGGTTGTAACTTTTTGGGGAGATTTACCTGCCCATGTCTATTGAAGATGCTCTCTAAGTAAAACAACCGGCAGGATCTGCCGATCAAAGTGGATCGGAATGAATTTACCCTGAGAATAATCATGCTCCTTGTATCTCGCCATATCTCTCCCCTCTCCACTAAGCGGTCTCTTAGAATCTTACGAATAAAGTTATGGCGAATATCACGTCTTTAAGACTTTTTCTACAGATTCAACGGTTGGATTCAGCCGCGTTGCAGAGCGTAGCGGAGCAACGTCGGCTGCAACCTGTTGTTCGACCTTCATTACGTCTTTACGCAGGCGAATACCGTGTACTCATCCTCGCCCGCGTTGTACTGCCCCTCATGCACCTCGAAACCCGTTTCGCGCAGAACATGTCTCCAAGTGTCCAGGGAGAATATCCCCAATGTCCAGTGATCGGTCTCAATCCGAAGACGTCCGTGATCGCGAATGAGATATAGGATCGTCGTTTCATACTGTTCATCCGTGGGGTCGGGATCATACACGTTCTCAACGAAGACAACATCCAATCCGTCTCGAGTGGCCCGGGTAGTGCTGGTCTTGTTTTGCTGAAATGTTTCGACTGTCACGTCCGGCGTCACAACTAGCACCCCGCCGGGGTTCAGGTGTGCAGACGCCGTGCGGAACGCCGCCACGAAGTCGGCGAAGCAGGTCATGTATGAAATTGCGTCGTCCATCAGGACGGCATCGAATGTCCTATCGAGCCAGAATGTCCGCATGTCCCCGAGGACGAACGGGCACTCTGGGTTCAGAAGTCTTGCCTGCGCAAGCATAGTGGGACTCAGATCCACGCCAGTGACGCTAAACTGCCCTTTCAAGTTGAAGACGTTCTTGCCGCCGCCGCACCCTATGTCCAGCAATGTGGTTACCTGGCGCCTGGCGTGCTGACGGATCAAACCCGTTACGTGTTGGCAGTAGTGCGCGTATTCAGTGGCGGCATCGCCCCACATTGGCCACAGCCATGCCAAGTCCGCGTAAAGGCGACAGGTATTATTCATCACTCATCTCCTGCCGAACGTTAGAAATAAGGCGCGGGGGCACTGACCCCCGCTAAAAGGCGACGGGGCTATTCCCCATCGCCTTCATTGACTGGTTACGCAATAATTTCATTCAGCCCTTCAATTACTTGGGCCAATTCTTCCTGGGATGCTCTGCCAACGAGTTTTCCAATCCTCTCTACAGAAAGGGTCCGGATTTGGCTAATCTTAACCCATGATTGCTTCGGCAAACCTCCAGCCCTCAATTCAAGGGTCAACGGAAATCCGGCTCTCTGTGGCTGGCTCGTAATTGCAACCGCTATGACGGTCCCTGAACGTTCGTTGAAGATATCGTGACTTAGAATCAGAACAGGACGTAGTCCTGCTTGCTCATGACCTCGAGTTGGAGTGAGATCAGCCCACCGGATTTCACCTCTTAGTATTCTGGCCATTGGTTTATATCCTCAGTCATTCCTTCTTCAGCCATGGCTTTTTCAAAGGCCGGTTGGAGCTTGGCGCATTCCGTTGCAAGTCGGCTGCGTTTCATGCGGCGTAGTTTTTCGCTAACTGCTTCTTGAATGGCCTGACTACGACTTTGGAAAACATGTTGATTAACCAACCTATCCAATTCACCAATAAATTCTTCGTCCAATGTAATAGCTATTTTCTCCTTGCTCATGTTGATCCTCCTAAGTATTACATTATATCATACCACCTGTTGGCAAGCAATTTATTCTTTGTGCGTAACGAGTCTGTAGAAAAAGTCAGTTTTTTTAAAAAACTGCTTCTCCTGTTGGATCAAAAATAAGAAATTTCCATTCTCGCTCACTGAAACTTTTACGCTCCTTGCCGTTTCGACTTACAACCGAGATACAATGTTCTTATGGAGGTGATCCCCCGTGAGTATGCATACAAAATAATCTTTAACAGGATGGCGGGATCGTAGGCCGGCGCTCCCGTCTCATCGTTTCGATACCGTAAATCAAAGGTGGATAGATCGCTCTCGTTGTCTATGAGGTAATTGAGGCTATACTCAAACGTCCCGGGTAAGATCTGTCGGTCAAAGTGGATCGGTATGAACTTACTCTGAGAATAATCATGCTCCTTTTATCTCGCCATATCTCTCCCCTCTCCACTAAGCGGTCTCTTGGAATCTTACGAATAAAGTTATGGCGATTTTATCACGGCTTTAAGACTTTTTCTACAGATTCAA
>Ga0209721_1000209_pt1 | contig 59680 bp, 39 predicted proteins | sample TshhotsprinmetaG_FD_184139 | JGI IMG/M metagenome (GOLD analysis project Ga0209721, IMG submission 184139) | Hot spring microbial communities from South Africa to study Microbial Dark Matter (Phase II) - Tshipise hot spring metaG (SPAdes)... | ecosystem: Environmental > Aquatic > Thermal springs...
TTGCCTGGGATCCGGCCAGCACCTACGTGCGCCGACCGCCCTACTTTGATCGGATGAGTCCAACTCCGCCAGAGCGAGTGGCCGAGATCCACGGCGCGCGGGTACTGGCCTTCCTCGGTGACAGCATCACCACTGATCACATCAGCCCTGCGGGCAGCATCAAGGTCAACTCACCCGCCGGCAAATATCTGATCGAGCATGGGGTCGCGCCAGCCGATTTCAACAGTTACGGCGCGCGGCGCGGCAACCACGAAGTCATGGTGCGCGGCACGTTTGCCAACATTCGCCTGCGCAACAAGCTGGCGCCGGGCACCGAAGGCGGTTTCACCACCTACCTGCCCACCGGCGAGGTAATGACAATCTATGATGCCGCGATGCGCTATCAGGCCGATGGCACGCCACTGATCGTCATTGCCGGCAAAGAATACGGCAACGGCTCATCGCGAGACTGGGCCGCCAAAGGCCCCTACCTCCAGGGGGTCAAGGCAGTGATTGCCGAGAGTTTCGAGCGCATTCACCGCTCAAATCTGGTCGGCATGGGGATCGTGCCACTGCAATTCATGCCCGGCGAGAGCGCAGCCAGCCTCGGCTTGACCGGCCACGAGGTATACGATGTGATCGGATTAGCCGATGCAATTGCCAGTGGCTTTGCTAATGGCCGCATTCTGACCGTGCGGGCCACTGCCGCTGACGGCACTGCGCGCGAGTTCCAGACCCGCGCGCGGATTGATACGCCGCAAGAGATTGAATACTATCGCCACGGCGGTATCTTGCAGTACGTGTTACGCCAGTTGCTGGCCGAAGACAACGCTGCGTAGAGCGCCTGACCCGGCTGAGCGTGAGGCCGGTCTCGTAGCGGCCCCTTACCAACCATGCCCCCTCAGCAGCACTGAGGGGGTATGCGTTTGGCGACAAACGATGACACAGCCGATCACTCATGGCGACCAGCGTGGCAAACCGCGCGTCACCGCAGTGCGTTCGATGATCCTTGGTAGGAGAGACGGGATATTTGCTAAGTTTATTTTAATGTTTATAATACGATATTGTCTCCATGCTCCTGTACAGTTTTTTTGACTTTACATAATAGTGATTTTATGACTCGATCTTTCATCTTTAGCGGCCACGAAACGTTCACCCTGCGAAGTAACTGGCTTAAAAAAGCCTTCGATCTACTGCGTACCTATGATGACCTTTTTAGCCGTGAAGATGCGTTCGTTCTGCTCGGCGTTGGCAAAAACATGGCGCAATCGATTCGGTTCTGGGGATTGGCAACCGGTCTCTTCGAGCGTGTCGATCGAGGCGAATTCCGCGCAACACAACTCGGTACCGACCTCTTAGCGGACGATGGATGGGATCCTTTCCTGGTAACTCCTACCGGGCGCTGGCTGATCCACTATCAGCTTGTGGCAAGGTCTAACTCGCCGTTTACGTGGTATTACACGTTCAATTTGCTTAAGCGAGGTGAATTTACTGGTCATTCGCTTCGCAATTCAATAATAGACTACGTTTCCCATCGTAGTAGTAAAATTGTTTCAGAGTCTACACTAGATCGTGATATTGATTGCATGCTCCGGTGTTACATCCGACCAAATATTACCCGCGCTGGCGCTAGTCAGTCTGTAGAAGAAGTTTTGCATTGTCCACTCCATGATCTCGGTCTTCTTCAAGCGTTACCTGATCAACGCGGCTATCAACTGACAAGCGGTCTGCGCGCGGATGTGCCGGACGAGCTGGTGGTGCTGGCTGCGCGTAACCAGGCCATCTCACTTGGACGATCAACACTCTCTTTTAACGATTTGGCATACGGTGAAAAATCACCTGGACGAATCTTCCGCTTTGATGAAGATAGTCTACTGAGTCGCCTCTTCCGTTTTGAAGAGATGACGAATGGCCTGGCCGCTTACAGCGACAGTGGTGGTATTCGCCAGATTGTATGGCGTAATCTTGAGTTACTCGATGAACGAACACTCCTTGTAGCCGCTTTTGATCGAGAAAAAGCGTATGTCTAAACTTATCTCTATTGCATCACGCTATACTCGTTCGGTGCATATTAGATATGATTTTCATGATCTCCGTCATTATCCCAAGGGTTATCTAGTTACACCGCTTGTTCGGCAGACACTAGAACGCATTTTGCGAGGTTTGCATGCCGGGAGTCGAGATCGCGCATTTTCTGTGATCGGCCCCTTTGGTGCTGGTAAATCAGCGTTTGCGCTATTTTTAGCTCATTTCTTGCAGCGAAACCAGAAAAGGCGCCAGCAGATGCTGCACGATCTAGACACTGTGGTAGAAGATGCGTGGCTTACGGTGCCCTCGCTGCTTGCCGTTCTAACACCAGGTAATAACAGTTCGTTGCGACGCGCTGTTGTGCAGTCGTTGCTGGATGCGCTGGAACGATCACGTTTGTCAACGCCAGAGATCAAACAATTCCGCCAGCATCTGACGGCATGTATCCAAAATGAGCCGCTTGATCCGGTCACTACTGCCGAGCTGGTAGCGGAGGCTGCGCGATTGTTGAAAAGTGAGGGCACGTATGCTGGCATTCTTCTCATCATTGATGAGTTGGGTCAGTATCTCGATTATGCCGCTCATCACGACGACGAACGCGATCTCTTTGTTTTGCAGAGCCTCGCTGAAATGGCAGCTCGCAGTGGCGATACGCCGGTGGTGGTGGTCACTATTTTGCATCAAGCTTTCGAGCATTACACAGCGCATGCAGGTAGCCGTCGCCGGCTCGAGTGGGCGAAGGTTCAGGGGCGTTTCATTGATCTAGCATTTCAGGAGCCACTCAGCCAGATGATCCGGATGGTGGCAGCCGCTTTACGACCCGCCGTTTCTGATCCGTTGAAAGCGCAGCGTGTTGCCTGGTCTGAGCGTATCTCGCCCATCACGGAAGAGCTGGGATTGCGACCAAACGAAATCGCTGCGGATGAATGGCGGCAAATTATTGCCGATACGTTTCCGATTCATCCAATGACGCTGCTTGCTCTCCCCGGTATTATGCGTCAGCTTGCGCAAAATGAACGAACGCTTTTTTCCTTTCTTGCTTCTGATGAACCCTGGGGTTTGCAAGATATATTGAATCAGGCCCAGCAAGGTAATTCCGTGCCAATCTATCGCCTGACGCATATGTTCGCCTATGTTGAAGCTAATCTTGGCGCAGGTCTTTTCACGCGCGCTCGTGGTCAGCGTTGGGCCGAGCTGGTGGAAGCGCGGGCAGAAATCGCTGTCACAGAAACCCATCTTCTTGATACCTTAACCGTTATTGGTGTGCTGAATGCGCTGGAGCGAGCTGCCGGTTTGCGTGCCTGTCAGGCACAAATTTCGTTTGCGCTCACCGATCATCTTGCTGATGAGCAGGTCACGTTGGCGCTGCGTGCTTTGCAGGATCGCAGACGCATTATTTATCGACGCTATCGTGATAGTTTTGTGCTCTGGGAAGGGAGTGATCTCGATCTTGAAGAACTTACTCTGTCAACTCGACGCAGATTGAGTGAGCAGTTATCCGTATGCCAGCTACTATCCCGTTATGCCGATACAACGCCACGCATTGCCCATCGACACAGTTATCAGTCGGGAGCAACGCGCGTATTTGCGGTTCGCTACGTCGATCTCAATCAGTGTCGTGAAGGTCTATCGTCAATCCCAAACTATGATGGTGAGATCCTGCACATTGTGCCAAATGATGAAGAAGAGTTAGCGCAAGCGGAACAGTGGGCAACCGATCCGGCGCGAATTGATGAAACGGCGCGGATCGTAGTTTTGCCGCAGCGCATCCACGAGTTACGTGATGTCACTCTTGAGGTGGCGGCACTGCGCGCGCTTTTGGAAGAGAGGGAAGAACTTGAACATGACCGGGTGGCGCGGCGTGAAGTGGCAAGTCGCCTACTTGAAGCAGAGCAGGTATTACAGGAAGCATTGAGAAGAGCATTCAACCCACAGAGCCGCTGGTTCTATCGCGGCCAGTCGGTTGCGCTGACCAATGCTCGCCAGATTGATGAACTTCTATCACAGGCGGCTGACATCACCTACCGGTTGTCGCCTCGGATCTGGAATGAACTCATCGCGCGAGATACGATCTCATCAGCAGCAGCCAAAGCTCGCCGCAACCTGGTTGAAGCGCTTATTACCCGCTCTGATCAAGCGTTGCTTGGGATTATAGGTTATCCTCCAGAGCGTGCTATCTATGCCAGCCTCTTCCAGCTCAGCGGGATACATCGTGAAACAACAGATGGCGCATGGGAAATCGGGCCGCCGCCATCTGAAGACCCGTTACAGCTTCGTCCGGCATGGAATGCGCTGGAAGAAAAGTTGCACAGCTCGGAAAACAATCCTCTACCGCTAACAGAACTGTATACGTTTCTCCAACGACCACCTTACGGCGTCAAAGCTGGGATTATTCCTCTTCTCTTCGTCGCATTTTATGTCGCGCGAGCTGGAGAGGTGGTCTTCTACGAGCATGGTAACTACGTGCCTATTCCCGACATGGCGATGTTTGAACGCTTACTGGCGCGACCTGACTATTTTGCTGCGCGCCTTTGCCAGGCAAAGGGAGCGCGCCGTGCCGTGTATCAGCAGCTCGCTGCCACGTTTGCGCCGCAGGCATTGCAGCAACGAGTTCAACCTGCCCTGCTTGCGGTTGCAATGCCATTTCTCCGCGTTTACCACCGTTTGCCGTCGTACAGTAAACATACGAAGCAAATTAGCCAGCGCGCGCAAGCAATTCGGCAAGCGCTAGGCGACGCACGCGCACCCGATGAATTGTTGTTTGAACTACTTCCACAGGCTTGCGCAATAGTGCCCTGGAAATCGACTGATACGATTGAGCAGGAGCAACTTCGTGACTTTATTAATCAGTTACAAGCAGGCTTGCAAGAGTTGCAAACGGTGTTTCTTAACCTCCGACGTGACATTATCAATAGCGTGATCACAGCGTTTGCCTTGCCGGACAATACGGCGCAAGCGCATCAGGCGTTGCTTCATCGTTATCAGCGTATAGCAGCGCTAACGAATGACCCACTTCTCCACTCTCTCGGCGCGCGATTGGAGACAGCTCAGCCTGATGGCGAGTCGTGGGCAATGAGTATCGCAGCGCTTGTTATGAAACGACCGCCAGAGCAATGGCAAGACGGCGATTTGCCCGTGTTCCGCGCAGCTATAGCCGATCTGGCCCGCCGGTTTCGCGCAGTCGAAGCGTTGATACTTGCCGCAAGTCATCAGGCAGGAGAAGATAACCTTCTTCGCATTGCAATTACGAACGGAAAGGGGGAAGTAAGTCGCGTTGTTCATCTCCGCGCCGATAATGAAACTCATCAGCTTCGTCGCGAGCTACGCGCGGTGCTGGAACGTTACCAGACGCTCAACCTGGATCAACGCATTGGTTTGCTGGCTGAGATGCTGCAACATCTTGTAACCGATGAACATGCTTAAAAGAGGAGTTGCTGATGGCAACCGAGACTGACATCATTCGTGAGTGGGCAGCGCGTCCTGGTCGTCATATTGTGAATCTTAGCGGTGGCAAAGATAGCACTGCCCTTGCCATCTATCTCCATGACAAAATACCGCAGATTGAATATGTTTTCTGCGACACGCACAAAGAACTGCCAGAAACCTACGAATATCTGGATCGTCTGGAAGGATTTTTGCAGCGTCCTATCATTCGCCTCAATGCCCAGCGCGGATTTGACCATTGGCTTGATATGTATGGCGGGATGCTACCTTCCGCGCAGGTTCGCTGGTGTACTCGCAAACTGAAGATCGAACCATTTGAAGCATTCATCGGCGATGATCTGGTCTGGAGCTATATCGGTATTCGGGCAGATGAAGGTCGAAGCGGGTACATTTCAACGAAACCTAATGTGCGTCCGGTCTATCCATTCAAAGAATTGGGCATGACGATTGCCGACATTGAGCGTATCCTCGAAATGAGCGGCTTAGGATTGCCGGCATACTACTCCTGGCGCCAACGGAGCGGCTGCTTTTTCTGCTTCTTTCAGCGAACCGGAGAATGGATAGGCTTGAAAGAGCATCATCCCAATCTGTTTGAGCAGGCGAAGGCGTATGAGACGGAACGAGGCGGGGAACATTTCTACTGGCGTCAGCGCGAAAGTTTGGCTGAACTGGAACGTCCTGAACGCATTGCGCAGATCAAGCGCGAACACGCTATGCGGCTGGAAACAGAGCGCAAAAAACGCCCTAACCGACCGCTGATCGAATTGGTTGGAGCGGCTCTCGATGCCGAAGATGACGAGGTTGGATGCGATATTTGCCATCTGTGAGGTGGTGGCATGGCACGTGTGCAAAATCCATTCGTTGATTATCTCAACCGATACACGACCGCTTCGCCAAACCATGAAGCCGCTTTCGATGAGTATATTGCGGCAGCGCAACCACCTGCTGCCGGCCCTCTCCGGTTGCAAACCAAAATTGAGCGATTCTTACTCGAAGTATATAACAAAGACCGACCACCCTCTGTAATTCTGACCGGTAATGCCGGTGATGGCAAAACCTATTTATGTCGCCAGGTATTGCGGACGTTTGGTTCTCCGCAGGTGTCAGATTTGTTGTGGGAAAGTCTTGTTGATCGTCCGATTGAGCGCAATGGAACGCGCTTGTTCGTTGTCAAAGATCTCTCAGAATTGAGTGAAGAAAAGGGGAAGGAGATTCTTGATCGTTTGGGTGAGGGATTAAATAATCCGGCAAATCCTAATCGATATCTCATTGCCGCAAACGAAGGTAGACTGCGGCAATTGCTTTCAGGTTTGCCCCATCGAGGAGAGTTATCTCAAACGATCAATCATCAGCTCGAAAATGGCGCGGAAATTACCAACGAATCCTTGATTGTAATCAACCTAAATCGCGTCGCAACCTCAACATTTGTGCCAGAAACGTTGCGTTGGATGACTGATCCGCGTCACTGGCACGACTGTCAGCAGTGTCACGCGCGAGATAAATGCCCGATTCGGTACAATGCTGAGCAATTAGCCAATAACGAGATTGTTAGTCGGGTGCAAACTCTGTATCAGCTCTTGGAAGCTATTGGCGAACATCTAACTGTTCGTGACATGCTGATCCATTTCGCATACACCATCAGTGGCGGCCAAACATGCAGAAAAATCCAGCAGGCAGGAAGTGATTTGTCACAGTTTGTCTACTACGAAAATATCTTTGGACGAGCTGATGATGAAGGGTTTCGCCGCAAGTCACATCTTACCCAACTCCTGGCCCGGCTGCAGATCGGTCAACATTCCAGCTTTGAAATTGACGAATTTATTTTGAGTGGAGGGAAAACATCTGACGAGACGTTTATCCATCAGAAGTTGTTTGGCGAGACAATCGATGTAAACTTTAAGCAGTTTAATCAAGACCGACGCGCATATCTCGAAGGAAGTGATAATTCGCGAGCGCAAGACGCGCTCAAGTGGCTACCGCATTGCCGACGTAAAATCTTTTTTACTGGATCGATCCATCACTATTACCGACTCTTACCGTTTCGGTTCTTTCAAGAATACCACCAGCTCTACAGATCGTCTGGAGAGAGAATAGACGAACAAACATTACGCTTGTTTGTTAAGGGCTTAAATCGGGCTTTTTCGCGACTATATCTCCACGAAGATCAGCACCTGTATATAACCGCACAATATTTACATAGTGTTAATCAGCCACATCCGTTAGTGTTATTTAGGATACCAATTGACAATATTCGCCTGTTTTTTGACGAGACTGCTGCTGATTACATTGATGTCACTCGATACACACTCTGTTTAGATATTTCACCTCCGCGTACATCACAAAATCAGGAACCGCTCAAATGGCGATTGGGGATCTTGCAGTTTGAGTACATTATGCGATTAGCCGTCGGAGGAAACTTCGCAATTCTTGCCACGGAATGCGAGCTTGACATTCGACGGTTGAAGGATGAACTGATCAAACGGTTTGCGCCTACCACGTTGGATCAACATGTGGTCGAGTTCTTCATGCCTGCTCGCAGCAGGTATGAACTGCGCAGGTTGCGAATTAATGAACACCGGAAAATTGTCGCTGAGTAACTCAAGGAAAGTAAGAGCTATGAATGTCTACGGTCAGTTTCAGAGGGATGAAAAATACCCGCTTGAGGCGCTTATTTGGGGGCATCGCCTGCGTGATAATCAGCACTGGATTGAATATTTGCTCGAATTTCTCAGCGTGTTAGTTGGATACGACTACAGTTTTGGTCGAGGTACACAGCCGCACCAAAAATATCGAATTCCCAAGAGATTGGGATTGCGTAGATTTATTTTCTATGACAAGTACGAGAAGACACAGGATAGCCGAGATGATCGCGCTGTCAAAATGCTCAGAGAGGCTTTAGTAAATAAGGTTGAGCAAAACAAATATGATGCTGAAGCAACATTACAGCAGATCCAGGTGTTATTGCGATCATTTGCGGTTATTGAGGATAACCGGTCTTGGTATGCAAAAAGTCTATTTCCTGCTCACGAAAATTTGCTGCTCTGGGAAGCGTTACGCAAGAGATCAACGAAAGATACATACCGGGGGCCTGTTGACCATTTTTCTGCTGATGATCTGGACGAAAGTATCGAGTTTAATGCCCGTAACTTCTTTGCGCGGGGAGGTGAACTCTACTACTTGATCATTTCTGCTGGCACGGAACACGACTCTGAGCGACGTGAGCGCATTGCGCGTAGCCTGTGGCGGTTACTCACCGAGCAAAATCAGTCTCTCGGTGAACTGGCCAGCCTGATTGATCAAACTTGGCAGGAACAAAAACAGTCACCTGACAATGATGCTCAGGGTTCGCCTGGCTGGATACCTGATCCTGATTGCAAACTGTATCAACAGTTTGCCGAAGATCTCGATATTTTGCTTGATAATAGTCTGGATGCTCTTGAAAGCCTGGAATTACTTGCGCATCTCATTTGCTTTCACGTTATTCTCTACATTTACCATCGCGCTCATCCTCAACATGATCCGAGTCTCTGCCAAACTGGCAAGTGCCTTGATGTCTGTCGTCCTGAGTTGCTGATTGATATTCCCGGCGATGAAGAAAGTCAGAAGGTTCGCTCACTTTCAGCTAATCAACTGCGTTTGCATGAACAGTGGCAGGTTGAACGTGTCAGACGCTATATCAAAGCAAAGGTGGAAGCGATAGCTAAACAGACTCCTCCCGATCAATTTCTCGATCAGATTAGAGCGGAAGTTGATCGCTACTTAGGGGGAATTCGCAGGAAGGGGCGAGAACAATTTGAAAAAAATATGCAATCCTTCGAGCCGAAGGTTCTGGCAGGTTATACAGCGCACATGCTCGATCAGGTAGTTGAATCGCTTGATGAAGTCATGGGTAGGAACTTTCGCGATCACTTCGTCAGCGTTCATCGTCGTCTTGGCCGATCAATCGGTCTGATTGCGCCATTGCGAGGGCCGCAACCTCGTTTCGTACTCGGTGATAATTTGCTTAAGACGCTTACAATGACTGTTATTCCTGCCGGTAAAACCATGACGTTTGGCCAGTTCCTTGAAACGCTTTACGCGCGTTACGGGATCATCATTGGTCCAGGCGAGGCGCGCAAAGCACAATTTTTTAAGCGGAGCCGGACAAATGAGGGAGTCTTTGCTCGAAATCGAGATCGGTTTTTGTTGCGCATGAAACTTGCCGGGTTGTTGACCCAATACTCTGATGCCACGGCTATGGTTCATCGACCATAACATCAATGGGGGCCACAATGAAACCAGAAACCGATCAAATTATTGCTCGAGCTGTTATTCGTTGCATTAATACGATCCAATCATCTAATCAAACAGGTCGTTTATTTATTCGTCTCGAGGATTTCAGTGCGTTGGTGTATCGACAGATCCTCCAATTTATTAAACGTTATCCAAACATCATTGCGCGCACTATCGAGCCTATTCCGGGCTTTGAGAGCTTTGCAATCGAAGATGGTCGATCGGCTACCTGGTATCGCAATCATTTAGAGTCTGGCAAGACGTTGTTATTGATCTTTAATCGACGAACTAGCGATGCGCAGAGTCTCAAAGACATCTATACCATTAATAATGCGACATTGATTCGAGAGCAACTTGAGGATTTAATTGAGGCAAGTATTCAACATTACCAGTATAATGAGGTTGAAAAGGAGATACTTGTCGCTTTTGTTGGTAAAACTCTTAAAACGATTGGAGTAGAACCGCAACTTCATGATTTGGTTGGGTTTTTTGTTGAAATAGATCTTCTCTTAAGTGATAATAATGACATTGAAACTGCGATTGCTATTTCGCTTCCGCATCTAGGTCTTTTCCGTTGTCGTAGATTGGCGAAATCTTTGTTCGATCACCGCAGTCGAAGCCTGCTGCGAGAGATATACCGCGCAGCGCGTATTGGGCTGGAAATTATAGATGAAAACCAGCAAGAAAAGTTGTTGGATAACCTTGCTGCCGCTGAATTCAGTAATGAAAGTGAAGTAAAAGGTTTGTCTGGCGCAGAGAAAAGGCAATTACTTCGCGATTTTATCAATGGCGCATTGGCCAATCAACCCGAACAGCTCAAACGTGTTCTTGAAATAGACTGGGAAGAGGTACAGCAAATCATAAAACCTCGCCGACGCGCGGCCACGAAGGAGCAAGTTATTCAAGAATTGCGGGAGGTAAATCAAGAATTATCGTCACCTATCGAAGAGATAGATATGTTGATTGATGCGATAGAGCGAGATGTTGATCCTGGAACACCACTTATTGAGGCGGTCTTGCAAGTAGTGCATGCACAACTATCACCTGAAGTGCGCGCTGCTCTGCGTCGTTTGATGCGTCCCCGTGACACTAAAAATGCCGATTTTCTTTACGGCTTGATGACCTTACTGGTTGAGATGTATCACCTCTATGGGCAAGACCGATCCGCCAAATTGCGAGTGTCAGTACAGTTTAAGCCAACGGATAAACGATCAAAGAAGACAAGTCTATTCGAAGCAGCGCGCGCTTTTCAGTGCGTGTATGGTGGCATTGAGCAGTTTATGCCGACAATTCACTGGGATCTAGATCAGTTGTGGAAGATAGTAGCGGATAGACAGGCCATCGAAGATGAGGAAGATGCGGAGGAGCAGGAGCGTAAAGTACATCTTCAGTTTAGTGTTACGCTCGAACCGATGGATCGTCAAGCCCGCCCTCTTGCCAAAGCAGATCTTTACTGGGAATACCGGGCTGATAGTCCAGTTGCAGCAACCGCCCTGGCACTTGAGAGTGAATTATCTCAAACTCAACAGACTCTGTTAGGTCCCATATTTGATACGGGGTTGACCGCGCTACGCATTCCGGTCTACTCTTCCTACCAAAATATCGACAAGATCGATGATCTTGACTTGTATCAGCCATTCCGAACACTCGGACGATGGTTTCAGAATGCTGGCAACCTGCGAGATATGCTGCAGGATATCTGTCGTGAAAAAGGTGTGCGAAAGGACATTGTCGATCCGATTCTGGAATCTCTATCCAAATTAGAGCAGGCATGGGCAGCTTTCATTCACGCAGCGCAAAGCGGCCTTTTCAATGAGAGGGTTGCATTACTGCTAGAGCAATACAAGGAATTTCTCCACACCGCTCTATCAAGTCTCACAAAAAGCCAGTATTTGCCGCTATACCGCATTATCAACCGCGCCTGGATGATAAGTCCATCTTCGCCTGACTCTTGGGTAGTCATGCCATTGATTCAACCTCTCAAGCTGGCCTGGTGGCACAATCGCGCGCGCGCATTCAATAATTTGGTTATGCGTATGTTCGGCAGTGATGAAGCGGAGCATGTGCATGTAATAGATCACAAGATCTTGCAACGTGAAATTGGCGCTGCCTACAGCTCGCATCATATCCCTCCGGCGCTTAGTGTCGCAGACAGAGGTCTACAGGGGCAATGGTTCACGGCTTATGAGGAAGTGCAGGGATACGAACTGTTCCGACTATATATTGATCCATCAGAAATGGCTGGCTTTAATATTGCCGAATTAGCTGAAGATGAACAAGATATAGCGCAAAGTCAGGCAGTAAATGTCCTGGTCAGTGTTGTGCAAGATTATCTAGCGACATATCCATTTGCGCGCGACGGTCTAACAATCGTTTTTCTCGAGTGCAAACACTCTGCGCTACCGATCATGATGCTGGAGAAGCTTGATCAAATCAGCAGAAAAGCTCCTTTACTACAACAGCTTCATGTTACTGTTCATACTTCTCGGCATGGCGCGACTATTTATCGGCGAATTGATCAGTGGTTAAATGGGGAAATGGCGCGAACAGAGCGTGAAGGAGCCGGATACTTACCGAGAATCACCGTAGATGTGATTGAATGCTCATTGCAAGACGTGATTCGCCAAGTAGCACCGGCAGATCTTGTTTTATTGGTCGACTTTTTTACCCACAATAGTCGGCGCTTGAAAGCGAAACTTGAACAATATCAGGAAGAAACTCAAGAAAGTATCATTCATGCTCATCAGATCAAGCCTGAACCATTTGAAGAAGGAGAAGCTTTCCGCCGCCTTCGCTTAACATCGACGGCAAAACCGGATATTCTGCGACTGTTTTTGTTGTGCCAATACGCCGGTACGCTGTCCGCAGGTGAAAAACTACCAACTGTCGATCAAAATATTAATCTCTATTCTGATCTGTCACTGGAACGATGGCAGGACCTGATCGAACAACTTCACAATCACTTCAACTGGGTAGTTTGTTACGATGAGACAATCGATCGCTTCTTGTTACGAGCAGCCGCTCAGGACAAGATACAGGTTATTCGTTACGCGCTAGGCTTAGGGGTGCAACGCTTGCACCATTTGACAATCTCGTCTGCCGGTCGCGCGCAGGAAATAGTCGAACAACGACTGGCCTCTCGGCTCGAACAGATGTTGCCGACCTTTTCTCGCGATCAATGCCGGCAAATTGCCGGCCATCTGGCGAATAGAGCAAATCAGGTCTCCGGCGACATTGTATTGCGCGCGGCTGGTCCAGGGGTGTTTCTGAACGAATTGATCGGGTTAGTAGCGGCAATCTTTGAGACAGAACAGGTCTTTCGTCAGCAGTATCCTGATGGTTTGCCGGTTTGGATTCTGCTTGACGATTTTAAGCATTGGTTCAACCAGGAGAAAGTGCCAGACTTGCTCTTCATAGGTCTCAGACAAGATGACAACCAACTGAATGTAACACTTCAAATTATCGAAGCAAAATGTGTTAATGTTGATGCTGTAGAACCAGAGGCGCGCGATGCCAGGTTGCAGGTGCGAAGTGGTATCAGTAAGTTAGTGAGAGCCTTTGCGCCGGGTGGTTCTCATCTTGACGCGCCATACTGGTATGATCAGCTTTACCGGGCGATTGCCGGTAATGTGAGCCTCACCGATCGTACACGGGCGCTTTGGGAAGGGATTTGCGACGATTTGTACGCAGGCAATTTCGCGCTTAATGCCAGTGGTCATAGTATGGTCTTCTGCTATGATGGCCAGGCCGGTATTGTGAACGGGCCGGAGGTAAAGGAGTTCCCTGAAAGGTTTGCTGAAACGCCTGAGGTGCCGCTTTACGAACACCGCTACGGTCGTAAGGAATTGGTGACCGTGCTGCGTAACTTGATCCAGCAGACAAGCAGTATTGATGAGAAGCGAACGTTTGATTGGAACATGGATGATGGAGACAAAAAGGATCCTCTACCAACTACTGATCCCCTTTCCCCTCCACCCAATACATTGCCTGAACCGAGGCTCGTAGCTTCTTCCAATGATAACGAATCTTCAGAAGATAAAGAAATCCCTGGCCCACTTCCACCGGTTGATCCAGCCTGGCTGCAACAAAAAGCTGCTGAGATCGAATATGCCTTGCGTATTCGGAACTTCCAGTTTTACCCGATCAATATTGCTGATGCTGACCAGGGGCCGAGTATTATTCGGTTTAAGTTCAGACCAAAGCCTAATCAGCAGCTAAGTAAGATTCAGGCGCAAGCTCAAGATTTGGCTCGTGAATTGAGGCTAAAGTATCCTCCTTTTATCGATAACGTACCAGGAACCCATTTTATCGGAATTGATATTCCCCGCGAACCACGTGCTACTGTATATCTGCGTCCGCTTCTAGATCGATTACCTGAACCAGGACCTGCAGAATTGCCAGTTATTGTTGGCATGTCACCCGATGGGAGGCTTATCACTGAAGATTTGTCCGAATTTCCTCATCTTCTCGTCGCTGGGGCTACCAATTCGGGGAAATCAGTTTTTCTACGCAATTTATTGCTAAGCCTGCTATCTGTTTACCAGCCGGGTCAGCTAGAATTATTAATTATTGATCCAAAACAAACTGATTTTATCATTTTCGATCAGATTCCCCATTTACGTGGCGGCAAGGTTATCGTTGACATAAACTCTGCTCGCAAGGCACTGTTGGATCTTGCCCGTAGCGAGATGCCTCGGCGACAGCGGATCATTGCCAATCGGAGCATGAAGATCAAAACGTTTAATCAGCGCTACCCAGATGAGGCGTTGCCGCCAATTGTTGCAATTATTGACGAGTATGCTTTACTGAAGAACCAAATGGATCGAAAAGAACAGGAGATATTTGAGCAACAACTCAGCATCTTAGCCGCTGCAGCTCGCTCTGTAGGCATTCATCTGGTAGTAGCAACACAGCGCCCCAGTGCCGATGTGCTTACCTCAACAATCAAAGCCAATTTAGACGTGCGTGTAGCGCTACGGGTGGCTTCCATTGTCGATTCACGAGTCGTGCTTGATGCGCAGGGTGCCGAGAATCTGCTTGGCTATGGTGACATGCTCTTCCGCGGTTCTGATGGTAGGATAGTGCGTTTGCAAGCGCCATATATCGATGAGGACGAAATCAGTGAATGGCTGAAGGATCGGTTTGGCGAACGATAATCCTCTCCAACCCACTCACGCGATCCAGCGCGCCCTTCTCTGCCACGAGATTAAACCAGCGAATGCCGGGTCGTTGCGGGTCAGGTGTCTCTTCGGTAAACAACACGCGCAGACCGCTCGATTCGAGCAGGAGGGTAAGGCGGGCAGGTGGTAGCCAGGTGTAGAGCCGGCCATCGAGGGCGCGTTCACCCTCCGGCGGAGGTGTGCGATACGAGATGATCAGTCGTCCTGCCGGGCGCATGATCCGGGCCAGGTTGATCGTTGCGCTGATCAGTGCTGCTGCCGGTATGTGCATCAACACGGCGATGCAGAGCACGTTGTCGAAGCTGGCATCGGCAATTCCCGCCAGTTCGGGCAGTGCCGCTGCGCGCACTTCGATGCCGGGGTAGGCGGCGCGAGCCTCGGCGATCATCCCGGTTGATGGCTCGAACCCTACGGTTGGGAAGCCGCGCTGGTTCAACCACGCAACATCGCGTCCGCTGCCGCTGCCCACATCCGCTGTGGGTTTGCCCGGGTGAAAGAAGGTGTCAACCAGGCGATAGATCGCATCGGGGTGCAGGCTTCGTTGGAACGCTGCCTGCTGGCGGGCCAGCTCGTCATATGTTCGGATCGTTTGTGGATCGGCCATAGGCGTGATCTGCGCGTCGGTGTGGTTGTATCGGTCAGATTAGTTCAGTCCGAATCATACCATGCCACGCGGCGCGCAGGTCTGGAAGAGGCGCTGGTCGGATCGGCGGGCAGCAGTTTGTTTGAATACAGGCTCCACGCCTATGTCGTGTGGCGCAGGAGGGCAACTGTCTCGATACGAAACCGGGGCGGTCAGCGCGACCGCCCCGGCCAGCATTGGCGCGCGAGGATTTACCCTTCCAGTAGCAGCGCTTCTGGATCTTCGATCAGCTCCTTCACCTTCACCAGAAAGCGCACTGCGGTGCTGCCATCGATCAGGCGGTGATCGTAGCTGAGCGCGACGTACATCATCGGGCGAATGACGATCTGGCCGTTGACAACCACCGGACGCTCTTCGATCTTGTGCATGCCAAGAATGCCTACCTGCGGCGCGTTCAGGATCGGGGTGCTCATCAGTGAACCGTAGACGCCGCCGTTGGTAATCGTAAAGGTGCCACCCTGTAGCTCGGCCAGGCTCAATGTGCCTTCGCGCGCTTTTTTGGCCAGTTGGGCAATCTCTCGCTCGATTTGGGCAAAGGTCTTGCGGTCGGCGTCGCGCACAACCGGCACAACCAGCCCTTCATCGACGCCAACGGCGATGCCGATGTCGTAGTAGTACTTGATCACCACCTCTTCGCCCTGAATCTCGGCGTTGACGAGCGGAAAGGCCTTAAGCGCGCCGACGACAGCTTTGGTGAAGAATGACATGAAGCCCAGTCCGACGCCGTGTCGCTCTTTAAACGAGTCTTTGTGGCGGGCGCGCAGGGCCATCACGGCGCTCATATCGATCTCGTTGAAGGTTGTGAGCATTGCGGCAGTGTGCTGCGCTTCCACCAGGCGACGGGCAATCGTCAGTCGCCGGCGGCTCAGCCGCTGCCGTTCTTCACGCCGATCGCCATTCGTGGTGACACTAACCGGCGCGGGCGCAGGTGATGGAGTCGGTCGCGGTGGCGCAGGCACCGCTGCCGGTTGTGGTGGCGTTGGCGCAGTTGCCGGCGGTGGTGGCGGTGGTGTTTCAATGATTGCCGGGATGGCATGGCTGACGTGTACCCGTGACTCGTCGGCTTTGGCTGTGGCCTCGCTTGGGCCTGCGCCAGAGACCAGGCGCAGTACGTCTTCTTTCGTCACCCGTCCACCCGGGCCGCTACCCGGCACGGCGCGCAGATCGATGGCGTGCTCAGCCGCCACTTTTTGCGCTACCGGCGTTGCCAGCACCTCTGTTGCCGGCGCTGTCGGAACCGATGCAGCGGTTGAAGTGACCGCCGGAGCAGTAACCGACGGCGCTTTGGGTAATGCCCCGGCTTCGATTGTCCCTAGCAGATCGCCGATTGCCACCGTTGTGCCTTCCGGACAGGCGATGCTCGCCAATACGCCACTCTGATCGGCGGCAACCTCGAGATTCACCTTGTCGGTCTCGAGTTCGACGACCGGTTCGCCAATGGAGACTGCTTCTCCCTCTCGTTTCAACCAGCGCGCTACCGTCGCTTCAACAATCGATTCGCCTAGCGACGGCACTCGAATTTCGTATGCCATGCCGTTAACCTGCCTCTATCAGTGTAGTGAGCCTCTCCAAGCATTGTAGATATTCCACAGGCGGCAGACACAGCTTCATACAGATGACAGATCGCTCCTGCTCTGACTCGCCGGGCCTGCCGCGACGGTCGCAAATCGCTTATCGCGTCAGCGCCGTCTGGCCTGCGATAGCCGGAACCGGCGCGTCTGGTATATCGGCCACCGCTTCGCGCAGAATACGGGCCTGCTCGCGCGCGTGAATGCTATGCAGACCCTCAGCCGGACTGGCCGATTCGGCGCGTCCGACGTAGCGCAGCGTAACCCCTTCCGGCAACAGTTGTTGCAATCGCGGCCAGACAAACGTCCACGCTCCCATATTTTGCGGCTCTTCTTGCAGCCAGATCACCTCACGCAGATGCGGATACCGCTGCGTGGCAGCGCGCAATTCTTCCGTCGGGAAGGGGTAGAGTAGCTCGAGCCGCAACAGATCAACCCGACCAGCCGTCTTTTCCCATTCGGCGCTCGAGAGCAGGTCAATCGCCACCTTACCCGAACACAGGATGAGGCGGGTGACTCCTTCGGGAGCGGGAGCTTCGGCGCCCAATCCCAAGACCGGTTGGAAGCGATTGTCGGTCAGGTCGCGCAGTGACGAACTGCTGCGGGGATGGCGCAACAGGCTCTTGGGGGTCAGGATGATCAGCGGTTTGGGATCGGCGTAGAGTGAAGCGGCCTGGTAGCGCAGCAGATGGAAATATTGCGCCGCCGTGGTGCAGTTGGCGATGCGGATGTTGTCGTTGGCTGCCAGTTGCAAAAAGCGCTCCAGCCGCGCGCTCGAGTGTTCCGGGCCTTGCCCTTCGTAACCGTGTGGCAAGAGCATCACCAGCGACGGGTTTTGCCCCCACTTGGCATGACCGCTGACGATAAACTGGTCGATAATCACCTGAGCGCCATTGGCAAAATCGCCAAACTGCGCTTCCCACAGCACTAACGTGTCGGGGGCATGGCAGCTATAGCCATACTCAAAACCGAGCACGGCGGCTTCAGAGAGCGGGCTGTTATAGACCGCAAACGACGCGCGAGCCTGAGGAATGGCGTGCAGCGGAATGAAGCGCTCGCCGGTAACCACGTCGTGCAGGACGGCGTGGCGGTGGCTAAACGTGCCTCGCTCGCTGTCTTGACCAGTTAAGCGGATGGGTGTGCCGTCGGCGAGAATGCTGGCGAAGGCCAGTGCTTCAGCGTGCCCCCATTCGATGCCATTCTCTTCATAAATCGCCTGGCGGCGGCGTTGTAACATGCGCTCGAGTTTGGGATGAACGGTAAAGTTTTCCGGTCGGTCGAGCAGCGCCTCGTTGAGTTCGATCAACGTCTTGGCCGATACCGGGCGGGCAAAGATCGGCGGTCGGCGCAGCGGCTGCGGGTCAGGCGGTGGCGGGGCCGGTGGTAGCGAAGCGGCCAGACGTTGCCGTTCGCGCACCTTCTCGAATGCCTGCTGAAGCTTCTGCATCACGGCATCGACGCGCGCCTGCGCCTCTTCGCGCGTAATAATCCCGCGACGTTCGAGTTCACGCGCCCAAATCTCGCGCGCGGTCGGGTGATTGCGAATGCGCTCGTACATCTTGGGTTGGGTAAACTCCGGCTCATCACCTTCGTTGTGCCCCCAACGTCGGTAGCCGACCAGGTCGATCAGAAAATCTTTCTGAAACTTTTCACGGTAGGCCGAGGCCATGCGCGCTGCAGCGATGCAGGCTTCAACATCATCAGCATTGACGTGAACAACCGGAATTTCCAGCCCGCGGGCCAGGTCACTGGCATAGAGAGTCGAACGCGAATCGTTGCTATCGGTGGTAAACCCGATCTGGTTGTTGATAATGATGTGAATTGTCCCGCCAGTGTGGTATCCCTTCAAGCGGGAGAGGTTGAGCGTTTCGGCCACAATTCCCTGACCGGGGAAAGCGGCATCACCGTGGATCAAGATCGCGAGCGACTCCTTCTCATCCTCTTCGGGGAAGCCTGGCCGATGCCGACGCTCTTGAGCGGCGCGCGCGCGCCCTTCGACCACCGGGTTGATAAACTCCAGATGGCTGGGGTTGGGCGCCAGCGTAATCGGCATTTCGGCCACGCCACTCTCGCGGTAGGCCTTGCGCGCGCCCAGGTGATACTTCACGTCACCGGTCCAGCCCTCATATGTATCTTTGGTATAGTCGGGCGAGTGAAACTCGGTCAGGATCATCGAATAGGGCTTGCCAAGGATGTGAGCCAGCACATTCAAGCGGCCACGATGAGCCATGCCGATCACGACCTCTTTAGTGCCGGCAGTGGCGGCATTGCGGATAATTGCATCGATCATCGGGATGAGCATATCGCAACCCTCGATCGAAAACCGCTTTTGACCGGGGAAGGTTTTGTGCAAAAAGCGCTCGAAGGTCTCAACCTCGGTCAGGCGGTCGAGCAATTCGCGCTGCCGTTCGGCATCCATCCCGCCAAAAAAGCGCCGATCTTCGGCGGCTTCGCGGATCCAGGCTCGTTCGCGATAATCTTGAATCTGGTCAGTCTCGTACCCAATCGAGCCGGAATAGGCCTGCCGCAAACGTTCAACGCCCTCGGCGGCATTGCGCACCTGGGTGGCAATCGGCCCGCGCACAATATGCGCCGGCAGGGCCGCCAGGTCAGCCTGAGTCACGCCATGCGTGGCCAGCTCAAGACCGGGATCACCGGGAGGATCGCTGCCCAGCGGGTCGATCCGGGCTGCCAGGTGACCTAGTTCGCGGATGTATCGGATTAAGCGCGCTGCGCCAACAATGCGCGTCACGTCGAGTTGGGGTTGGCCGCGTTCATCAGTCGATGCCAGACCTTCGTCTGGCGGCGTCCATTGGGCAAAGAAGGCGCGCGTCGCTTCATCAACCGAATTGGGATCGACGCGGTAACGTTCGTACAATTCGATCAGATAGCCGGCATTTGGGCCGTAAAAACCATTCCATTCATTCATGCCTCGCCCGCTCCTTGGTCGTTTGATACCGACAGCCGGTTTTTTGTTAAGAATGTCACAAATAATGAATGATTGCGCAACACTTTGCGTTGCTCTGCCGCTTCTATTGTACCACGTTGACTGCACAGCGTTTCAAGGCAAAAAAACAACGCGGCCAGAGGCCGCATCGTCTTGTCGGAGCGACGAGAAGAGGGTGTAGCTTATGCGCCGGCAATCGCGTTGCAGGCCGCCGCAACTCCTAGCATGGCGCCAAGCGTGACCAGGACGGCCAAAAACTGGGCCAGCCGGTAAGGCATCTCGTAGCGCGTAGCCGGTCGAGAAACTGAGGTAATCCGCTCCCGCTGCATGTTTGCCTCACTTGTAACAGGTTACATGTTTTATCGTATATTGTCATGATATCCATTTGATATAATGCGTCACCAGAGAGAAATGCTTCCAACCGGTGGGGAAGATCTACCTGAGCGGTGATGAACGGCGTCAAAATTTTGCAAAATTGTTACCAAATTCGCGCTCCAAAAATGGTACGATAAGCCTCGCAACTGACTGACGTTTGCTTCTCCACAGGCGATCTTGCGATCGGTGTATGGCATATGGTCGCTGACTCAGAGATGCGACTTCGGCAGATTCGCGTGGATCCGAAAGTGTTTGGAGCGTGGTATGGGAGTTGAGACTGTCATCATCTTCTGCTCACTGCCTCTCATCTTGATCGCAGGTGTGATAGGTTTTTTCATTGGCCTGAGCGTGGCGCGCCGAGCCGATCCGCGCTCGCAATTCGCCGATCTGGTGCAATTCTGGCGGCAAACCCAACAAATTGATCAAGCTACCGCCGATCGGCTGCTGAAATTGTTGTGGAGCCGTGAGATGCCCCGGGTGGCAGAATCGGTAGAACTTGATGAGTCACGCCAGGTACCATCTACCGATGTGGCAGATGGTATACCCGCGCCGGCTCAACCGGTGCCAGAACCGATGTCGATGCTCGCGACACGTTCGGCAAGCGATGCGCCATTATCTTCCCTGACAGTCGAACCGATAGCGCCGCCAGATCGCGCGCCATTGCCGGAGGGTGGGAACGTTCCGGTTACGCCAGTAGATGAAAAGCCGTTCGTGGCTGCGGCTGATTTACCGGAAGCGAGCCGTGCCGATCGGCTGTCGCCATTCGTTGCCGCGCTCCTCTCGCTGGGAATGCGGCGGATGTTGCTTGCTATTGGCACATTTCTGGTTGTCGTTTCGAGTCTGGTGCTCGTGATCTTCAACTGGAACAGCTTCGTTCCTGTGACGCAGGTCGGGATTATCGCGGCATTGACAGCCGGTCTGTGGGGGCTGGGGCGATGGCTGGAGCAGCGAGAGGATTTTGCCGCTGCTGGCCGCAACTTGAGCGCAGTGGCGGCATTACTGGTTCCCGTTGTCGCCTTCTCTTTTACTCGCCCTGGTTTGCTGAATCTTGATCCTCCGCTCGCTTTCCTGCTGGTCAGTGGATCAAGTGCGCTGCTGTACACGATTGGCGCCTGGCTTTCCAGACGGCTTTTCTACAGTTTGGCCGCAAGCGTGGCAGTATGCGCCACGATGATCAGCTCGTTCTGGCAATGGAATGTGGCCGCGCTCTGGCAGCCGGCCTGGTCGTTTAGTTTGTGGTTGTTGGCATCGATTGTTGCCCGGTGGCTGGCGCAGCGGAGTGCCGTTCCGCTCGCGCTGGGGCCGCGTATCTTGCAATGGGCTGGCCCGCCGGTGTCGTTGCTGGTAAGCCTGAGCTTCTTTCTAGCCGATCCAACTGTCATGACCGCGCCAGCCACGTTGACGGCGCTGGCGTTGGGGGCCGTGTTCTGGGGTGGTTTAGGGTGGTTTGACCGCCAACCAAACTGGTGGTGGGCTACTGCGCTCATCTTGCCCGTGGCCGCGCTGGTAGGATCGGTCTTACCCAATGTCGGCCCAAACTGGATCACGCAAGGCTTTGCCGCGCTCGCGCTGGGATATGTTGGATTGGCCGCTGCGACCGAACGGCGCTCGTCTGGCTATGCTCTGCCGCTGCTGGCTGTGGCGCCGGTGTTGGGGTTGGTGGTCATTGGCGCGACACTCGACCGCTCGGCGGTAATCCGGAACTATCCGCTGTTGATCGGGACGGCAGGCCTGGCGTTGACGTTGCTCGAACGTGGCCGACTGGTGGTGTTGCAGGCCCGTCGCGCGCTGGTCGGCACACTGTTGCTCGGTCTGGCAATCGTGCTGGTTGCCGGTTGGACGGCTATGGTCGGTGAGACGGTGAGTCAGCGCCTGTTCATTGCGCTGCTGGTCGGGGGCAGCGCGTTTCTGACGCAGGCTGTGCCGATGGTGGGGCGGATCGCGTATGCGCCGGCGACGTGTCGCTTCGTGGGGGCCGGGCTGGTTGCATTCACGGCGCTTGCACTTGTCCTGGTTGATGTCGATCTGCGCATCCTGGCGCTGGCGCTGGCAATGGCGCTCTACGGCTGGCAGGCTGCGCGCGCGCGTCATAGCTGGTGGGCGCTGAGCAGTTTGACGGCGGGCGTGTTGTTCGTGGCAGCCGGATTGAGCCGGCTGGGATGGCTGGCAACGTTGGAACACTATCTCCTGGCCGGGATGGGCCTGGCTGGTCTGCTCGGGATTGGCGGGAGTCTGCTCCGCCATGGGTCGCAACAGTATTGGATGAAACCGGCGCTGGGCTGGGCGGGCCTGTTGAGTGGCCTCAGTTCCCTGTTGTTGCTGGTCGCTTTCACGCAACCAGGGCTGATTGCAGTGAGTGCCGCTCTGCTTGGTAGCGCAGGCTGGGTCGTGATGAGCGCCATCTGGCGTCGCTGGTGGATGGGGTATCCGGCGGCGACTCTGCTGACTATAGGATGGATGCTGGCTGTCATCGGTAGATTTCTCGATTGGAGTGGTGGTCTCAGCGCGCTGGCAGTGCTGGCCGTTCCCCTCAGCGCCGGGTATGGTCTGTTTGCGCTGGCCCTGCGCCGCTGGCCAGATTACGACCGCCCCTATGCCCATTTTGCGCTGGGTATCGCGTTGCTGATACCGCTCCCGGCGTTGCTGGTTGTGCTGGAGCATTGGGCGCAACTCGCCGCGCCGGCTGCTCTGGTCAATCTCCCGCTGGCGACGATCGGATCGGCGGCCATTCTGGCTGCCGGCGCGGTAGCATACCGGCGCTGGCGGATTGCGAGTCTGAGCCTGATCCATCTGATGATTGCAGTTGGCGGACTGGCTTACTGGCTGGCGCCGCGTGATGGGTTGGTAGTTGGCTGGACGCTGCTCGCGGCAGCCAGTGCGACAATTATCGGCAGTGTGTTTGCGCAGCGTCGATGGATGGCGCCAGAGCTGCGCATGATCGGTCGTGACAGCTACGGGATTGGTGGCGTCGCTGGGCTGGTGGCGCTATCGTCGCTCTTCACCGGCGACCTGAGCAGTCTGATCTGGCCATTGCTGGTATGGGCACTGGTTACCGCGATCGTTACCGCTCACGAGCAGAGTGAATTCGGCGCTACGCTCAGTCTGCTGGCGCTCATCGGCAGTATGGCCGGAGGTTTGGCGTTGACCGTGTTGTCTGCGCCATGGCAGGCGGCCTGGTTAGCGCTGACGCTTCTGCTGCCGGTGATGGCCGGCTGGCTGGCGCAGCGCTGGCCGGCTGGCGCTTGCTGGTATCGACCAACCCTGTGGACACCGCTGGTGGTTGGGTTACTGGCGATCGCGATTGCCGCTGCCGATATGCGCGCGCTGGTGGTTGCTCTGGTTAACGCCGGTGTCGTTCTGGTCACAATCACTGTGCGTGAACGGCGCAGCGAGTATGGCTATCTGGCCGGAGCAGCATTTGTTGCTGCCAGTCTCGGTCAATTTACAGTCTGGGAAGTGGCTGAGATCCAGTTCTACGTCATTCCGGTTGGCGCTTACCTGCTGGTGCTGGCAAACGGCATTCGCCACTTCCAGCGCAACAATGGATTGGCGCGGCTGGTGGACACCGGTGCGGTGGTTTTGCTGTTGGGAGTGACGCTGATTCAGGCCGCCGGTTCAGCCAGTAACATCTTCTTCATCCTGCTGGTCGGCGGCGAGTCGCTACTGGTCGCCGTATATGGCGGTCTGCTGCGGTTGCGGGTGCCGTTTATCGGCGGAATTGCCGGTATTGTGGTCAGTGTGCTCTGGCTGGTTGCCAACGCAGCGCTGATGCTCAACCAATGGCTGCTACTGGGGAGCCTTGGTCTGCTAATGCTGGTGGCCTACGTCTTGCTCGAACGGCAACAAGCGGTTCTCCGGCGCCTTGGGCGCGACTGGGCACTGCGGTTGCAGCAATGGCGTTAAGCAACGGATAACAACGTGGTCGAGCGGCCCGATCTGGGCGGCTCGACCACATCAAAAGCATTGATAACAACAAAATCTACGCAAACCGATCGGCAACCAGCGCCGTCAGATCGGCGACGCGCACCGAATAGCCCCACTCATTGTCATACCAGGCGACAATCTTGAAGAAATCGTCACCCATGCTCATCGTCAACGGCAAATCGACGACACTACTGTAGGTTGTGCCAATGAAATCGGTGCTCACCAGCGGATCATGGCTGACGCCGAGGATACCCTCTAGCTCCTCGCTCTCGCTGGCCTCAATAAATGCCTGATTGATCTCTTCGACCGATGTCTTGTTGCTCAGCAAGACCGAGAAATCGACCATTGAGACGGTCGGCGTTGGCACGCGAACGGCATAACCATGGAATTTGCCCTTCAGCTCAGGAATCACCAGGGCCACCGCCTTGGCAGCGCCAGTGGTGGTGGGAACCATATTGATCGCTGCCGCGCGCGCCCGGCGCAGATCCTTATGGACATTGTCTTGCAAATTCTGATCCATCGTATACGAGTGGATCGTCGTCATCAGACCACGCTCGATGCCGAAGCGATCGTTGAGTACCTTCGCCACCGGCGCAAGGCAGTTGGTCGTGCAGGAGGCGTTGGAGATGATATGATGCTTTTCGTGGTCGTACTTCGCGTCGTTAACGCCGAGGCAGATCGTAATATCTTCACCCTTCGCCGGCGCAGTGATGATCACCTTCTTTGCGCCTGCTACCAGGTGCGCTTTGGCCTTCTCAGCGTCGGTGAAACGCCCGGTCGACTCGATGACAATATCTACGCCCAGCTCTTTCCACGGCAACGCTGCCGGATCGCGCTCGGCCAGCGTTAGCAATTCATAGCGCACATCGTCCTGTTCAACCACAATCGCCTTATCAGTCACCGTTACTTCGCCATCAAATGCGCCATACGTCGAGTCGTAGCGCAGCAGATGGGCAAGGGTTTGAGCGTCAGTCAGGTCGTTAATTGCAACAATCTCAAACTCTTCAGGATAGTACTCCAGCATCGCCTTGAAGCTTTGGCGCCCGATCCGGCCGAAACCATTAATAGCGACGCGAACCATGCAAGCCTCCTTAGACACTCAAGCGATTGCGCTTCGGCTGAATGCAACCGCAAGCGGCAATAGTACGGCAGACAACTGTTGTCTGACGCGGTCATTATAGCATCTTTGCCTGCCGGTTCGGATACCGATCTCTGCCCGTCGAGTGAAGAAATGCCTACTTAACGCCTGCCGGGGAATGATAGGTCACAGACGCAATGCCGGGAAGCGGGTAAAGATTGTATCATAACAATAACCATTCCCCTGGCATTTCTGCTACAATGTGTAGTAATTTCGAGTTTTCACTCTCTTAAGGGGTGACAGTATGCTCATCGACATTGGCGCATTGGCAGTGATCGGGTTCTTCGGTTTCATCGGCTTGCGGCGCGGCGCCTGGCCGAGCGGGTTCATTCTGGCCGGCACATTGATCGGCACTGTGCTGGTCGATCTCTGGCAAAATGGGGTGATCGATCTCCTGGCATGGGTTGGGCTGGCGACGGGTTGGCCGCTCTTCCTGGCGCTGAGCGGTTTGCTGACGCTGGCGATTATCGTTGGTTATGGGATCGACGTTATCGCCGAGCTTGGAGTGGAAGACGCTGAAGAGTGGTCGCACCGCCTGGTCGGCACCGGGATCGGGCTTATCAACGCTGCGCTCACGCTCACCTATCTGGTGAAGTATGCGCAGATAGCCTGGTCAGAAGCGGCTGTTGCCTCACAATTAGCGGCCTCTACCGTCATACCGATGGTGATCGAGCTGTTGCCCTGGGGCATGCTGGCGATTACGCTGCTTGGCCTCTTGATTCTGACCCTCCGCTTGTTGCACAAGTTCCACAGTGAGCGCATGTTGTACCTTGAAATGCCGGCTTCGCCGCAAGAGGCTGATCGGCGCGTGTTAGATCACGTCACGCAGGCACTCGAACGGCGGCGACGGTAGTAGCGCAGGTAGTGTCGGGCTTTACCGGTGGATGGAACCCAGTGGCTTGCCTAACCATTCGGCGTAGAGTTCACCAAACCTCCCCGCAGCCAGCGCTGCCCGCACTTCGGCCATCAGATTGAGCAAGAAAGCAACGTTGTGCAGACTGACCAGTCTGATGCCGAACAATTCTTTCGAGCGGCACAGATGGTGTATATAGGCGCGCGAGAAGTGACGGCAGGTATAGCAGGTACATCCCTCTTGCAATGGCCCTGGGTCGTCGCGTAGCGCCGCATTGGTAACATTCAGTCGCCAGTTGCGTTCGCGATTGCGCACCAGCGCCGCGCCATGCCGGCCAAGTCGGGTTGGGCTGACGCAGTCAAACATATCGATACCGCGCGCTACCCCCTCTAACAGATCATCGACATCGCCGACACCGAGCAGATGGCGCGCCATGCCATCAGGCAGATAGGGGACAGTCATCTCAACCACCTCGTACATTTGCGCTTTGTTCGCTCCCAGTGACCCGCCGATACACAATCCATCAAGTTCCAGTTGACTGATGAATTCAGCGCTGGCCCGGCGCAAGTCAGGGAAAATACCGCCATGCACAATACCAAAGAGCAATTGATCGGGATTGGGCAGCGCATTCCGGTTGCGTTGTTGGTGCGCTGCCAGACAGCGTTCGGCCCAGCGGTGGGTGCGGGCCATACTCTGCGCCGTGTACTCGTAGCCGGCGCGAAATGGCGGTAGTTCGTCGAAACAGACAATCACGTCGGCGCCGAGATGGTGCTGCACTTCAATACTGCGCTCTGGCGTGAAGACGTGGCGCGAACCGTCAAGGTATGATTTGAAGATGACCGCTTCTTCGGTCACGGTGACCATATCGTTCAGGCGCGCCGGATGGGCGGGACGCCGACCTTTTACTTCATCGGCAATGCCGCCATAGACGAGCGAGAAGACCTGAAAGCCGCCACTATCGGTTAGAATGGGACCATCCCAGCTCATAAACCGGTGGAGGCCGCCGTGACGGGCGATCAGTTCGTGGCCCGGTTGCAGGTAGAGATGATAGGTATTGCCGAGAATGATCGATGCGCCGTGCTCGCGCAATTCGCGCGGACTGAGTGATTTGACGGTTGCGCGGGTGCCTACCGGCATAAAGACCGGCGTTTCAACGACGCCATGCGCTGTCTGTAAGCGACCGGCGCGGGCGCGGCTATGGGGATCGCGGGCAGTGATCGTAAAGTGACTCATACAATTCTATTTCAGCGCAAAGGCGCGCGAGCGTCCTCTCTTCGCATTTGTTACAGGATTGGTATTATACAACGATGTTCGATGCTGACCGTAATGTTTCCAGGCGGCGCTGACGACCGTGCTATAATGCCGGCTATTCGTTGCAGGCAGAGTATGAGGCATAACCGTGACCGGACGATACATTCTGGCAATCGATCAGGGCGGCAGTGGGAGTCGCGCTGTTATCTACGATGATGAGGGGCAAGTGCGAGGGTATGGCTATCGCGCGGTGGGGCGAGTGTCACCACAGCCGGGGTGGGTCGAGCAGCGGCCTGCGCTGGTGGCGCGGAGTGTTGCCATAGCTATCAATGAGGCTTTGGCAAAGGCCGGCGCGCGCGGGAGAGATCTGCTGGCGTGCGGCATCACCTCACAACGCGATACAGTCTTTGCCTGGCATGCCCGCACTGGGCGACCAATCGGCAATGCGATCACGTGGCAAGACCTGCGCGCGGCACCACTGGTGGCGGCTCTCGATGAGACGCCACTGGCTCCGCAGCGGCGGGAGCGGCTGGGTCAGTTCCCCGGCGCTTATGCCGGGGCGATGCATATGGCCTGGCGGATGCAACACGATGCCGCGTTTCGGCGCGCTGCCGAGCGGGGTGAATTGCGGGTGTCGCTGGCGGCAGGCTGGATTGTGCAGGCGTTGGGCCGGCCCGCCGAGCACGCGCTCGATCACTCGCTCTTGCAGGCGATGACCGTCTACGATCCGCGTCGGCGCGCGCTATGGGACGAATGGATCGATGCGTTGCGCATCCCGCGCGCTGCCTTGCCGGTGGCCCGCTCAACCATTCATCATTTCGGCGAATTGCATCTCGATGGCGCCGCAGTGCCGGTGCTGGCCATGATGACCGACCAGCAGGCGGCTCTCTTCGGCTACGATTGTCGGCTGCCCGGTCAGGCGGTAGCCACCCACGGCACTGCCTCATTTGTGAACGTGGTTGCCGGTTCAGTCGCACCGCCGCAGGGCATTTGCAAAACCTATCTGGCCTGGGAGCTTGACGGTATGCCAACCTATGCTATGGAAGCGGATATGACAACCACCGGCGCGGCGGCCAACTGGTTACGCGAGATCGGTCTGGTATCCCGGGTAGCCGACCTTGACCGACAGGCGCGGCAGGTGTCAAACAGTGGCGGGGTCGTGTTTGTGCCGGCGTTAAACGGGCTGGGTGTGCCGAGCGAAGATCGCAGCGCGCGGGGCGCCATCTTTGGCCTGGCGCTAGGTGTGAAGGTCGGACACATTGCGCGCGCCTTCTACGAATCGATCGGGTTTCAACTCTTCGACATCCTGGCGACCATGCGGTCAGAGGCCGGGTTAAGCATCACCGAGCTGCGGGTCGGTGGCGGGCTGGCTGCCAGCGATCTGGCCTGCCAGATCCAGGCCGATCTTAGCGGCGTCACGCTGGTGCGCGCGCGCGATACCGAAACAACGGCTCGCGGTGTAGCTCTGCTGGCCGGGATTGGGGCCGGGGTCTGGTCGTTAACGTCATTGCCTGAGTTGATCGACGACAATGCCGTTCGTTTCACGCCGGCAATTACTGATGAAGAGCGGGTTGTCAGGCATGCGCGGTGGCAGCAAGCAGTAGATCGCGCAAAAGGGTGGGTAAAGTAAAACGGTAGTACGATAACTATCAATAGTAATTTTACCCAATTTCCATGACTTTGTTTCCGATTTCGTTGCCTGCGCGGTTGCCGAAGCAGGCAACAGCTTCTATAATAGAGAAACAAATCATCGATGCTTATCGCTGGCAATCATTGGGTATGATGAGGTGACCCATGGGTTTGATCAAACGGGTTGGCACCAAAGCTGTAAATGCGCAACCATCCGAAACCGACGCTGCCGAAGAGGGCACCCGTCAGATCGGCCCATCCGCTCATACACCAGAAGAGGGCACTCGTCAGATGCAGGCCCGTCCGCTGGGGCAGGGCGAGGAGGGTACCCGGCAGATGGAGGCGCGGCCTGTCGCTCAGTCACGACCAGCCGCTCCGGCGATGCTTAGCCCTGGCACCATCTTGCAAGGGCGCTATCAGGTCGAGGGGCCTATCGGAATCGGTGGCATGAGCGTTGTCTATCGCGGTCGTGATCTGCGCTTCAAAGATGTCGTTCGCTACTGCGCGATTAAAGAGATGGCGCAGAGCGCACCCGACTCACAGACCCGGCTCCTCAATCTCAAGAACTTCCAACGGGAAGCGAGTTTGCTGGCTACGTTGCAACATCCGGCTATCCCCAAGGTGTACGACTTTTTCGAGGAGCATGGAAAAGTCTACCTTGTGCTCGAATTTATTCCCGGTAAAGACCTGGAAACAGTGCTGGAAGAGCAGGGCAAGCCGATTGATGAAGCGCGAGTGGCGCGGTGGGCAGTGCAGATTTGTGATGTGTTGAACTATCTGCATAATCACAAGCCGGAGCCGATTGTCTTCCGCGATATGAAGCCGTCAAACGTGATGGTCACCGGCGATGATCGGATTGTGCTGATCGACTTTGGTATTGCTCGTAACCTTAATCGCAGCGACCGTAAAGGCACGATGATCGGTACTGAAGGGTATTCACCACCCGAGCAGTACCGCGGTGTTGCCGAGCCGGTGGGTGATATTTATGCGCTTGGCGCAACGTTACATCATCTCTTGACCAATACCGACCCTCGCCTTGAAACTCCCTTTACCTTCCAGGAACGTCCCGTTCGCCAGATCAACCCCGCGGTGTCGCCCGAAATGGAAGCAGTGGTGGCGCGCGCGCTTGAGTACGATATGTCAGCGCGCTGGCAGAGCGCCGAAGAGTTTCGCCAGGCATTGCTGACAGTGCCGGCGCTGGCCGAGATGGTTGGCAGCAAGATCGCCAGCCCGGCGCCGGCGGTGGTCAAAGGCAAGAGCGCGCAAACAACCGAGCTGGTCTGGCGGTTTAAGTGTGAAGATGAGGTGCGCTCATCGCCGTTTGTGAGTGGTGGGTTGGTATTTGTCGGCTGTTACGATACCAATCTCTACGCAATTGACGCTGCGCGTGGCGAGTTTCGCTGGAAGTATGCGACCGAAGGCGGCATCAGTTCGTCGCCGACCGTCTGGCAGGATACGGTCTTCATCGGCTCGGAAGATGGCAAGCTCTACGCGCTCGATATGCGGCGCGGCAGTCTGCGCTGGAGTTTTCGCACCGATAAGCCGATCCGTTCGTCGCCACGAGTCGAGGACCGGGTGGTTGTTGTCGGCTCGGATGATCAGCACGTCTATGCCGTTGACGGTATGCGCGGTACGCTTATCTGGAAGTATCGCACGTGGAATCCCATTCGCTCATCGGCCTGCATTAACGGCACGTCGGTCTTTATCGGTGGTGATGACGGTAATGTCTACTGCCTTGACGCGCGCACCGGTTCGGTCAAGTGGAAGCAACGCACGCAGCAGCCGGTGCGCTCGACGCCGGCATATAGCGAGGGGCTGGTTTTCGTCGGTTCGCTCGATCAGAATCTGTATGCCCTCGACGCCGAGGGTGGCTGGCCGGCCTGGCGTTTTCGCACCGGTCACTATATCAACTCATCGCCGTGCGTCGTCGGCACTCGCGTCTTTGTTGGTGGCGTCGATGGCAACATGTACGCTCTCGATACCAAAAACGGACGCCTGGTATGGAAGTATGAAGCAGGCAGCCAGATTACCTCGTCGCCGCGCGTCGAAGGTGGACGACTCTATTTCGGCGCAGTCGATCAGGCAGTCTACTGTCTCGATGCCGGCAGTGGTCAGTTGATCTGGAAGTATCTGACGGAAGGCCCTGTTGTGTCATCGCCGATGATCGTGAATGGCATTGTCTATATCGGCTCGATGGATCATCATCTCTATGCGCTGAAAGCGTAGGGGATACTGGCAAGGGGAAGCTGCTGTGACGCCAGACGAAACTGCTCCCGCTACTGATGAAACACCTACAGAACCGATGAGCCTGGCTGATATTGAAGCGGCGCGGCGGCAACAGGCACAACTGACGTCGCCCGAAGAGGATGGCACTCGCCAGATCGGTCAAGATTATCAGCCGGCTCTGACATTACGCCGCTCGGCGCAAGGCTTCGCTGCCGCTGCGCTGCGTGACATAGGACGAGTGCGCGAGTCGAATCAAGATTGCGCTCTGGCGATGATTATGACTCTGCCGCGCGAAGGGAGCGATGTGCCGGTTGGTTTGTTTATCGTGGCTGACGGTATGGGTGGTCATCATGGCGGCGAAGTGGCCAGCCGGCTGGCAGTGCAGACGGTATTGACCAGTGTGCTCGAACGACTCGTGTTGCCGTTGATCGAAGATGGCCTGAATGACGCTTTGCAACCGCTCATGATCGAAGCGGTGCAAGAGGCAAATGCCGCCATCTGGCGCGAATCGCAGGCGCTCGGTTCAGATATGGGCACTACATGCACGGCGGCGTTAGTGATCGGTCACGGTCTGTATGTGGCTCACGTCGGTGACTCGCGCTGCTACGTCTACGAGCCGGGTGGGTTGCGTCAGCTTACCACCGATCATTCAACTGTCGGACGCCTGATTGCGCTCGGTCAGCTCGATCCCGATGAAGCGCGCGATCATCCGCTGCGCAACCAGCTCTACCGCACTGTTGGTCAACAGCCGCAGATCGCCGTTGATTTCGTCTACCATCAACTAAATAACTGTTCCCATATCGTTCTGTGCAGCGATGGCCTCTGGAGCCTGGTTGACGAGCGGGCGATCGAACAGGCGCTTCAGCACAGTCCCTGGCCGCAAGATGTCTGCCGTGAGCTGATTGCATTGGCCAATCTTGCCGGCGGTGACGACAATATCTCGGCGGTCGTGGTGTCGCTACCGCTTGATGAGGGTCAGCGATGAGCAATGTTAACCTGCGCATTACCGCCAGTCGTAGCATACTTCCGGCTACCTCTGAGCCGCAGGTGCTCTATGCCCTGGTCGAGCTGACAGCGCAGAGTAGCGCTGCGAAAATGCCCCGGTTGCCGCTCAATCTTTGCCTGGTCATCGATCGCAGTTCGTCAATGCGGGGAGAGCGCTTGCAACAGGTCAAGCAGGCGGCAATGCAGATCCTCGACCTGCTCGGCGATAACGAGAGCTTTGCCCTGGTGACGTTCAACGACCGGGCCGAAGTGGTTGTGCCGGCGCAACTGGCGCGGGCGCGGGCAGAAATTAAACGTCAGATCGGCGCGATTGATGCCGCCGGCGGCACCGAGATGGCAACCGGCCTCGCGTTAGGGCTGCAAGAGCTGCAACGGGCAATGATGCCACGCGCGGTTCATCGCCTGTTATTACTGACCGATGGCCGCACCTATGGCGATGAAAGTCGTTGTGTCGAAATTGCCCGGCGCGCGCAGTCGCGTGGGATCGGCATTACTGCGCTTGGGATCGGCAGCGAGTGGAACGAAGATCTGTTAGAGACGATTGCCGCCCGAGAGAATAGTCGTACCCATTACATTACCTCTGCTGCCGAGATTACAAAGATCTTTACCGCCGAAGTTGAGCGCATGCACAGTATCTTTGCTCAGGATGTGCAGGCGCGGCTGGCGCTGCAACCTCAATCACTGGTGCGGTCGCTCGATCGCGTGCGCCCCTTTATCGGGCCGTTGCCGGTGATCGAAGAATCTGATTTTGTCTGGACAGCGGCTCTCGGTGATTGGCCGGAGCAGGATGTCCAGGCTTTGCTACTGGAAATAGTTGTGCCACCGTTGCCGCAGGGACGACACACTATAATGCGTTTGAGCATCCGCTACCGCACTCCCGGCAGTGATAGCGTCATCCAAAGCCAGGAGCAAACGCTGTCGGTGGTCTTGCGCGATCCCGATGAGGTTGGTGACGATGTGGATCCAACCGTCAAGCACTGGCTGGAACGGTTAGTGGCTTACCGGTTGCAGGCCAGCGCATGGCAAGCGGCGGAAGAAGGGAAGCTCGAAGAGGCGACACGGCGCTTGCAGATGGCCGGCACACGTCTGTTTGAGGCAGGCCAGGTCGAGCTGGCTCGCGCGGTGCAAGAAGAAGCCACTCGCTTGCTTCGTTCCGGACAGGCCAGCGCTGAGGGGCGCAAGCGAATTAAGTATGGCACTCGCGGTCTGATCGGGCGCGAAGAGCAATCATAAGCCGGAGCGCGTAATCTATGATCATTTGCAGTCATTGTCAGGCGCAGCAACTGGAAGGGACAATCTTTTGCACGGTTTGCGGGGCGAGTTTGCTCAGCGCCAGGTCGCAGCGCCAGACGACTGCCTCGCTGAATCGGGCTGCCGAAGTTGCCCAGCAGATTGAAGATGAAGTGACAATCTTACCGGCGCCAACGCATGAGGTCGCCGGTCCGGCGCTTGCGCTTGTCGTGATCAGTTCTGGTCGTCGAATCGAATTGCCGGTTGCGCCTGAATTGATTATCGGTCGCAAAGACCAGCAGCGTAATTTCTTTCCCGATGTTGATTTCAGCCTCGATGGTGGCTACGATGCAGGTGTCTCCCGTCGCCATGCCCGGATCATCTGCGAGAATGGTAGCTATGCAATCGAAGATCTTGGGAGCTCGAATGGGACGTTTCTCAACCGCCAGCGTGTGCCTCCCAGCCAACCGATGCCGTTGCGCCATGGCGACGAGGTGCAGTTTGGAATGTTGTTGGTGCGGTTTGAGTTGAAATTGTGATAGCAACGTGCTTGCGGAGGCTTCTCTATGCCGAAAACGATCATCCTTCACCTCACCGGCGAGGATCCGTTGCTGGCCGATATCGATCAGGAACCACAGCCCGGCGATCTCTTTATTAAAGTTACCAATATGCGCAAACGTGATGGCAAGCCGGTGCCATATCTGGCTGCCGGTGTGCAGGCGGTGATCTTCCCCTGGCATCGCATCACCTTTATCGAGTTGATGCCGAGCGAGGAGGAACGCAGCCAGGTCATCGATTTCTTCCGCCAGTGAGCACTCTGTTACGGCAAGTCATTCCCCCGGCCCACGATCTGTTTTATCGGCGTGGTGATCCTAACGATCGTCGCCTGGGTGAAGTAGTTGTTCCCGGTGTAGCCGGCTACGATGCGGCGACAGTTGTTATTCTCGGTTGTCCGCAGGATATTGGCGTGCAACGCAACCGGGGCCGGCCCGGCGCCGCTCACGGGCCGGCAGCGATTCGACGTTGCCTCTATCGGCTTGGGGTAGCCGAAATCTCCGACCTGTCGATCTGCGATCTCGGAGATACGCCGGTCAATGGTGACCTGGAAACAATCCATGCCCTTCACCGCGAAATAGCGGCCCAAATCATTGCAGATGGCAAACTTCTGATCAGTCTCGGCGGCGGCAACGACATCAGCTATCCCGATATGGCGGCGCTGGCACTGGTGGCGCCGCCAACACTGGCAATTAATGTCGATGCCCATTACGACGCGCGGGCCGATCAGCCGGCCAATAGCGGCACGCCTTACCGGCAGTTGATCGAAACCGGCTTGATCGATCCGCGCCGCTTTTGGGTCTTTGGCGCGCAACCTCATGCCAACTCGCCAATCTATACCGATTACCTGCGCGAGCGAGGGGCAACGATCGTTGAACTGTCGGCAGCTCGTCAACACGGCGTGGTCGCGATGATGCAAGCAATGCTGGCGGCCAGTGACGCAGTCAGTATCGGGTGGGGATTCGATCTTGATGTGGTACAATCATCTGAAGCGCCTGGAGTCAGCGCGCCCAACCCGCTCGGCATGCGCGGTGATGAGCTGGTGGCGCTATCGATGCTGGCCGGCGCCGAGCCGCGCACTCGTCTGATCGAGATAAGTGAACTCAATCCGACATACGATATTGATGATCGCACTGCTCGCCTGGCCGCCGTTGTGATCTGGTATGCGCTGATGATGGTTGCCCAGCAGCGCTCAGATTGATAGACTATCGGAACCTGGAATTTAAGGTCAACGATGCAGACACTCTCGAACTCCTCGCACCGACGCGCGGTACAATTCATTTTATTGATGGGTTTTGTGAGCCTGCTGGCCGATATGGTGTATGAAGGAGGCCGGAGCCTGAGCGGTCAATATCTGGCCTTGCTAGGGGCGAGCGGCGCAGTGGTCGGTATTACCGCCGGGATCGGCGAACTTATCGGCTACGGCTTGCGGTTGGTGTTTGGCTATCTGAGCGATCGCACTCGTCGTTACTGGCTGTTCACCATTCTCGGCTATACGCTGACCATTATCGCCGTGCCGCTGCTGGCGCTAGCGCAGGCCTGGCCGCTGGCGGTAGGTTTGCTCATGGTGGAACGGTTGAGCAAGGCGCTGCGCAGTCCGGCCAAAGACACATTGATCTCGTATGCTGCCGAGCGAGTCGGTTCCGGCAAGGGTTTTGGCTGGCACGAAGCGCTCGATCAAGTTGGCGCGTTCGCGGCGCCACTGGCACTGGCGGCAATACTGGCTACAGGTGGTAGTTTTCAATTTGCTTTCGGTATCCTGCTTGTGCCTGGCCTGCTCTGTCTGGCGGTGCTGCTGGCGGCGCGAATTCTGTTCCCCCAACCATCGGATCTGGCCGGAACGTCGCCGATAGTTGTGACGACCGGTTTCAGCTCATCATTTTGGCGCTATATCATTGGCGTGGGCCTGTTTGCCGCCGCGAGCGTTGATTTCGCCCTGGCTGCCTACCATTTTCAACGCGCGCAGTTGATGCCCACTGCGGCAATTCCGGCGCTCTACGGGTTGGCCATGGTTGTTGATGCCATTGCTGCGTTGGGATTTGGGATGCTGTACGACCGGATCGGTTTCCAAACCTTGCTCGGTGTCGCAGCACTGGCGACATTCAGTACCCCTTTGCTCTTCAGCAGTAGCCTGATCGCTGCCGTGATCGGTGTCGCGCTCTGGGGCGTAGCGCTGGGTGCGCAAGAGTCGGTTATGCGCGCAGCAGTTGTGCAACTGGCTCCGGCTGACCGGCGCGGCGCGGCCTATGGCGTGTTTAATGCCGGTTTCGGTCTGAGCTGGTTTGTCGGTAGCGCCATGCTGGGCTGGCTGTACGATGTGTCACTGCCGGCGCTAATTGGCGTTTCGATCTGTCTGTATCTGGGCGCTGCCGTGATGTTGTGGAGTTTTGCCCGCCGGCGGGCATAGTGCGCGCATCTATGGCGCATCGGCGCTGATGCCGGCAAAGTTATGAATCGCTTGTGGTACGAACTTGCGCTGACCCTGTTGGTCGCTTCGACGCTTGCGCTCTGGAACGGGTGGGGGCTGGCGCGGTTGTTGCTGCCGGCAGCTTTGCAGCCCTGGAGAGCGGTGCTGGCGCCGTTGCTGGGCTATGCGCTGACCATTCTGGTCGGCTATTGGATCGCGCGTTTTGTCGGTGGGTTGGGTCTGGCGCTGATGTTGCTCTTACCGCTCAGTGGCTGGCTCAACTGGCTGGCATGGCGACGGTACGGAATGCCCAATCTGGCAGCGGCGTTGAATCAGCACTGTCCGGCGCTGTTAGCGGTCTTGATCGCGCTGGCGATAGGGGTTGCTCCGCTCTATAGCTACGGCTACGCGGCGCCAATCGGCGCTGGATGGGACGTAGAAAATTACTGGCCTACAGCGCGTTATCTGACACGTGGCCCGGTGAGCGCGATTGCGACTGCACCCGATAACCCGCTGCGCGATATTAATGCCGATCCGCCGCGTATCGGTCTGACGCTCGGATTCAGCATCTGGCAGGGGAGCGTTGATCTCCTCAGTTTCAGTTATAGCGAACCGCTGGTCAGTTTTGTGCCACTGCTGGCATGGCTGCGCGCGCTGGGGGTGGCAGGCATCTATGTGCTCTTGCAGTCGGTGTTTGAGTTGCGGCGTCTCTGGGCGGGGTTTGGCGCATTGCTGGCGGCGCTGAACGGTTTGTTGCTCTGGGTCAGCTATTTCAATTTCGGCATGCAACTGGCAGCCTGGCCGCTCATCCCGCTGGCGTTGATCCTCGGTCTGGCCGCAGTGCAGACATTGCCTGACAGCTCATCTGTCGCTCGTCGTCATAGCTGGTTTGCGCTGCTTATCGCCGCTATCGGGTTGGCTGCCATTCCGGTGGCCTACTATCCGGCGCTTGGCCCGATTGGATTGATGGCCGTCGGTATCGGTATTGCCACCCTTTGGTCGGCGCGGAATCGCTGGTCACTGGTCGGTCGGGCCGGCATACTGATCGCGCTCACCCTGGCGTTCGCCGCTCCCACCATTCCCGACTATTTTGCCGGTTTCAATTACCGTTACAGTCTGCCGATGACGACGCTTGGCCTGTTTCGTTTCGCACCCCTGAGCGATATTGTCGGCCTGAGTCGCTTTCGCCTCCGGGAAGGGCCAGAACCGCTATCGCTCCCGTTGCTGCTGGCTGCGCTGGCGCTGGCGTTGACGGCTGGCTATGGTCTCATAGCCGGACGCCAACGCGGACGCTGGATCGGTATGCTTGTCGGCGCAAGCGGTTTTCTGCTCTATCTGCGATTTGGCGCCGAATATCACTACGGCTATCTGAAGGCGGCGGCGTATCTGGGCTGGATTGTCACTGCGCTGGCGGCGAGCGGGTTGCAGGCGATCCACGATCATCTTGCCGGTCATCCGTCATTGTTACGACGACTTGTGACTGGTAGCGTTGGTGTTATCATCGGCGGCGCCATCGCGTTCACCGGTGGGCGGGTGGTAGCCGATCACTGGCGCACCCCTGGACTGTTTGTCGGCGAGTTGCCGGCTTTGCGCGAATTGCGTCAGGTCGTGCCCGCAGGTAGCACTGTCTTGCTCACCGGTGATTCGCGCGTTCAGGGGATGACCAGCACGCTGGCCGCGTATCTGCTCGATCACGCCATCGTTTGGGGTGATGTGCGCACCGGCTATACTTCATCGGTGGCCGGTGAACCTGATGCAATTGCCGGGTACGCACTCTTGCATCGCGATGAAGACCCCACCCTGTGGGGCTATGCCGAACCATCGATCTGGAGTGGCGGTTCTTACCGTCTCTACCGGCGACCAGGTGATGTGATCGCTCATCTCAAGGCGCAGCAGTTATTGGTTGAAGGTCAATCCATCACCGTATCGATCACCGCCGACCGTCTGTCAACCGTTGCGCTACTCCTCCCGTCAGAGCGAGTAACGCGCTGGATTCGGTTGCAAACCGTATCACTCACTCCCGCTGAAATTGTGATTGACGGTCAGCGGTATGCCGTGCCAGCCGGGTTGGGCGCAATCGTGGTCGGGCCGGTTGAGACGCCACATACGTTGACCATTCAAAGCGGCGCGATCCCCATTCGGCTGCAATCGCTAAGCCTGTTTTCTGCTGTGCCAACTGAGGCAGATACGGCGAATCAGAGCGTGGTAGTGAACGCAGCGAGCGCTGTTGCAGGGTCACAGATCATCGCTACTATTGATATGTTTAATCCAGATAGTGGGCCACTGGTAGTGGCGTTGGAACTCTGGGAACAGCGACAAGGTTATCTGCTGGCGCGCTATGGGTTGCGTTTGTTCCCGGCAGCGGTACCGCAACAAGTGATTGTCGCGATTGATTTCAACAACAGATCTGCCACCGCCCGGGATGCTGACGGAACCTTCTTGCCGCTCGGTGTCTGGCAGGCCGAACCACAACCCGGCATATATACGGCTCGATTGTGGATCGGTACCGATCTGCGCGCCCTGCTCGCCCCGGTTGATCTCTTTGCGCTGGCTATCGACCGGGCCGGCCAGGTGACACTCGATTGGACAGCGCAACATTCGTTGCTGGCGGCGCGGATTGATCGGCCACTGCAACCCCTGGCGGCGCAGTTTGGCGATGATATGCTCTTGCGCGGGTACGATCTCGGCGTCGATCAGATCGTTGCCGGTGACACGCTGGCGATCACGCTCTGGTGGCAGGCGCTGCGCGATCAGCTTGATGAGCGCAGCATTATGCTTCATCTGCGCAATGAACGCGATGAACGGATCGCAGATGCCGATGGGCCGCCGGCTGCCGGTGGTCGTCCGACGAGTCTGTGGCAGGCGGGAGAACTGATTATCGATGATCGACGGCTAACGATCCCTGCCGGGCTGCCATCTGGTCGTTACTGGTTGGTCGTGGGCAGTTATCGCTGGCCCTCACTTGAATTAGTGCCACTCCACGGCGCTACCGAACTCTTCTGGCGGATTCCGCTGGAAGTAAAAGCTGCGGCGACCGAACAATAATAACGCGACGATTCGGCTGCGTTTGCGTGGTTATTCGTGATACTGTTGCCCAACAACTGAGATCGTCTTCCATGGTGTCGCGCGCATTTATCCTGTGCAATTTGTAACGACTTTTGGTACAATACCAGCGAACAAAAATCCTCATACCACGCCAACCCTGCTTCTGGTATGCCGGCGTTTTACAGTAGCGCGAATGTATCGATGGCGATGCAAGCGTAGTACACACGAAAGAGTACGGCTATGACAAAGAACACTCTGACAGTCACCGACAATCGCACCGGCAAGACCTACGAAATTCCGATCGAGAATGGAACGATTCGAGCGACCGATCTGCGCCAGATCAAGGTTTCGGACGATGATTTTGGGTTGATGTCCTACGATCCGGCCTATCTCAACACCGCATCGTGCAAGAGTAGCATCACTTACATTGATGGCGATCGCGGCATTCTTGAGTATCGTGGCTACCCGATTGAGCAACTGGCCGAGCAAAGTTCGTATCTGGAAGTGGCCTATCTGTTGCTGTACGGTGAACTGCCCTCAAGAGAGCGATTGGCGTGGTGGGAATACCGCATCAGCCGACACCTCTTCCTGCACAATAGCCTGGTCGAGCTGATCCAGGCCTTCCGCTACGATGCGCACCCGATGGGGATTCTGATCAGCTCGGTGGCGGCGATGTCCACGCTCTACCCCGAAGCGAAGAATATTCACGACCCGACTGTGCGTGAAAAGCAGATCTGGCGTATCATCGGCCAGATTCCGACGATTGCCGCCTTCGCCTACCGGCATCGAATTGGGCGTCCGTTTAATTTGCCCGACAGCTCTCTCAGTTATACCGCCAACCTGCTGTACATGATGGATTACATGAACCAGCGCGAGTATGAGGTCAACCCTGTGCTGGCCAAAGCGCTGGACGTGCTCTTCATCCTGCATGCTGACCACGAACAGAACTGTTCAACGTCGGTGATGCGCAGCGTCGGTTCAAGTCACGCCGATCCGTACAATGCGCTGGCGGCGGCGGCGGCGGCGTTGTACGGGCCGTTACACGGTGGCGCCAACGAAGCAGTGCTGCGAATGTTGCAGCAGATCGGTCATCCCAAGAATGTGCCGGCGTTTATCGAGCGGGTGAAGAAGGGTGAAACCCGTCTGATGGGCTTTGGCCATCGTGTCTACAAGAATTACGACCCGCGAGCCAAGATTATCCGCAAGATCGCGCACGAAGTCTTCGCGGCGACGGCGGCCAACCCACTGCTCGATGTGGCGATGGAATTGGAGCGAGTAGCGCTGGAAGACGACTATTTCGTTTCGCGCAAGCTCTACCCGAACGTCGATTTCTATAGCGGTCTGATCTATCAGGCGTTGCGCTTCCCGATCGAGTACTTCCCCTTCCTGTTCGCCATTCCGCGCGCGTCGGGCTGGCTGGCGCAGTGGCTGGAGATGCTCGAAGATCCAGAGCAGAAGATTACCCGTCCGCGCCAGGTGTATATCGGTCCCCAGCGGCGGGACTATGTGCCGCTCGATCAGCGGTAGTTGCCACGCCAGCTACGTAACAAGGTGATTGATCCTATCTCCAGGCCCCGCTGCGCATCAACGCTCAGGGGCCTGGGGGTGTTTTTGGTGAAGCGTGAAGTGAACTGGCTGGAGATAGCGGCTTGCCCTGAAGTCGGCGGAAACCAGAAAGGTCATCGGCCAGCGCAAAGTGCGCTGGCCGGAAGCGATCGGTACTACTGGTCAAACCCGGCGGGCACGATGTGAGCGGTTACACCTTAAACGCGCTACGTCCGGCGTAGCGAGCGGCGCTCCCCAACTCCTCTTCGATGCGCAGGAGCTGATTGTATTTGGCGATCCGGTCGGTGCGGGCAGGAGCGCCGGTCTTGATCTGACCGGCATTCGTTGCCACGACCAGATCGGCGATTGTGACATCTTCGCTCTCGCCAGAGCGGTGCGACACCACTGCCGTCCAGCCACTGCGTTGGGCCAACTGGATCGCGCTCAGAGTCTCGGTCAACGAGCCGATCTGGTTAAGCTTGATCAGGATCGAGTTGGCGGCACGATGATCGATTGCGCGCTGCAAGCGTTGCACATTGGTCACGAGGAAGTCATCACCGACCAGTTGCACCTTATCACCCAGCTTCGCGCGCAGCAACGTCCAGCCCTCCCAGTCATCCTCAGCTAGACCGTCTTCGAGCGAGATAATCGGATAGCGGTTAACAAGTTCGACCCAGTAATCGACCATCTCGGCGCTGGTCAGCGAGCGACCTTCACGTTTGAGATGGTACTTACCGTCTTCATAAATCTCGGTGGTGGCCGGATCGAGCGCGATAAAGATCTGTTCGCCGGGGCGATAGCCGGCCTTTTCAATCGCCTCCATGATCAATTGCAGCGGCGCATCGTTGGTAGGCAAGCTAGGCGCAAAGCCACCTTCATCGCCGACCGTTGTGCTAAAGCCGCGGTCATGGATTACCTTCTTGAGAGCGTGATAAATCTCGGCGCCCCAGCGCAGACCTTCGCGGAAACTTTCTGCGCCGACCGGCATAATCATAAACTCCTGAAAGTCGGTGCTATTAGTGGCGTGCTGACCACCGTTCATAATGTTCATCATCGGCACCGGCAGCACGTGGGCATACACGCCACCGAGGTAGCGGTAGAGGGGCAGACCGAACGCGGCGGCGGCGGCCTTTGCCGCTGCAAGCGATACGCCCAGAATCGCATTTGCGCCCAATTTGCTCTTGTTAGGAGTGCCATCGAGCGCAATCAGTTCGTTGTCGAGGGCAATCTGGTCGGCGGCATCAAAACCGATCAGCGCCTCGGCAATATCCTCGTTCACCGCCTGCACTGCCTTCAGCACACCTTTACCGTTGTAGCGCGACTTATCGCCATCGCGCAGCTCAAGCGCTTCGTGGGCGCCGGTAGAGGCGCCGCTTGGCACGATCGCCCGTCCTACATCACCGCTCTCCAGCCGAACATCGACTTCAATCGTTGGGTTACCGCGCGAGTCGAGTACTTCGCGGGCAATAATCGCCTCGATAAGAGTTGACATAGTTCCTCCGGGAAACAAAGCCCGAAACCACCGGTCTGGCATATACTGCCAGACGCAGCTCAGTATAGCACGGATACAACGCGCAGATGATGATGGATTATCAGTGTCAGGGTGTCAGCCTGCGTGTCCACAAAGCCGGCTATCGGCTATGGCTCCGACCGCAGAGGACGCAGCGGGATTATCGCCTATCGGCTATCGGCTATCGGCTATCGGCTATCGGCTATCGGCTATCGGCTATCGGCTATCGGCTATCGGCTATCGGCTATCAATTCTGACAAGTCAGATATCCGTCTGAAGACGCTGGTCAGTACCAATAATCCATGATAGGCTACAACACAGCCGGCGAAATGCGCCGGTTGTAGTCTATTTCGAGGCGCCTGTGACCACTACCACCCGCGTTGAGCAGCCGGTCGTTTTTGCCGGATTGACGAAAACCGATCTGACGATGCTACTGGTTGTGTTGATTTGGGGGGCGAATTTTAGTATCGTCAAAGCCGCGCTCACCGAGATCCCTCCGCTGGCCTTTGCCACGCTACGGTTTGCCAGTGCCAGCGTATTGTTACTGGCATTCACCTTTTGGCGCGAAGGACAGCGCGCGCTACCGCCAGATCGGGCAACGTTCTGGAAACTGGTCTGGATTGGGTTTGTCGGCAATACCATCTATCAGGCGTTGTTTACCTATAGTTTGACCCTGACGACTGCTGCCAATGGCTCGCTGATTATCGCAACGACGCCAGCCTGGGTGGCGCTGGCGGCGGCGCTGCTTGGTATCGAGCGAATTCGCGGCATGATGGCGCTTGGGATCGCGCTTGCCGTTGGTGGTGTGGCGCTGGTGGTCGCCGAACGTGGTCTCAGTCTTGGCGGGAACGGTTGGTTAGGCGATCTGCTCATGCTCGGCGCAGCGCTGTGCTGGATGATCTACACTCTCGGCGTGCGCGCGCTTGGCAATGGCCTCTCGCCACTTGCTATCACGGCCTGGACGATGATAACCGGTGTGCCGGGTATGTTGCTGATCAGCATTCCTGATTGGAGGGAGGTAGCCTGGAGTACGGTCAGTATACAGGCATGGCTTGGTCTATTGTATGCAACCTTGCTAGCGCTGGTGCTGGCATATGTCCTCTGGAACAATAGCGTGCGAGTGGCCGGCAGCGCGCGCACGGCTATTTATGGCTGCGCCATCCCGCTCGTCGCAACGATGATCGCCTGGCCGCTACTCGGCGAGCAGCCGACATGGGTTCAGGCATTGGGTGGCTTGCTGATCATCAGTGGTGTTTTGCTTACCCGCCGCGCGTGATCGAATGCCGTTGCTCGTGATATTATACTAGAAGCAATGGCGCAAAGACGCAGTAGATTGCGTTGATGGCGTCAAACGATTCCGGCGTAAACCGTCAGTGCGGTTTACGCTCTTGCGTCTTTGCGTGTTCTGATTGCAAAATTCATGAAACCATCACCTCCAACCGATACCCGGTTTACCGATCTGAATGCGCTCGGTACGACCATCGCCGATCTGCCGGCACTGAAGGCGCTGGCCACAGCTTTACGGCCTGGCTATCAGACTATTGCGCCCGCTCCGGCAGCGGCGCGACCGGTATTGGTGGCAGCGCTGGTGGGTTACCGGTCAGCGCCAACACTTTACCTGACCATTAGCGCAGAGAGCGCCCAACGCGCTGCCGAAGATCTGCGTCAGTGGTTACACCCCAATCAGGTCTGGCTCTTCCCCGCTGCCGATGCCTTGCCCTATGAACACATGTCACCCGGTGTTGACGTGATCGGGCGGCGGTTGGCCGTTTTGCGTGCATTGCAAGCCGGTTCGCTATCTGGGGTGATCGTCACTTCGGTGAAGGCACTGATGCAACCGACGCTACCACCTGCCGATCTGATGGCCGCAACCATCAGTTTGCGACGTGGAGCGCAGATACCGATCGATCAAGTCGCGCGTTCACTCCTGACTAATGGGTACCAGCGCGTGGCGATGGTCGAAGCGCCCGGCGAATTGAGTCAGCGCGGCGCGATCCTTGATGTCTGGTCGCCGGGTGATGAGTTGCCCTTGCGCATCGAGTGGTTTGATGATGAGATCGATAGTCTGCGCCGGTTTGATCCGGCGACTCAGCGGAGTGAGCAGCGGCTCGAACAGGCCGAGATCGGGCCGCCGCATGAGATACCGCTATGGCGTCACGATGAGGCTTTGCGCCAGATCGATGCGCTTGATATGAGCAATCTGCGTCGTGAAGTGCAGGAAGAATGGCAAGCTGCTCGCGCGCAACTGGCCGATGGTCAGCGTTTTGAAGGCCGGGCTTTTTACGCTCCCTTCTTCTTTTCGCGCGTCGCAACCCTGCTCGATTACCTGCCGGCAGGCAGTCTGGTGGCGCTGGCAGAAGCGCATCTGCTGGCTCAACACGCCGCTGAGATCGACGTTCAGGCTGCTGATTACCGCGCTCAACTGGTCGCGCTCGGCGAATTGCCGGCTGACTTTCCACGGCCCTATCTGCGCTGGGATGAATTGGGCTTGCAGGAAACCTCACGGCTTATCGTGGCCGATTTCAGTCATAATGAGTATCCTGATGCGCTCTCACCGCCACTGTTCGGCGTTCCTCCGCTCTATGGCGGTCAGTTGCGTCGCTTGATTGAGACCATTGTCGATCAGTTGTGCGCCGGCGAGCTGGTAGTCGCAGTGACGACCCAGGCGGCTCGACTGCAAGAACTGGTCGGCGAGCGTCTGGGTGACGAAATACCGATCGGGCGCTTCGTTCCGATCCACGGTGGCCTCGAAGCCGGTTTTACGTTGCCCGATCTACGGCTCACGCTGCTGACCGATAGCGAGATTTTTGGCATTCGCCGACGGCTCCCTCTCGGTGAACGACGCCGCAAAGCCACAGTTGTTGACCGTAACGCCTTTCTGCGTTCGTTGAAGCCGGGTGACTATGTTGTGCATATCGAACACGGCATTGCGGTGTTCGACGGGATGATCCGGCGCACAGTCGGTGAAGTTGAGCGTGAGTATCTGGTTTTGCGGTACGCTGGCGAAGACAAGATCTACGTGCCGGTCGATCAAATCGACCGCGTGACCCGTTACATTGGCGCCGGTGATGACCCACCGACGCTGACTCGTCTTGGCACGCAAGACTGGGAACGCACAAAACGAAAAGTGCGCGCTGCGGTTCAAGAGCTGGCAGAAGAACTGTTGCGCCTCTACGCGCAACGACAGCTCAAATCTGGTTATGCCTTTGCGCCTGATAACGAATGGCAGCGCGAACTGGAAGCCAGTTTCCCCTATCTTGAAACCGAGGATCAGTTGCGCGCGATTGCGGAAGTGAAGGCTGATATGGAAAAGCCGATCCCGATGGATCGGCTGGTCTGCGGCGATGTCGGCTTTGGCAAAACCGAAGTGGCGTTGCGCGCAGCCTTCAAAGCCGTGCAAGATGGCAAGCAGGTGGCAATTCTGGTGCCGACAACAGTGCTCGCCCAACAGCATTTCGATACCTTTCGCAAGCGCATGGCGGCCTTTCCCGTAACGGTCGAGATGCTCTCACGCTTTCGCTCGCCGAAAGAGCAAGAGGCTATCCTGCGCGATCTGGCCCGCGGCAAGATCGATATTATCATCGGCACTCATCGACTGCTGTCCAACGACGTAGTGTTTCGCGATCTCGGTCTGGTGATCGTTGATGAAGAACAGCGTTTCGGTGTGCGTCACAAAGAGCGGCTCAAGATGTTGCGCACCGAGGTTGATGTCCTGACCCTGACCGCTACACCGATCCCGCGCACGCTGCACATGGCGCTCGCTGGAATTCGCGATTTGAGTGTGATCGATACGCCACCGGAAGATCGTATTCCAATCAAAACCTATGTCGTTCCGGCTGACGATCATTTGATCCAGGAAGTGATCCGACGCGAGCTTGAACGCGAAGGACAAGTCTACGTCGTCCATAATCGGGTTCAGAGCATTTACCACGTTGCCGAACGGCTGCGTCGGTTGGTGCCGGAAGCGCGGATTGCGGTCGGTCACGGTCAGTTGCCAGAGCGCGATCTGGAACGGGTGATGATGGATTTTTTTGAAGGCCGCTACGATGTGCTGGTCTGTACCACCATTATCGAGAGTGGTCTGGATGTGCCAAACGCCAATACGATCATCATCGACAATGCCACCAACTACGGATTGTCGCAGCTCTACCAGTTGCGGGGCAGAGTGGGGCGCGGCGCGACGCGCGCCTATGCCTATTTGCTCTACAATCCGGACCGATTCATGACTTCTGATGCGCGCCAGCGCCTGGAAGCGATTCAGGAAGCAACCGAACTCGGCGCCGGCTTTCGGATTGCGATGCGGGATCTTGAAATTCGCGGCGCCGGTAATTTGCTGGGATCTGAGCAGTCCGGGCATATCGCTGCCGTTGGTTTCGATCTTTACTCACGGTTGCTCGAACAGGCGGTGCGCAAACTCAAACGTGAAGTAGACGAGGCTACGGCTGAACAGACGCCAACCCCTACTGCCGCCGAAGTCACAGAGAATCTGCGCGCGCCCGCAGTGTCAGAAAAAGTGCTGGTAGCGCCGTTGGTGACCATCGATCTACCGCTTACCGCCTATCTCCCGCCCACGTACATTGCCGACGAGCGGGTGAGGCTGGCAGTCTACCAGCGCATGGTTGATGCGACGACCATCGACGAGGTGCGCGGTTTGCGCCAGGAGCTGATCGATCGCTTTGGCGGGCCACTACCAGAACCGGTATTGCATCTGATCTTCTGGTTGCAGATACGGTTATTCGCCTTGCAGGCGGGAGTGGTCTCGATTACCACCGAGGGCGATGTCTTTCTCATCCGCATGGCGACGATGCTCACACCGGCATTGCGCGAACGGCTGCGCCGACGCTTCCCGCGCGATAAGGCCCTGACCTTTGGTCAGCAATCGGTGCGGCTTGATCGGCGACTGGTAGGCGCGCAATGGCCAGAGCGGTTGCTGGCTGTAGTGGAAGCGCTGGCATTGTAGGGTAAGCTTCGTGGCCCGGGTTGGCAGGTCGGCGCGGCTATCAGATCTGTACCAACTGTCCGCGTCGAAATGCGATCAGTACTCGATCACATTGGTAACGCTGTTGAGCGCCAGTAAAGATTGCGCCATCGTAACCGTAACGATCGAGCCACCACTCGATAGCGGCGTCAGTTTCGACATCGAGACCGAGGCCGGCGGCTTCTTGCCTGATCTGCTGGATCTGACTTTGCCACGAATGGAAATCGACCACAAAGGGACGCTCAATGCGGGCGCGGTAAAGAGATGGTCCGGGCGACAAGAGGCGTTGCAGCCAGGTGCGTTGCCTGGTTTCAGCCACTTCAATCAGGATCAAGCCACGTCCGGCGGGAGTGCGTTGTTGAACATCGCCGCCGATGAGCTGATACACACCATGGGTAGCGCTACCGGCGCTCCAGCGATCAGCCTCGCTCCGGCTGACCCGTCTAATCCGCTCTGGAAGATCGGAGACGCGCGGGATGCGGGGTGGCGCCATAATTTGAATGGCGGGAATGGGTTGTGCGCCGACCGGTGTGCCATCATCGGTGCGCCATTCCGCATGCACAACCTGTATCGGCGGATCATCTCCTTCGCGATAACGAAAACCGAGTCGCTCCTCACCTTCCGAAGATACCGCAGTGGCAGCAATCGTTACGTGAAGCTGCAAGCCTCCACCGCAACCTGGCGCCGGGAACCAGACCCGTTCGGCCAGAAACGTAAACGCGATCCGCGAGCCATCCACTGCCTGCCGATCGCTTCGTCGCCAGCCCTGACCGCTCAGGCCGCTCCAGCCACCGACCACTGCTCGTAACGGCGCATAAATGGCGACTATAGTCTGCGCAGATGGCGGTTCAGGGAGTACCCACATTCCCGGTGGGATTGCGCCGGAAGAGGGTAGTTTGATCGTTCCGCCGATGACACTCTGCTCGACCCGCGCATTTGGCAAGCGTACCGTCAATCGTCCGGCAGAAGAGGGCGCAGAGCTTCCTGCCAATACCGGGCCAAGCGCATAGCCGCATTCGATACAAAAGCGCGGATTGCCTTCTGGCAGGAGCGTCCCGCATTGGGGGCAGAAACGAGGGGGGCGGCGGGCGTTGTTCATAGCCTGACCTCATGGTAGCAAGAACGAGGCAAAGCAATACACGTCTCTTGCTGAAGAGTAATCCGGTGTTCGTGAGCCGAACACTTCGGCTGATGGCGTGACTGCCACTCATTATATCAATCTCCTGAAACAATCGATGTTTCATGCTTTCCGTTTTTTCACTTGACGTTGATGCCGCTATCCTCTACCATACCAGACAGCGCGTCTGGCGCAACAAGTCACAACCACATGGAGAATGTCTGCATGGGGCGCATTCTGGAACAGCTCGGCCTTTGGATTGAAAGCATCATTTTAGCTATCGGTTATCCTGGCATTACGCTGGTCATGCTGGCGGAAAACCTCTTCCCCCCTATTCCCTCTGAACTGGTGATGCCGTTTGCCGGTTTTCTGGTTGGGCGTGGAGAGCTAAACCTGTTGCTGGCAATCGGCGCCGGCACCCTCGGTTCAGTTTTGGGGGCGGTAGTGCTCTACTATGTCGGGATGCTGGCCGGTGAGCCGCTGGTCCGACCCTTCTTCCGCAACTATGGTCGCTTCTTCCTGCTCTCAGAGCAGGATCTTGATAAAGCGCTGCACGCTTTTACCACCCACGGTGACATCATCGTGCTTGGCGGACGAGTCATTCCGATCATTCGCAGCCTGATCTCATTACCGGCAGGGATGAATCGGATGCCGTTAGGTCGGTTTCTCCTCTTTACCACTATCGGCTCGACGATTTGGACATCGCTGCTCACGATCGGCGGTGTCATCCTGGGCGCTAACTGGGAGTTTGTGATCGAAATCGTCGATCAATATCAGAAGCTGGTGCTCGCCGTGCTGGCGATCACTGCTGTAGTCTTTGTGGTGCAGCGCTTGCGTGGCCTGCGCGGGATGGCGCTGAGCCGACGCAGCGAGTCGGTTGACTAGTATCGAAATCGTATGTCAGATGATGATAATCGTTCGGTGACCGGTTTGCCTCCTGATCTCTATCAGCTTTCACCGCTGACAGTGACTGAACGAGAATTGTGCTGTGCGCTTGTCAATCGGTTGCCCGCGCCGGCGTGGTTGATTATCGGGCCAACGGTCTGGCCGGTGACGGGTGGGGCGGCGCAGCCAACGCCATGCTGTCCCTTGCCGTTCAGACGCGCTCACGTTGCTGATGTGCCAGCTCTGGCCGGTTTATTCGGGACGCAAAGTGTCTGGTTTCCACTAAGTGCGCGAGGTCTGGTGGTTGGTGGGTTAGTGCTGCCGGTGGTAGAGCTTGCATTGCCGTCGGCGCTGCTCGATCACCTGACGCTACTGGTTGAAGCAATCTACTCACGTCGCATGGCAACGCGGCAGGCGTTGTGGCAACATCTCCTCTCGCAGATAAAAGAGCGCTACGCGGCTGGTGAAGATCGCGAAGCGCTGTTGACAGAGGTGCTCGGCTCATCTTTTCGGCTCATTCCCCAGCCGGCATCGGGCGCGAGTGTGACCGGCGCGAGTGTGAGGATACCCGGAATCGATGGTGTGTATCGTCGGGACTGGCCGTTTTGGTTCGACGAGGCCCATGCAGTTGAGCTGGCTCTGGCAATAACCGATCCGGCAATCACCCAGATCCGGGCTTTGCGTATGGCGACAGCAGGAGTCGCACACGACATCAACAACCTGCTGACGGTCATCCTGGGGCGAGCGCAGTTGCTCGAGCTTGATGCCGTCGGTCAACAAGTGGCTGATTTGCAGATGATTGCAACTGCGGCAGAAGTGGGAGCCGATACGGCGCGTCGATTGCAGCGTTATACTCAACTCGAACAACTTCATGTTCAGCCGGTGGATCTAGTTGCCATTGCGCATAACGCGATAGCTGCCACCACGTCTGAATTGTCGTCGCAGAACGATCTTATGGTCATTGCGGAACTGGATCCGCTACCGTCGGCGCCTGGTGATGCCGCCCTGCTGCGCATAGCTGTGACCGGTTTGATTATCGCGGCTGCGCGCGCTTCGCCAAATGGCGGTCTGATCAGGGTTGGTGGTGGCAGTGATGAACAATACGTCTGGATTGAGATCGCCGATCCAGCATTGCCGCCCAATACCGACCTGCGCAAGGTTTCGGCTCAAACCCGGCGCGCGCATTCGATTGAGCTGGCAATTGCGCGCCAGGTTGCGCGAGTTCATCGCGGTCATCTCCGTATCAGCTCAGCGCCATCTGGCGGGACATTGATCCAGCTCCTGATTCCGCGTGCGTGATAACGAAATGGAATGAGAGCTATGTCGTCGTGGCAGATACGGGAACGAGAAACGCTGTTGCATCAACCGCCTTTTCTTACGGTTGAACGTCATCACGTCGTCTTGCCTGATGGACGTGAAATTCCCAACTGGCAATGGGTGATCACGCCCGACTATGTCAATGTGGTTGCAATAACCGTTGAGGGCAGGTTTGTGCTCTTCCGGCAAGAGAAGTATGCCGTCAACGGTTTATCGCTGGCGCCGGTAGGTGGTTATCTTGAACCAGGTGAAGATCCGTTGCTCGCAGCGCAACGCGAGCTTCAGGAAGAGAGCGGGTATGTCGCACCCGATTGGGAACATCTGGGGAGCTATGCAGTTGACGGAAATCGCGGCGCCGGTGTCGCTCATCTCTACCTGGCCCGCGGCGCGACCTTTGTCGGCAAGAGCGTGAGCGATGATCTCGAAGCGCAGGAACTGGTGTTGCTCACTGTTGATGAGGTACGCCAGGCGCTGGCTGCGGGTGAGTTTAAGGTTCTGGCCTGGGCCGCGGTGATGGCGCTGGCTTTGTTGCATCTGCAAGCGGGATCGTGACCCGCGACGTTACGGGAACCATCTTTGATTGCGTTAAAACATACCTATGGGTAGAGGTCGTTATCCGGCTCGTTTGCATGTTTCGCCGCCGCCGCCTGCGTTAGCCGAGCGTTACTTTCGTTCGTGGCCAGCGCATGCGTTGTACCATACACCGACTCAATTCCCGCCCCTGAGCGCTGAAGGTTTATTCGGGCGAGATGCGCCGCTCACGCTCGAATTCGGTTGCGCTACCGGCGAATACCTTTGCGCTCTGGCAATGACACAGCCGGCAGCGTGTTTTGTCGGGGTTGATATTGTCGCCAAACCGCTCTACCGGGCGGTAGAGCGAGCGGCAGCGGCGAATTTGACCAATATTCTCTTCATTCACGCTGATGCGCGCTTGCTCTACCAGCGCATTCCTGATGCGTCGCTGGCGGCGATCATTCTCCATTTCCCCCCGCCGCTGCTGCGCAATCGGCAACGCAACCAGTTGCTCGTTTCGCCGCACATGCTGGCCTGCGCGGCGCGCGCGCTGCTCCCTGGTGGCTATCTCAGCTTTCTCACCGATCACCCGGCACTCTTCGCGTTGATGCAGGAACTCCTGCCCGCATTCCCCACCTTGCGCGCGCAACCCGCTTCGCCAGACGAGCTGGCGATCTTCGAATCGCATTATCACCGGCGCTGGGCAGCGCGGGGACGCAATATCAGCGGATTACGCATCGAGCGAGTGGCAGTCGGGTAAGTGTCAACCTGATAGGCGCATTGCTGACAGTGATCAGATGTCATGTCAATCATCACGGAGTCGCACTGATTGGCAAAGAGTGTATAATGCATACAGAAGTCTGTCCTGTTCTTCCATAAATCGTGACGCAACACTGTTCGGCCTTGTATGCATCTAGTCTGGAAAGCGCTCGATGGAGTGTCGGGTTGGTTGTGGCGCATGTTGCATTGCTCCATCAATCTCATCACCGATACCGGGAATGCCGGGCGGCAAACCGGCTGGAGTGCGTTGTATCCAATTAACCGCCGATAACCGCTGCGCGTTATACGGTCTGCCGGAACGTCCGTCGATTTGTGTTCGGTTGCGTCCACATCCTGAGATGTGCGGCAGCAGTGCCGCTGAGGCGATGGAATTGCTCAGCCGGCTTGAACGGGCTACTCAACCTGAAAAATGACTGAAATGTTAGCCAGAACTGTTGCCCGCATGCAACCAGATTGTCGCGATTTACGTTATTATTGCAGAGAATACAAACAGCTTACCCTCCCCTCGGAAAGGATCTTGTAACAAAATTGGAGTATGATACATGTGGGGGATGGGACAAGCGATCAATGCACACCGCAGTGCATGCTCCCTGACTCTAGATACGATCTTATATTACGGATTGTCGATGCGGGCCGGCGTCAGCGCCAGGTGGCGCAAGCCGGATCGACATTCCAGGAAAGGAAGCCGCAGTGACTGACTTCGATCTAGAAAGTTTGAGCATACCTGAGCTCGAACGACTGCGGGACGCGATCAATCAGCGCCTGCTTCAACTGCGCTACAGTACGCCGCGTTCGTTGCCCGAACTGTTGCGCATGTTGGAAGAGGTGAAGGTCGTCCTGAGCGATCAGGGCAAGGAGTGGCGCTCGTTAGAGCGCTGGCAGTGGATGGATGGCCAGATACGGTTCTGGCTTAACCCGGCTGATCAGGTGCGTTACCGGGCCGGATGGTATACAATCGAAGAGCTTATCCTCTGGTCGCAGGATCGAGGTCCTGTCCTCGTCCCGCAGGAGGAAGAGGAAGAGGATCTGGAAGGCTGGACGGAGATCAACGGTGTGCGTATCCGTTGGTTGCCCGACGGCACAATGGAACGCCAGTGAAATAGCTATTTGCGCGCCTGCCCCAGGCCGACATCGTTCTATCTGGCTTTTACATCCTGGGGTGAGCGAGCGCTGCACTCAATGTTTACGGTTAGAAATAAAGAGGGCAGACGGTGCCAGTCTGGCAAGTGGTAGCTTCCTCATCAGCATGTTGCGCTCGATCTGATGACCGATGGGCAAGCAAAGACCGCTGTGAGCTTCACAACCCCAGCCAGCGCGCCAGGAATGGCGCCAGCAGCGAAGTCATTGCGCCGTTGAGACCCATTGCCAGACCGGCCAGCGCCCCGGCTTCGCTGCTGAATTGCAACGAGCGGGCTGTACCGAGACCATGGGAAGCCAGCCCCAACGCAAAGCCGCGTTCACTATCATCGCGCACTCCCATCAGACCCAGCAGTTCCCAGCCGAATAAAGCGCCAACCATACCGGTAACGATGACAATGACGGCAGTGAGCGACGGTAGTCCGCCCAGTTGTTCGGCAATGCCCATCGCGATGGGCGTTGTGATCGATTTCGGCGCCAGTGAGCGCAACGTGACATCGGACAATCCTGCCAGGCGACCGATCAGCACTGCTGCGGCGATCCCGGTAGCTGAGCCGATCAGCAAGCCGGCCAGCGCCGGCCAGAAGATGCGGCGCAACGCCCGTTCTGATTCGTAGAGTGGAATGGCCAGCGCGACCGTTGCCGGCCCTAACAGGAAATGGACAAACTGCGCGCCATCGAAATAGGTCGCGTAAGGGGTGTCGGTCGCCATCAAGATGGTGACAATCGTGATGATCGCAAGCAGCACTGGGTTAAGTAACGGCGGCGATCCGAGCCGACGACTGATCTCAACCATCACCCGATAAATGGCAATCGTCGCCGTCAACCAGAGTAACGGCGTCTGAGCAAGATAGACCCAGATTGAGAAGATGCGTTCATCCATTGGTATTCCATCACTTTCCCCGGCGTAGCCAGTGTACTGTCAAACCGGTGACGATCAGCGTGACTACCGTTGAAGCGATAATTGCCGCCAGCAGTGGCCCGCCTTCGCGCGCGAGCACGGGTAAATGCACCATCACTCCAACCCCTGCCGGCACAAACAGTAAAGGCAGGTGTGACAGCACGCCGTGAGCGGTAGCGCTAAGCTGAGCCGGCGGGCCGCCGCGCCAGCGCAAGACGGTGAAGAGCAAGAGCATGCCCACGACGGGGCCGGGGATTGGCAAATTGAGGCCGCGACTGAGCACTTCGCCGATCAACTGGAAGAACAGCAGTCCAAGTAGTGCGTCGATCATGGTGTCGTAGCTCCCGGGTCGTAAGGTTTGGTTTACCGCGTTAAAAGATTCGGTTTGTCAATTATCACAATGATGCAAATGTCATGGCGATTTGACAAGTTGAAACCAGCTCATCGTGTACTCGTTGCGTGACAATTCGGTCATTGCCGCGCCGAACAGAGAATGCTATCGTGACGACCACTTCTCATGCCGGTCAGTAAGGCAATAAATTGACATAACATTTGTTTTCTGGTTCCATCGACTGAGAGTGAAGTGTTCTGGTAAAGGGTCACGCCTTTGTCTGACCGGTACCGGCATCGCAAGCCGTATGATGCGAAGCGTGGGAATCATCTGCTTCGATGTCGATGAATCCCCGTCTCGTCATGTCATGTCGGAAAGACGGCGCGCGCAGCGCTCGATCCTGAGCCATTTACCAGTTTGCATTCGCGCATACAGGCGACTGACAACGCGCGCGCAATACCTACTATAATAAACATCAGAGGACGCAATGATACCAGCGTCCGGGAGGAGATATGGCAAAACCAATTGTGGCTATCGTTGGTCGTCCAAATGTTGGCAAATCGACCTTTTTCAATCGCTTAATCGGCGAGCGACGGGCGATCATAGAGGATATTCCCGGCACCACCCGCGACCGGCTCTACGGCGATACGTTTTGGAATGGGCGCGAGTTTACGGTGGTTGATACTGCCGGTATTCTGTTTGGCGATGACGATCCTTCATTACCCGAAGCTGAGATCAATCGGCGCACTCGCGAGCAGGCCGAGCATGCCATTGCTGAAGCCGATGCGATTATTTTCATGGTTGATGGTCGCGATGGGCTGACAGCGGCTGATGCAGATGTGGCCGATATTCTGCGCACTACTGCCAAACCGGTGGTTCTGGCCGTCAATAAATGCGATAGTCAGGAGCGGATGCTCGATGCGGTCGAATTCTATGCGCTCAATCTAGGCGATCCGATCCCGATGAGCGCATTTCATGGGCTGGGCACCGGCGATGTGCTTGATCGTCTGACCGAGCATTTGCCGCCCAAGACGTTTGATACGGAAGAAGAACGACATTTGCGGGTGGCGATTGTTGGTCGTCCCAATGTTGGTAAGTCCTCACTCCTGAATCGATTGCTGGGCAAAGAGCGGAGCGTGGTGAGTTCGATTCCCGGCACGACTCGCGATCCGATTGATACGACTATCACCTATTACGGTGAACCGATTACTTTGATCGACACGGCGGGTATTCGGCGCGCCGGCAAGATCGAACGTGGTATCGAAAAGTATAGCGTCCTGCGCACACTGCGCGCCATTGAGCGGTGTGATGTCGCGTTGCTGCTGATCGACGCAACGGAAGGTGTCACGGCCCAGGATACCCACATTGCCGGGATGGTTATCGATGCGAAAAAGGGTTTGATCCTGGTGGTTAATAAATGGGATGCAGTGGACAAGGACACGTATACTTACTATGCCTTTACAGAACAGGTGCGCGAGGCATTCAAGTTTGCCGATTACGCGCCGATTGTTTTCGTCTCGGCGTTGACCGGCCAGCGTGTGAGTCATCTGCTCGACTATGCTCGCGAGGTCTACGCGCAGCGACAAAAGCGCGTTCCGACGAGTGAGCTGAACAATTTCCTGCGCGAGGCGGTTTTGCAACAGCCGCCGATGGCAACCAAAAAAGGTGCCCATTTGCGCCTTTACTATGCAGTGCAACCCCAAACTGAGCCGCCGGTCTTTCTCTTTTTTGCGAACGATGGCGAACTGGTACACTGGTCGTATGCCCGCTACCTCGAAAATCGATTGCGAGAGCGGTACGGTTTTCAGGGAACGCCAATCGTCATCGTTTTTCGCTCGCGCGAGCGCAAAGAGGAATCTTAATCTTGCTTGCCAGGGTTGGTATAGTCGGGGTGGCAATTTCAGAACAACTTGTTGCGCTCGCATCAATCATTTCTGTCATAGCGACAATGGCAAAGCAGCAAACAGATGACCGGGCAGGTCAACCTGTTTGCTGCTTGTAATCATGTGAGGGAGGATTTTTCATCATGCACGTTACCGATGTCTGGCCAGGTCGTCCCTTTCCGCTTGGCGCAACATGGGATGGCGAAGGGGTGAATTTTGCGCTCTTTTCAGCCCATGCCACGCGGGTCGAGTTGTGCTTGTTCGATAGCCCAACTGCGCCACGCGAAGCGCTGCGTATCATTCTGCCCGAACGAACCCATGATGTCTGGCATGGATATATTCCTGGTTTGCGTCCCGGTCAGCTCTACGGCTATCGCGTCCATGGCCCCTATGCGCCCCAGCAAGGCCATCGGTTCAATCCGTATAAATTGTTGATCGATCCCTATGCCCGCGCTTTGTGCGGTGAGCTGCGCTGGGATAAGGCAAACTATGGCTATCGCGTCGATAGCCCATATGGCGATTTGACGATTGGCAAACGCGATAGTGCGCCATATGTGCCGCGCTCGGTCGTAATCGATCCACAGTTTGATTGGGGCGATGATCGTCCACCTGACATTCCAATGGCTGACTCGGTGATCTACGAGCTGCACGTTAAGGGCTTTACCAAACTGCATCCGGCGGTTCCTGAGCAGTTGCGCGGTACCTATGCCGGATTGGCTTCTCCGGAAGTTATCGCATATCTGAAAGAACTGGGGATCACAGCGGTTGAACTTTTACCGGTCCAGGCCTTTATCACCGATCAGTTTCTGGCCGATCGGGGTCTGACCAACTATTGGGGCTACCAGCCCATCAACTACTTCAGTCCTGAACCACGCTACGCGAGCCAGCGTGATCCGCAGGCTCAGGTCAACGAATTCAAGACAATGGTCAAGGCTCTGCATGCTGCCGGGATCGAGGTGATTATCGATGTGGTCTACAATCATACCGGTGAGGGAAATCATCTCGGCCCAACTCTCAGCTTTCGCGGGATCGACAATGTGGCCTATTACCGGTTGATGCCTGATCAGCCGCGCTATTATCTCGATGACACCGGTACCGGCAATAGCCTCGACATGAACAATCCACGGGCGCTACAAATGGTTCTCGACTCGCTACGTTACTGGGTAAGCGAGATGCACATCGACGGCTTCCGCTTCGATCTGGCGCGCACCCTGACTCGTGGTCCGGCTGGATCTGATCAACTCAGCCCATTCCTGGCTATGGCGCAACAAGATCCCGTTCTGTCGCGCGTGAAATTGATTGCCGAGCCTTGGGATGTCGGCTTTGATGGCTACTGGGTCGGTCGTTTCCCACCGCCTTGGGCTGAGTGGAATGGTCGTTATCGCGATACTGTGCGTCGTTTCTGGAAAGGTGATCCCGGTCAGGCCGCTGATTTTGCTTCGCGCTTGATGGGATCGATGGATCTTTACCATCACAACGGTCGTCGTCCCTACCACTCGATTAGTTTCGTCACTGCTCACGATGGCTTCACGCTGCGCGATCTGGTCACATACAACGAAAAGCATAATGAAGCCAATGGTGAAGAGAATCGCGATGGCGACTCGCACAATAATTCCTGGAATTGCGGTGTAGAAGGGCCGACTGATGATCCTGAGATTCGCGCATTGCGCCTGCGCCAGATGATGAATTTTATCGCGACCCTGTTTCTGTCGCAGGGGACGCCGATGTTGCTGGCCGGTGACGAGCGTGGTCGCACTCAGCAGGGCAATAATAACGCCTACTGCCAGGATAATCCGATCTCCTGGGTTGACTGGCGGTCCGACGAGGAAGCCGATCTGTTACTGGCCTTTACCCGGCGCTTGATCGCTTTCCGGCGCGCGCATCCCATCTTGCGTCGGCGCCGCTTTTTTGCCGGACATCTGGGCAACGCCGAGTACGATGTAGAATGGCTCAGTCCTGATGGTCAAGAGGTGAGCGCAGAGCTGTGGCAGCAGCCCGATCTACGCTGTATTGGCATGTTGCTCAACGGCTTTGTAATCGATGATCGTAATGAGCGTGGCGAGTCGATGCGCGATGATGTGTTGCTAGTGTTGATCAACGCTGGCGATGAAGCTGTGCCGTTTATCTTGCCCGACTGGCCTGATGACGCTGAATGGCGACTGGTCATTGATACCGCTCAACCCGAACTGTGTGAGCCGGCGCGGGTGACCGATCAGATGTACCAGATTCAGCCTCGTTCGCTGGCGGTACTAATCGAGCGGATCGATAGCAAACCACCCTTGCAAATCGATCAGACTACGGTTGCCGCGTCAATCGAGCAGGTGACAACTTTTTAACCTTTTGGTAACAAATTCGTACAGACTACCGTTATAGTACAAGAAATGATCCTTCGTCAGACGTTCTAGCGGAGTCTTGCAATGCGCACTCGTCTTAAGCTGAAACCCGGCCAACGTGGCACGAAGAAACTTCAGGCACTATACGGTGATCGATTAGTTTGTGTCCGTTATCGCTACGATGCTGAGAGTGGCCGTCGCTTAAAGACGATTGAGTTAATCGTGGAAGAAAAACAATGGTCCCCTCGCGCTCAGAGCGAACAGAATGCTCTTGAGCAACTGGCCATAGATTGAGCAGAATGACCAGATGCTGATGTTGCAGGCGGCGCGTTGACCGGCAGCAGCGCCGCTTGTTCATACCTCAGCACACCAGCCTTCACCTGCCCTCGCCGTCATTGGGCGAGCAAGGATATTGCCAGTAGGCCATTTCCTGGCGCGCAGGTCGGTGATGCCAGGCACAGAGCGTTAACAGCGCGGTGCTTTTTTCAAGAGAAAAGGCTTTGGTTCATAGTTGCCTCCACCCCTACGCTGTGGGTAATGTAGCGTCTTTTCCGTTTCATGTCGTCGCTGTTCACGTTAACCGGCAAGTTCCCGCTGTAGCGCCGATGAATCCTTTTGCGCGCCGCTCAATGACGGTTGACTGTGGGTGCCGCTTATTCCTGCCCTGTATCTTTTGCGCGAACACGATGATGTTTTCATTCTTGCCAGATCAGCATTAATGGTAGTATTATTACAATCAGTATTTTCTCTG
>Ga0209721_1000210_pt1 | contig 59520 bp, 42 predicted proteins | sample TshhotsprinmetaG_FD_184139 | JGI IMG/M metagenome (GOLD analysis project Ga0209721, IMG submission 184139) | Hot spring microbial communities from South Africa to study Microbial Dark Matter (Phase II) - Tshipise hot spring metaG (SPAdes)... | ecosystem: Environmental > Aquatic > Thermal springs...
ACCGAAACCGCCGGGGCTTCGGCGGGGGAAACAACGGCGCCAAATACGCCCATAACGCATCATCCAAAATCGGCTTGGCCATGTCGTACCTCCTTGCACGCCAGGACCTTACCATAAATACCCGTTTTACACTAGCTCATTTTGTTAGAGGCTCTAAGTTTAATTCGCTTACGTGCTTAACCGCTTACCTTTTACCCTTTAACTCAAAATTCAGGTTTCCCGTTTCATTTTTCGATTACGAGATTCCCTTGCAAGATCACAAACCCCGTTTTCTCGTAAGACGCCTCGTTCGCAAGCTGCTTGTTTACTTTTTACCTTGTTCGTGCCGTATCAGCAAATCGGCGGAAAGCTGATAGCCTCTTTCTGTGTATCCGCAAATCAGGAGCAAGGCTGACCGGTAAACGCAACGTTTTACGCCGATCCACACGACGTTTTATACCGGCCGCGCTAAAGCATGCTTTTCCCCCTCAAACTGCCTTAAACTGCGGAGCACTCGGACATATGTTCACCTCGTGTTCTCGTCACGAATTTCCCCCTAACCCGCAGAGAACTCAGTCGCCCCGGGGCGTCGGGAGAGTGTCTCACCCTTTTGCTTTATTCTAACTCCCATTTTTTAAGGCGATTACTGGTTGTTTCCCTTAGATAGACCGATCACGAAATAAAAGCCGATCATAGACGACGGTGCTTGCAGCGGATCAATCCGGAACCGAGCGAAAACCGACTTCATCCCCACAGTCAGACTGTGTTTTTGGCTCGGAGACGTCCGCTCCCTTGATACAGCACAATTATGCGGGCAACATGCGCGAGCATCCAGAGCCCCCTGAAGGTTCTCTGTGTTATAAGCCGAGGGTTGGTCCGGTGCTTCGTTGGCAAAATTGCCCCCCTTGAGTGCTTTGATCCACCGAAGGACGTTGCACTTAGTTGGGAGGGTAAGGATAAGTTTTAACGACCCTGGGATATAATGGCCTGAACCAGGGCTCGAAAGCAAAACGCGAAAATCAAACACTCGATTTAGGCACTATTTTTCCAATTCTGTCTAACCTTCGTATTTCCGCGACAACTGCAAGGAAATCTGCAACCGCCAAGTCGCGGCAATCGCGCTGTAACATCATCTTGGCTTATTTCGGAATATAAGATAATATAATTTTATTCCGACCGGTTTGCGCGAGTTGTGCCGGGGACGCTATCTAATCGTACTAAATCATAATTAGGCCGCCGAAAGGACCCCCTTAGAGCTAAACCCTCGGCAATTAGCGCCATGAGCCCCTTCTGAACGCATTACGGGACGAAAGTTTCGTGCGGCATCGCTGGGTCTCGGCATAGAGAGCCGTAAGTGCGGGCTTACGAAACAGGAAACCTGGAAGTGTGATACAACTTCAACTTAATCGAAATCATCCACTTTCGTTAAGAACGGCTTATTGACCACTTAATCGATCCTCAATGTAATTTTCGATTAACTTCGAAGGTTTTTTGGACAACTTCAGAGTCCTAAATCGCTGACTAACTCCAAGGAGTGTTAGTGAGGGAATCCGAGGGAGTTTGAAAAGAGAAAAAGAAACAACGAGAAATTATCGATTGTCAACAATTTTCACAAATTTCATTAGGAAATTTGCTTATCGAAGGATACCAAAACCTTTGCTCAACCGCTGCGTGGCTTCTGCCGTCTTCAGTCTCTGCCCTATCAATTTGTTGGTCACTTCATCCCAATCCTTTGTTGCCTGCTGGGCAGATCGCGCGTAAAAAACGAGGCTGGTCTCCGCCGACAATTCGACGCTTATTACGCTTATTACGCTTATTACCCCCGCGAATTGCTTTCCAGATTCCTCGCAGATTTCCCGGCTAAACCGCAAATTTGCCGTCTAAACCCCAGAGTGCAGTATTGAAAGCACTTCATACAGATAACGTGTGAAGGCAGAAACCCCACTCACCCCTACGATCCCAAAAGACGCAAGAATATCCACTTTCGGCTCGGTCAAACAGCGGCAGCCCGAAATTTTGCTCCGCCGAGTTCTGCCTACGAGGCCCCCGAGTCAGTCAACACCGGTTAAATCCGGCCGATTGAGTCTCATTAGCTTGGCAGAACCGACCGAGTCAGGACTTCTTTTCGCAGATAACGGTTTAGCCCCAGACTTCCCCAAGCCATCAATCTGCTACAATTCTCTAGAGTTAAGCGGCGGCTTTATCACGTGCGTGTGCGGAGACACCGGACGTAGTCCATATTCGGTGTTGTACACGTGATCGTAATGCTCATAGTTTCAGATAACTTGCGTGGTTATTCTTGGCTTTTAACCTAGGCAATTCTTCGAGCCGATTCACCTTTGGATTTAAGCCAACGTTCTTTTGCGCGAACTCGGCCGCCGAAAATTTTCGAACCGAGATTTGCTTAGATTCAAAAAAGTTCGTCAGCGGGCACATAAGGTTTTTCGACAATATAAGGACCTCGCCTCATGACTGTTCAAGTGGACCGACCGCCTGATCTTCCTCTTCTGGATGATGGATCGAAAGTCGGGGGATGGTGGCATCCTGATGAAGGGCGCGGACGAATAGTGTGCGACCTTTGCCCCCGCCAATGCGCGTTGAAGGACGGCGACCGCGGTTTCTGCTTCGTGAGGCAGAACCGAGATGGTCAGGTGGTGCTAACGACGTACGGTCGGAGCACAGGTTTCTGCATTGACCCAATTGAAAAGAAGCCTCTCAATCATTTCTATCCAGGGACGCCTATCCTCTCGTTTGGGACCGGCGGCTGCAACCTCGGCTGCAAATTCTGTCAGAATTGGACGACGACCAAATCTCGCGAGGTCGATCTTTGGTGCGATTCAGCCAGTCCGGCAGCGATCGCAGAGGCCGCCGCGCGTCACCAATGTCTCAGCGTGGCGTTCACTTACAACGATCCGGTGATTTGGGCCGAGTATGCCATCGACACAGCCCGCGAGTGTCACAAACGGGGCATAAAGACGGTGGCGGTGACGGCGGGCTATATCGCACCGTCGGCTCGAGAACCGTTTTTCGAGTTCATGGACGCAGCCAATGTGGACCTGAAAGGCTTCACCGAAGAGTTCTATCAGAAGTATTGTTTAGGTCATTTGCAGCCGGTTTTGGATACTTTGATTTGGCTTGTGCACCGCAGCCATGTTTGGGTGGAGATTACGAACTTAGTGATCCCCGAAGCGAATGATTCACCGCAAGAAATTCGGGAAATGTGTCGGTGGATTGTGCGCGAGTTGAGCCCGGATGTACCGCTGCATTTCACCGCGTTTCATCCGGATTTCCGGCTGCTGGATCGCCCGCCTACTCCCGCTCGTACACTGCGGATGGCCTACGAAATTGCCCGTGAGGAGGGGCTTCGCTATGTGTACACGGGCAACATCCATGACCCGAGCACACAAAGCACTTATTGCCCCGGTTGCGGCCGCGTCGTCATCGAACGCGACGGATACTACCTTGGACTGTACGCTCTGAACGGATATCGCTGTCAATATTGCGGTATGCAGATCGCAGGACGATTCGGGGATCGCGCTGGAAACTGGGGAGCCAGGCGTCAACCTATTCAGATTTCTCAGCGGAGTAGCAACCGCTTCAATTCGCGAGGCACCGCCCAAGCGCAAAGGGCGTTTTGGGGCCGGAAAAAGAGCGAAACGTTAGCGTCGGGGTCGGCCGCTGGCTCTCAAGCACGCAAAGAAGGCACGGAGCAGAATGGGGGAGAAGCAACACCGCCGCAAAATCGGGGTAATTCGGCCGAACCAACCTCTTCCGAGGATGTGGACGAATCTGGAGTGGATCCTTGCGGGAAGCCATCCGAGGGTTACCAAGCACCGCTCAATTCTGTACAGACTTCCGAGCCGCTATCCGCGAAAGATCGAGAGGCTCATCAGGAGTCTAGTCGTAACTGTCCAAACGCGGGGAACCAACCGATGGGTCATTCAAACGAATCGTCGAAAGATGGAGGGGCCGCTTCGAGGGGTGGCCTGGGGGGTGGATCGTTGCGGATTGTGCCCGATCCACTAGAGCTTAGCCCGCAAGAGGAAGCCGCTTTGCTCCGGGCGGCTGCTACCCGGGTGTTGGCTGCGCTGAGCTCGGCTCAAGCCCCTTCGGCAAGAAGTCTTTTAGGACCTGCCGCTGAGCGACCCGTTTTGGGGGTATTTGTAAGCCTAAAACGCGGAGGGTTACTTCGTGCGTGCTGTGGGGCGATGGGAGAACCGATTCGTCTGGCGGAGGCGGTCGACCAAGCGGCTTATCGGGCGGCGAAGGAGGATTATCGTTTTCCGCCGATCTCACCGACGGAACTTGCGGACCTGGACATCGAGGTGTGGGTACTCTGGGGATGGGAGGTCATGCCGGAGCGGGGGGAAAATCGCGTGCGGGCGGTGGAAATCGGGCGGCATGGTCTTCAAGTCATGCGAGGGCAACAGCGCGGGTTGCTGTTACCGGGGGTTGCCTCGGAGTTGGGTCTAGATGCTCAACGGTTTCTTGAACAGACCTGTTTAAAGGCTGGTTTACCCGCCAATGCCTGGAGAGATCCGGAAACTATAGTAGCCACTTTCGAGGGTTATTCACTGCACGGGCGATTGAATGACCTGGTGGACCGACTGCCGCCGCCGGGGGCTACTATTGCCGGTCCTAGCTTACAGGATGTGGCGAAATTGGCTGAGTTCTGCCGGCAAAATCTCTGGGCCCTCTACGTAGGTGCGACCCCTAATTTCTATTCCCCCCAGGCCTTCGACGGTCAAATGTGCGGTGTTGCCCTTTGGGTTGAAGGGGCCGGTATCAACGGCGGGTTCCGCGAGTGCCGCGTGGCCCTTAGGCCGGAATTCCCCTTGCAGGGAACTTTGTACGAACTGACCCAAGCAGCTGCCCGCTACTTGGGGAGCCGACGCATTGCTGCACAACTTGTCGGAAGTTGCCAGGTTGGAGTAGCCGCCTTTTGGGACTGCCTGAGCCACGGTAGTGCGGACAACCCGGTTTGGTCCGGTGGAGATGCAGTGGGAAGAGCGTTGCTGGTGGCCTATCAAGGACGGTGGATCCTGATGTTCGATACGGCGCGACGTGCAGTCGAACTTTTGCCCGAGGCTTTAAAGCAGCTACGACCGCGGCAAACTAAATATGCGGCGATCTTCACGTTTGCAGTCGCGAGCGGTGCCCAAAAGGCAATTTTTCAACGCGAAGGGGCGACAGCCGTCTCACCGCAGGTGCGTCCCCCGGCGGTGGCTGGGCGGTTCTACCCTCCGGATCTCGAGCAGATCAACCGCCAACTCGACCGTTGGACGAGCGCGGCCGTCAAACCGGAGGAATGGGCCGGGGCTTTGGTTCCGCATGCGGGGTGGGTTTATTCGGGGCATTTGGCATTTGAGACGCTTAGCGCGGTACGCTTCCCGCGACGGGTGATTGTCTTGGCAACCAAGCACGTGCGGGCAGGTGTCGACTGGGCTGTGGCGGACTACGAAGGATGGTCCATCCCGGGCGGAGTTGTTCCGGGCGATCCGCAGTTGGCTGCCCGGCTTGCGGAGAAAATTACGGGCCTGGAAGTGGACCAGAGTCCGCATGGCCGGGAGCATGCGATTGAAGTGCTGCTTCCTATGATCCGGCGGCTTGCCCCGGAAGTTCGCGTGGTGGGAATCGTGATGCATGGGGGCGAGCTCGAGGAGCTGGAAACATTCGGACGCGAGATGGCTCAAGCCCTAAAGGAACTTGAGGAGCTGCCCCTCATCATTATCTCGACAGACTTGAGTCACTATGTACCGGAGGAGAAAGCTCACCGCTTGGATCAGTTGGTGATCGACGCCATCGAAGCGCGGGATCCGAGAAGACTCTTCAAGATCGCTCGGGAAAAAGAGATTTCGATGTGCGGATTGGTTCCCACAGTAGCTGCGATGTTAACCTTGGCAGAGCTGGGAAAACTGAATGAGTGCAAAAAAGTGGCTTATACCACCAGCGCACGAACAAGCGGCGACCGGCAAAATGTGGTAGGCTACCTCGGGGTGTTGATTCGGTAAGCGGGTACCGCGTTGTAGCAGCACGGTGACTCCACATTGTGGGAGTAGCAGCGTGCTTCCGCATTCGGCGGTTGGGGTGGGAAAGACACTTGCTTCGGCACCAATCGCCTTGCTGGGCAAATTCGCCCGTAAAAGGCTAAAAGTGCTCGTGCTGAGATCGACCGAAATCTGCTGAATGAGCTTCCGCTGCGAAGAACCGCCGTCCACATAAGCATGCTCATAGACGAACTCCGCCGTCCCCCAAAGGCGAAGGGAGTTTGCTCCGGTGCTCAGCGTTTCAGAAATGGCGGCGTAAGGATTAGTTTGAGGAAGGGCCGCAAAAAGATTGTTTTTGATTTGAAGTGAGGTTGTTGGGTACTTGGAAGTACGAAAGGCGATCCGGCATGCCCGGTGAGCCATCCCATGCAGTGCAATCCGCATTGATTTCTTTAAGGGGATTCACGGGCTTGATGGCGTCAATCCCCGCGAATCCGGACTCACTCGCGTTTCGACGTGGTTTGCCGTTTAACGGCGGCGCGGCCCGGTCTTACAATAAGAAAGTAAATCCGTTGAGAATTGATGACTCCTTCTGCGGAGGCTTACACTCCTAAACATTCTGGCCATGAGCGATACGGAAAATTTCAGCAAACCACAAACCCCTCCTGATGAGCAAACGGGTGGACGATTTTGCCGATCGCGAATTTGGCGGAGTATCTTTCGCGTACCGGTGCCGACGGACCGCCAGTCGCGGATAAAGGTGATTCTCTGGAACTTCATCCTGCACGTGCATCCGGTCTCGATCGAAAAGCACGCCGTGCAATATCGCTACACCTGGTGCATGGGAGGGATTTCGGCCTTTCTTTTTCTGGTGGAAACGATCACCGGTGTGCTCTTGATGTTTTACTATCGGCCGACCCTGCAACATGCGTACGATGACATGGTGGCTCTGCGGGAGGTAGTGTCGCTGGGCATCGTTCGGGAGATCCATCGCTGGGGCGGGCATGCCATGGTGATTGCGGTGTGGCTTCACATGCTCCGGGTTTTTTTGACCGGTAGCTATAAACCGCCGCGGGAATTCAACTGGGTCATCGGCGTTCTCTTGCTGGTTCTCACTCTGCTACTTTCTTTCACCGGGTATTTGCTCCCCTGGGACCAACTGTCTTTGTGGGCCGTGACGGTGGGCTCAAACATGGCCCGGGCCGCTCCCTTAGTGGGACACGAAGGACCCGGGCAGCAACTTTTGGAAACGGAGAATGTCGATTTGATCACGGAAAGTTCCGACATTCGCTTCCTGCTGCTGGGGGCACCGACAATCACCGAAGAGACCTTGAATCGCTTCTACATCCTCCATTGCGTCGCACTGCCGATTCTTGCCATGTTCTTGATGGGGGTTCATTTTTGGCGCGTTCGTAAAGATGGGGGAATTAGTCGCCCCCTGTGAGTTCCCACCTGCCGTGCGAGGCACAGCTGGGGCGATTCTGGAACGTATTACGTGTGCAACTGCGGGTTTGGAGATGCTTCGATCAATGACGTTTTATGAATACGCTTTCGCGCTTGCGACCTTTTTCGGCAGCTTGGCGTCGGAAGGGTCAAAACTGTTTACCCGTAAAATTTGCCTACCAGAACGCTCACGACAGTCTCATCGACGGTAACAATAACAACGTCAAAATTGTCCTCCGGCGAAATTTTTCTACCATAACCGATAACCTCCTGAATACGGATCCCGGAAAATCGCGAACAGGAGTAGTACGGAGATCGAAAGCAGCATTCCCGGGATCATGATCGGGTATCAACCATGGCGCAAGGTTTAGGCTGGTTTTATTTGCTCGCCGCCGGAGCCAACCTGGTAGCGGCCTGGTGGTCCTGGCGCGGCAACAGGTCATTTACAATCCTCTGTTGCGTGCTCACCGCACTAATGAGCGCTTTTGCGGCGAGCTGTTGGTTGAGATCTCCGCCCGAGTTTCCAGAAGGAATTAAGGGATTGATTGACCGCAGTTTTTCGCCGGTAACGGTCACCCTGGGGAGCTTCGTCGCACTGGCGATTTTTTACTGGGGAAGGAATTTTTTCGTTCAACCGCCTGTGGCCTGGCTGGGTGCCAATTTCGGTTGGCTTGCTTTGGGCCTGGGACTTCCCGATGCGGAGTTTGCGCGGATCGTCCTTGCGCCGGATAACATCGCCATCGTGGGAATGCTCTTTGCCTTCGGGTTTTTTCTATGGTTAGGCCTGTGGCAAGCGGTGGAGAACGATCGTCGCCGATCTTGCGGTCAAGGTCCGCGGGAAGCCGAATTTGCCGACACCGTTCTGGTGTGGCCCGACCTTGTGTATATTGAGCTGATCGCGATGCTGATCTTAGCCACAGGATTGATCGTTTGGGCCTTGGCGGTACCTGCCCCGTTGGAGGCCCCGGCAAATCCGAGCCTCACTCCGAATCCTGCAAAAGCCCCTTGGTACTTCGTCGGCCTTCAGGAGATGTTAGTCTACTTCGATGCTTCCGTGGCCGGGGTGATCATTCCTTGCCTAATTATCTTCGGACTCATGGCCATTCCGTATTTGGATCCAAACCCGCGGGGGAGCGGCTACTACACCGTCGGGGAGCGACCATGGGCCATTGGTCTTTTTCTTTTTGGGTTTTTGCAACTTTGGATCCTGTTGATTGTGATCGGAACGTTCTTCCGCGGCCCGAATTGGCAGTTTCGCGGCCCGTTCCAAACCGTGGATCCTCATGCGGTGGGGGCAATCCGCGAGATTCGCCTTTCGGAGTACTTTTGGGTTCATTGGCTCGGGTCGAGTTTGCCGCAGGTGGAGCTGGGTCGAGCCGGTTGGTCTCGATTCGGGCGGATTCTTTGGCGGGAACTCCCGGGAGTGCTGTGCCTTACCGCTTATTTTGGGGGACTGCCCTGGATTCTTTCCCGCACAGCCCTCCGCGGATTGCGGCAGCAGTTGGGGCGGGGGCGGTTCCTGCTCTTCACGCTGCTACTCTTGATGATGCTTGCCCTGCCCATCAAAATGTTGCTTCGCTGGTTATTCCAGCTAAGTTACGTCGTGGCCATGCCGGAGTACTTCTTCAACTTTTAGTGGGCGAGAGATTCAGAAATCGCCTCGACTGCTTCCGCAAAAATTGCGGCAAGAAGTGGCGAAGACTACCGGTCGAAAGGCGTGCGGAAAACACCTTCATTCTTCGGTAGGGTGGTGGATCCGCCGAGTGCTCGCCCCCCGCAAACCCTCTTTGGGGGATGCGCGGCTGGCAGGCTCGGACCGACGCCCGCGGAAATGCGGCGACATGCTACTTTGGACAACCAATGCGATGATGCAAACCAGGGGAAAAACCGGATGCCAAATCGCCGAATGATCCTACTGGTAGACGGCTACCGAGATTGGCACACCGCCAAAACGGCAATTTGCCTTTTGCGGTATTGCCCGGATGAAGTCGTGGCCGTTTTCGATCGGGGGGGTGCCGGGCAAACGTGTCAAGAACTGCTGGGGATTGGTGGTAGCATTCCTGTAATCGCTAACCTCGTCGATTGCCCGCAGGCCAACATGCTGACGATCGGAATCGCGCCTCCCGGCGGACGGATCCCGCAGGTTTGGCGACCTATTATCCTGGAAGCAATCCGACGTGGGCTGGCGATTCTGTCGGGCCTCCATGATTTTCTGAATGATGACCCCGAGTTTGCCGCGGCCGCCAAAGCGCATGGTGTACCCCTAATTGACGTGCGAATGAACAATGAACGTGATGTGGCCCAGAGGCAGGGAGTCCGCGAAGAATGCTTGCGTATCCATACCGTGGCCAATGATTGCAGTTGTGGGAAAATGGTTACTGCGGTGGAGGTGACGCGCGGACTTCGGCGGCGGGGGATCGACGCCAAGTTTGTTGCCACCGGGCAAACCGGAATTATGGTCGAAGGCGACGGGTGCCCGGTCGACCGAGTCATCTGCGATTTTCTGAATGGGGCGGCCGAAAAACTGGTTCTTGCCAACCAGCACCATGAGGTAATCGTCATCGAGGGGCAAGGGAGCTTGTTTCATCCCCGCTACTCGGCGGTCACGTTAGGCCTGCTCCATGGATGCATTCCCGACGGATTGATCGTCTGTTACGAAATGGGCCGAACCCATATCGCAGGCATGGAGCAATTCCCACTTCCTAGCCTGGAGAAGCTCATTGACTATTACGAGATGTCGGCCAATATTATGCACCCGTGCCGCGTGATCGGGATTGCGGTTAACGGGTACAAATACCCCGACGAAGCAGTGGCCGAAGAATGCCGCCAGGTGGAAGCCCGCTTGCAGTTGCCAACATGCGATGTGATTCGCCATGGGCCGGATAAGTTGGTGGATGCCGTGCTGCGACTAAAGGCCGAACTGGGTAAGTGAAAGTCGGCGGAAATCGAGCGATTCATAAGCATAAAATGCTACTTCGCGCGGGGAGAAAGAAGTCATACGCGAAAGAATCCATCTCCTCCGGTGAAGCTCGAATGCATCCGGGTTTGGGAGCCACCAATAAACGCGATGAAAGGCATTTGGGCCAGTGCCGCCCAATTTGCCGGGGCGAGAGCTCTTCGTGTAAGCGTGTTTTGCCGCACCGCCCAAAAACGATGCATCCTGCCCGCCGGGAATTGGTTGCCGATGAATTAGCGGTCATTAGCGGCCTCGACAAAACACTTTGGAAACTGACGGTTTGCGCTACTGGAAAGAAATAAGCCCGCCTTCACAAGAAAAAGAAGCCTGCGTTTTGCCGCGCTTTTTCCTCCTATAGCGTTTTTCCCAAGGCGCGTAGCTCTGTGGACGAAATATCGATGCGGAACGTGTGCTCCGGGACTTCTTCGCAAATCGCACGGAAAAACCTGGGTACCGGGAGATCTGTTAAACTGACAAAGTTTTCTAACGCCTGCTCCGCTTGGTGGAGCGGGAATTTTCGCCCGAAAACCACAAATCGACATCCCAGCTCGACCATTTGGCGCAGCGCGGCATCCCTCGCCTGCTCATCCCCTCGGTAGTACTTCGGATCGACAATGCGAGCCAAGGTGTCAGCCCCTATCAGAAAAATTGCTTTTGGGAATTGCCGGGTTTTTTCCACAAATGTTGGTGCGCGTGTGAGCCACACGGGAAATCGGTTGCCAATTGCTGAAAGCCGCTCGTGAATCGAACAAAAGTCCAGGGGCGGTTTGTCCACATTGAAAATGGACAATTCTAAAGCCGCCGGCAGCCCGAAACGTCGGCTTCCATACCGAAGCATCTCCAAATGTCCTAAATGAAACGGGTTGAATGATCCTGGCAAAAGCACGGGAGGTTTGTTGGCAAAAAGAGCCGCCTCCCCACCCACGAGTACTTTGTCGGTTTTCCCGAGGTATAAATCTGTCCACCCCGGGCCGGCTGGCACCAACTGGCGAAGCAGACACTCTTTCCCAGTAAGGGGCAAATGCGGGTGGACTTTGGCGCCACACCCGTCCGCCAAAGCATACAGAATGACACGTCCGGCTAATTTTTCTTCTTGGGCACGAGTGCGAGCTCCTTTGATGAAGTGGAGAGAGTAGCAGCCGGCAAACTCCGGGGTTTGAAACGTGACATGGACCCGATGGCTCCCTCTTTTTGGGCGATCTGTCACCAAACTCGCCGTAGATCCAAGTCCAAGCCATGAGCTTGCCTCCGGGGCAAGGGCGCATGCCTGCTGAAAAGCATGCGCCGCCATCGCCCGGGCAGTCGCTTGAGAACAAAACTGCTCGGGAACAAAACCAAGCCACCGAGAAAAAGCTGAGGGGTGATACGGAACGATTACTTGCAGTATCGTTCGCGAGGCACCGGGCTGCTCGAATAGAGCAGCAATCCCGCTGATTCCCCCACCGGTGACGGCCAGCACCATCTGATGCGGTGAATCATGAATCAAATCGACAATTTTTGATAGCGAACTTCGTCGTGGGCTCATGACGTGAGATCCAAAACTCTGTGTTCCCGTTCAAACCACCGAGTCTTCACCCAAACCACCGAGTCTTCACCCTAGCGACACCGGCGGTCAAGCCCCGCGACAACGAACGCTTAAGCCACGAATGGTTCGCGAACCTTTGAGTTTTTTGGCCATCCGTTTTCTTTGGAATTAAGTATCACTGAAAACATAATGAAAGTCATTTTTCTAGGCGATAATACCGATTTCATCTTTTATCCCGAGGGCGCCTTTACGCAAAGCGATCAATCTTTGATCTATCTATGGGTTGAAGCAACCCAAACTAAAGACTTGGAAAAACGGCATGCCTGTAACGCCGAAGCGAAATCCAAGTAATTTTCATATGATTTCTGATTGATAACTAAGGGAGGATATTTTTCAAGTCAGTTGTCATTTTGAACTTTTGCTTATCATACACTATTTAGTAAGCGATATTTTATACTTGAGTATAGTGTTTGTTGCCCCTTGTTTGTTCCCTCTAAAAAACAAGTCGCTTACGTTTCGGCAGTAGCACCTTAAGCGATTCTCTAAGTGCTGCACTTAGCCGTTAACAATCTTCGGAATGGCCCGATCAAAGCGTTGGTCCAAGAAAGGGCAGCCGTCCCAGATCAATTGTTTCCTGATTTGAGCGCACTTTTGGTGGGATAAACTGCCCACACATAACTCCACTCCTCTCCCCCGAAGTCCAGCGGGGGTTATTCCGCCGATAAGGCCGGCCCACACACCGCTAGGCCAGGGCCTGACTCATCAGCAGCAGCCAACACCTTGCCTTCCTCCTCCAGGTATTCGGGGCGACCGGCAGAACGGCCAAAAAACAAGACATCACGCGCGTAAAAAGCTTAATAAAGTCCCGTATTCTCCGAATAACCCAGTGGAGACACAAATCCGGGGTACCACCGACAAAGCGTTTGATGGTTAACTCTTAAAGAAAGCCAGAAACAGCACCACGATTATAAACAAATGGTTGTTTTAGCTTGGGTAGTAGTGAAACACTTAGTTGAGCGGCAGGGCTTGGGTCCATCTATACGGCGAACGGAGGTTTAAAGATGATTAGGAAAGTAGTCTATGCGTTTTTGGCAACAATCGTTATCGGCGGGGTTGTGATCGGCACCGATCTGATGAGCTACGTGCGAACATCACTCGGGTACGTCAATTCTGCCGTTAAAGACCTTGTGCCGGTCGAATTTGAAATCGAACGGGCCCGGCGGATGATTGATGATTTGGTCCCCGAGATTCGAAAGCACATGGAGTTCATAGCCCGAGAAGAGGTCGAACTGGATCGCCTGGAACGTCAAATCAATCAAGCTAAGGAATCGCTCGACAAGCAACGCGACGAAATCCTTCGCCTGAAAACCGACCTTCAAACGGGTCAAACCACCTTCACTTACGCGGGTCGAACCTACACGGCCGAGCAGGTTCGAACGGATTTGGCCCGAAGGTTTGAACGATTCAAAACTGCCGAGGCGACCCTGGCCAACTTAGAGCAGATTCGTGATGCCAGGGTCAATCGGCTCACGGCCGCACGGGACAAGTTAGAGGGAATGTTGGCAGCACGTCGGCAACTCCAGTTGGAGGTCGAACACCTTCAGGCCCGGGTGCAAATGATCGCCGCAGCCCAGACCAAGAGCGACTATAATATGGATCAGAGCAAACTGGCTCGCGTCAAGGAACTGGTGGCCGATCTGCGCTCACGCCTTGACGTTGCGGCTCGATTAGTGGAAGCGCAAGTCCAACTGCAAGACCAGATTCCTCTAGATGAGCAACCGCCGGCGGATATTGTGGAGCAAGTGGATAAATATTTCGCCGGATCGGGTAGCCCCGCGGTTGAGGTCGCGTCAACACATTGAGTTTATCCAAACCAGGCAAGTTCGCGCGGAGTAGCGCGTGTGTAAGGACGTCAAATTCTGCCCCTATCAGATGGGGGCGCGGGGCCTGGTAGCTCATGCAGAGTCGCCGGATGCGATTCTGCATGAGTCGTTTAACCGGCAGTATGAAACTAGCCAATCTTTTTGGGGCTTTGGGGCGAAGAAGCTGGTGAAATTCGCCTTGAGAAAGCGTGAAGCGGCGACCGCGCGATTTGTCCGGTTGCCGACTCATCGATACCCAGGATTGAATCTCGATGGTATGTTCCGAGGCGTCCCAAATCAGATCCGGCGGTAAAGAGGGTATCTGCCGCACAGGCCTTTTCCTGTGGGTGGATGCGGTCGGTAGCTACTGGGTTCGGTTGGAAGATCGAGTGCGGCTTGGCCGTGCCGGCTTAGGCCGGGAGGTGGAAATTCCCATTTTGGCCGATCTGGCCCGGCATCACGCGTCTATCGTGCGCGAGGGAGACGATTATTTGATAGAACCCCAGGGGCCGGTCTCGCTCAACGGGCGAGCTATTTCGTCAGCATCCCCGCTCACTGACGGGGCATACCTCCGATTCGGTGAAACGGTGCACCTGCGGTTTTGTCGACCTCATCCGCTCAGTGCGACTGCTCGATTAGAATTCGTCAGTGGGCCCCGAACTCAGCCGACTGTAGACGCGATTTTGCTCATGGCGGGGACGTGTATCCTCGGACCTTCGTCAACTGCTCATGTACTGTGCAGGGACTGGCAAACAGAGGTCATTGTCTATCGAAACGGGGATCAACTGTACTGCAAAGGACCGGAAACCCTGGAAGTCAACGGCCGAGTGTATCGTACGCCTGTGTTGCTTTGTAGATATTGCCAAGTGCGCGCGAACACGGTTTCGTTCGCTGTTGAACCCGGTCATCGACTTCATTAAAGAACCGCAATCCGGCGGGAGCGTGCCCGAATCATTTCGGAGCAAAGATGAGAGATCGGCGACTTGAAAATACCCCCAGCCGCGAGAGTCCGTTTAACTGTCGCGGTGAACGGTTTTTTTGAATAAGGCGGATTTTACGAAGGCAGCGAATACTTTTTTACGAAGACTCATAGTTTTTTACGAAGACACCGCATACCTTCGAAGCGTGTAAAGTCTTGCGAGACTCAGAAACAAGTGACTCTGGGGTTCGGAAAAAATTCGGAGAAGGGCTCTCAGGGTTGCTTAAAGCGGAATTGCAAGGAGTCGAGCTTCAGCGGCTCAAAAACCGCAAGGATTCGCGGCGGATCGGCGGATATGTCTAAGATCGGCGTGCGACCCATTGGGAAGCGGCCGGCTTACGAACGAAGTGCATCAGGTGGTTGAGGCGCCTCCACCAGAAGGAGTTACAAATGAAGGAACGGCCGACGGCGACACTCCCCCCGGATAATGGTGCCCGAGGCCACGAGGTAGGGCACGGCGATCGTGTGGGGGAACCGGATTCCGGAAAGACCAAGGGATTTCGGTTCCTTTACCCAAGTGGATCGCGACCGCTGGAAGGCTACACAATCAAACGCGGATTGGGGCACGGGGGCTTTGGTGAAGTCTACTTCGCCCTAAGCGATTTCGGCAAAGAGGTCGCCCTCAAGCTCATTCGCCGCAATTATGACGTGGAATTGCGGGGCATCCAGCAGTGTCTCAACCTCAAACATCCCCATTTATTGGCCATCTATGACATCCGCACCGACGAGGTCGGCGACCACTGGGTGATTATGGAATACGTCGCCGGCTCAAGTCTCGACGAAGTCATTCGAGCTCATCCCCAGGGAATGCCCCCCGAACAAGTATGCGGATGGATACAGGGAATCGCTGGCGGATTGGCTTATCTGCACGACCGGGGAATCGTCCATCGCGATTTGAAGCCGAGCAACATTTTCTGCGAAGATGGCGTGGTAAAAATTGGCGATTATGGTCTTTGCAAATACATCACCTGTAGCCGACGAAGCGGACAGACGGAGAGCGTCGGCACCGTGCATTACATGGCCCCGGAAATCGCCAACGGGCGGTATGGTAAGGGAGTCGATATTTACGCTTTAGGGGTCGTGCTTTATGAAATGCTCACGGGTCATGTTCCGTTCGAGGGGCAAACGGTGGGCGAAGTATTGATGAAGCACTTGACGGCACAACCTGATTTGAGTCGGGTCCCCGCCGCATTCCGTCCGGTGGTCGCCAAAGCTTTGGAAAAAGACCCGGAAAAACGGTACCACTCCGTGCGGGACCTCATGGCCGATCTTCCGCAGATCGGGGCAGCCCCACCCCAAGGTGCTGAAGCGGTAGAAATCGGTCCACTTTCGGCCGGTCGCCCCCACGGAGCCTTTTCTCGCAGGCCCGAGGAACCTCTGTGGCGGGCCTTTCGGGAATTGCTCTATCAGCTTCGGTGCGCTTGGCAACGGTCGAATTTCGATACCCCTACGAAGGTCATTCTGATCATCATCGGGGCGTTCTTGCTCCTTGCAACAGCCCAGGGTTGGATGCCCGTCCTTTTCGTCTTGGGGGTCGTTTATCTGTTTTATTGGACGGTTCGGGCTTTGGTGCTGCGGATCACCGGTTGGCACGACGTGCGCCCCGGCTTGGGCCGCATGGGTACCCTAATTGCTAGGGGGGGAACCGCTCAAATGGGGTCGCCGACTGAAGCGCAGGCTTGGGAAGAACTAACCGGTTTTAAGGTGGCGGAAAGCGACCCGTTGCGAGCGCGCCAATCGCAATTGCCAAGCTGGGCACCGGTTCTGGCCACCGGAGGGGTCGGTGCTCGCGGGGTTGGTAATACCTCGCCGAGGCCGCTTTTCACTCAAGAGTTTTTTGCGGAACTGTTTGGTGGTTTGCTGCTCAGTGCTGTAGCCAGCCTGATCATGGCCTGTGTGATGCTCATTCCCTACAGTTTCTATCATCGGGAGATTCCTCCACCGGAGATTGCCTGCTGGTTAGCGCTCACCAGCATGTTGGCGGCTTGGCTTGTGATGGTGCCGGGAAAGATCTGGGGGGCTCGGCCGGGCGATCCGGCAACCCGCCGCTTTGTGATGATGGTTCTAGGATTACTCTTGGGGCTTGTTGCCTTCGGTCTCGCGGGCGTATTGGAATTGGGATTACCGCCCGATCCGCGCTTCACCGAATCGCCCACGTACACTCTTCCCGAGTCGTTTTATGATTCGGATGGTACGCCGAGAATCCTCGCTTATTTAGCCTGTTTTGGATCGTTATTCTTGCTGATGAGATGGTGGCGGCAGGCTTCGCCGCATCGGCAGGTCCGGCTCAGCCTGATGAGCACGGTGCTGAGCATGCTTGTGGGATGGTTGGTGGCGGCGGTGTGGTTGTTCCCTCAGCCTTGGGTGGCCATGGTGGCCTGTACGGCTTCGGTAGCGGTTCAGCTTGCCAGCCCTTGGAGGAATCCGCAGCGTGGATGAGCTCTTGGGGGGACACAGGCCAACATTAAAAGGTCGCACGAAAAGCCGAATTAGTCGCGGGAGAACTTGCATCGGCACAAGTGAAGGAAGTCGACGAGTTTTTTCGTACTACAAGAGCATAGGACCCTAACGCGAGAGTGAAAAGATCGTCAGCTTTTTTGAAGCGGATCATCGCAAAGGAAGGCTGCCATGACGCTCCTGTTTTTTCGGTTCTTCTTGGCAGTGCTCCTTGTCTTCGTACTGTTCACGACAGTCATAGGACTGATTCGCTTAACCCGGGCTTTGTTCCGCAGTGAGATTCTCCGCTTGATTCTGTTTGTTGCCGTGATATTCGTGCTTATTGGTGTGGCGACCCGGAGCCATCTCCACTTGGAGTTACCGGTTCCGCGAAACTTCTCCGCGAGTCCGGTGGCACATGGGGAAGCCGGTCGGCCCGAGGCTTCGGAAGAATTCCCCCAGGTGGCCCCATCCGAGGTGCATGCGGCGGGCGATGGGCGTGCTAGCGTTCCGCCGGCAGGTAACGACGGGGCTCAAAGATCGCATGAACTGGTAACGGAAGCACAAAGCCCCACGGTCGAACGATCGCCGCCTTCCGAAGGTACCACGCCGGCTAATTCCGTGGGCGAAAGTGTTTCAAAGCAGGCCCAACAACCCCAGAATGGTTCGGGCTCTCTTTTAAGCCTGGAGGGACAGGGAAGTCCTTCCAAATGGCTGGAAGATGGGAAGCGGAACGCGGAAGAGCCTACCTCGCTTGAGGTGGCCTCGAGCGAGTCGGAGCATACTCAAGCTGCGAGCAAACCTGGGGGAATCAGCGATCTCAAAGTTTGGGTAGGTCGCGAACCTTTCTACGGGAGGGACAAACGCACACTTTTCTGGCCGGTAACCCTCGGCCCTTACTTAATGGATGACGAACCCCTTTCTTTAGCCCATGTGCGGGCGAGGCTTTCACCGGCATGGTTCCAATGGTTGGTGGTTACGGCCAAAGAGAATCTCCCAGAGGAGTTAACCCAGGAAACCGTGTCGGCCAGACTTCCCGGCTCATGGAACCGAAAGTCCGATGCGATAGTTCCCTGGGTGCCTCGCGCTTTTTTGGAGGAGCTCCATCCCAAGTTAATGCAGATAGTGACGGACTATTGGTCTCGGGAAAAAGGAAGGACAGATGGCATCCAAATCCCTCTGGATTGGTTCGCGGAAAACCTCGTGAAGGATATTCGTTATCAAATATGGACGGGCGGCGAGGTAAACCGTGCTGCTTCGCCGCCCGCGGCCGCACTCGGTGCTCCTGACGAGCCGTTATTCCAAGTGCACCTGTTGCTGGCTTTTTCGCCCGAAAGTTCCGCGGAATTAGAGAAATGGGCAGCTCGCAGCCGCGTGGAGCGGCGGGTTTACCGACTGAGCGTTATTACGGCCGGATTACTAAGCATCCTTGGGGTTCTTTACACCGGGTTACGAGTCGACTTGGCCTTGAAAGGGCGACGGCGCCGGGCGGTTACGGTCTCGATGGGTGCCGGCATTTTGCTGATTCTGGCCATCGTATTTCGGTTGGTGGTTGGAGCCGGATAGCTTGCGGATTTGATTCGGTTGAGGGCTGGAAAAGGTTCTTCCTTTTGGCAGCGGTGAGGCCATTGCCAGTACTGCAGCCCGGGCCGTCCCGCCCCACAGAAATAATCTGCCATTTCGGGCAGTTATTTTTCCCTTTGCCATTCCCTTGGAGTACAAAAAGTAGGATCGCTCTGTAGTACCCCTTTGAAACAGGGACAACGCCGTGGAACCCAGTGGTGCCAATTGGTGGGGGCTAGCGTTTTTGATCCTGGCCCTGGTGGCTTTGGTGGTATTGAGCTACTTGGTCATCCGCTACCGGGCTTATGCCGCGGCTCTCGCGGCGCTAGGTGTTGCGGGAGCGCTGACCCTTGCCGGGCACGGAATCTCCCGACTGGGCGATGGTGCTCCAGCCAACGACGCGGTGGGAACTGCCCTGCTTTCGGTCGCAACCTTCTCCTTGTTGCTCGCGGCCGGAATCATCCACTGGATGCAATCGGGAGGTGAGGAGTAAGAAACTCCAATCGCGTTCGATTTCCGCCGAGAATGTCTTTCGTGTAATTGATTCGGTTGTCTTTTTAGGTAAGGTGGAGGAATCGGCGGCCCGCAACCCTCTCATGAAGCGCAGACACGCACTGAACATCGCGCGGCTTGAAAGGTGCTAAGGAAGCTATCGGCGAGACGACCCTTAGCGAGCAGAGGAGTGAGAAAAATTTCCGTTTGTTGGATGGGCTACTCGGTCTCGGCCAGCAGGAAGCGGTTGGGTTTTGTTGGAGTCTATAAGCTGAGGCTGCAATCGGCTTAGATCACCCCTGGTTTTGATTTTTTGCAAGCTTCAGGCTAGTCTAAAGAGACAATCGTAAAACGGTCTACGCCAGTTTTCCGCGGGCCATTTTTTTAGGGCACTTCGTGCCTAGTTTTTTAGGACACTTCGTGCCTAGCCGGATGCGAGAAGAAGTTATATTCTTTCGCCGGATTGAAATCGCGGGTCGTTTCGGAGGGACGAAATAGCCAAATTCCAGCGCAAAGCCTCCTGCGAGAGCGATCGAGGATGACGCAACCAACTCAGGCAGAACGTTTATGGGTTGAGCGGATCAAGGAGGGGGATTCCGACGCGTGGGCCGAGTTAATTGCGCGATACGAAGGGCGCCTTTTTGCCTTTCTGGAGCCGAGGCTTGCCGATCGGGATGCTGCCGAAGATTTGGTCCAGGAAACTTTCATGGGGTTCCTGCTGAGTTTGCCGCACTATCGGGCGGATCAATCGCTCGAAAGTTATTTATTCTCCATCGCTGTCCATAAGCTTACCGATTTCCTTCGACGGCACAAACGTCGGGCGAAGCTGCCGCGGATTCGAGAAGGGGAAAATGACCTTTTGCTGGAGCTTCCGGCCGGGGAACCCGCCGCCAGCAGTATGCTCCGAAGCCGGGAGAGACGCGATTATGAGGAACAAGCTCTTGTCGAAGCCCTCCGCGAACAAATCGCGGCCTGGCAAGCCCGAGGCGACTGGGAAAAGTTGGAGTGTATTGAATTGATGCTCGTCCGAGGCTGGCGAAACAAAGAAGTGGCCGAACGATTGGGACTGAGTGAACAAAGCGTAGCAAATTACAAGTTTGAGTTCATCAGCAAGATGCAGCGGCTACTTCGTCAGCAGAATCTTCCGGAGGATTTGTTCCCGGAGCTTACGGAGGGAAAAGACACGGGTTAGACGTCATCTCGCAATCCAAATCCGCGCCGGATGCATATCATGGCGCAAGATCTGCTTTTGATTGCCCCTACGGCCGAGGCATGATCTCAGGAAGGCCGCACCGCATGGGATTAAAGGTCGCACCGCGTGGGATTATTTGAGAGTTCTTCATGCAAAAAATTTGGGTAAAATAACCGGACGGTTATCGCTTCCATCCGTCCCGCAGGATGATCCGGAGCACAAATCGCGCACTGATTACTGGTAAGATCCAGGTAGCAAGCTGGAAACCCGCTTCGAATGGAGGAGTTTCGTGTGCGTCCTTCTTTGAGCTTCGCGGAATGGGAAGCGTATTTGGATGAAGCTCTTCCGCCGGAAGCGATGGCGGAGCTCGAGCGGCGTTTGGTGCGCGAACCACGTTTGGCCCAAGAATTAGCCACCGTCATTGCCCTGCGCGATGCCGGCATTCACTCCCTGGGGGCTTTTTGGCGCAAACATCGGCTGACTTGCCTTTCGCGCGAGCAACTCGGGAGCTATTTGCTGGGCACCCTCCCGGAGGAATGGATGAGGTACATCCGTTTCCATCTTGAGGTGCTTGAATGCCCGTACTGCCGGGCAAATTACGCCGACCTGAGAAGGGCTCAGGGCGAATCCCCTGCCGTGCAGCAAACCCGCCGCAAGCGCTATTTTGAATCGAGTGCCGGCATTTTGCGACGAAATCGCACGCGTTAACTCGCAGGTTAAACCACGATACTCATCTTGGCAATCCCGGTCCCGAGTTCTTCGTTGGCGGATCCGGTATTCCCTATGCAATCCGCGAACCATTCTCCGGCAAACCAATATGCCGGGGAGTAGTCGAGACTTTATGAGTCCCTCTTCAACTATTGGAGCGATTGTGTGTCACCTGAAGTTCTCAGGTGTTGCTACCGTGGTATGCAAATCGAGAAAAAGCGGCGCTATGCGCTTCGGAAAAAACACGATGGGGCAAAAACCGCAGGAAAAGTTCCCCAAGATCCGGCGCCGGGAGGAATTGGCCAGTCTGCAAACACGAAGCACTCGTACGACCGATCTCCCGAGGCCTTGGGTGGGGTGTCTTCCCCCCGAGTAACGGTAAGATGTACTAATACGCGTAGGTAGTGATCTTACCTCCGTGTCTACTCCGCGAGTAAAGGTAAGATCCTTCTACTTTATCGAGCATAACACCAATCAAAGGGTCTTCCCCGCGAGTGAAGGTAGGATGAATTCTGCCGTATTGGGCACCACTTTAGCCCTCGGCGAAGTGTGATCTATCCCCCCAGACGCTGTGAGGGAAATTCGCAATAATCAGGACGATGGTCGCCCCCGCATTCCAATTTGCGTAACAAAACGTTGAAGCTTGCCTCAAAACAGCCTTGCAACTGCCCGGTTAATCTGACCCGCTTAATTTGAAGGCTTCGAGGGATCGGGAGCTGCTTCACTCGGCGGAGCAAGACTTTCAGAGTCCGGGCGACTTTGCGCCGTGGCTGCCTGCCCCTCGGCGAGTTCTGAGCCGGTAGCCGCTCTCACATTGGCTTCGGAGGTCACCCCTTCATCCGGTTTTTGAGCCGCCGGCGGGGCGCTGATTGTGGGCGAAGTCTCGACAGGCTGCGCTGAAGCTTTTTCCGACTCAGTACGTTGCTTTTCTTGCTGCCCGGAATCTGGCTTACTCGTGGCAGCCGGTGATGCGGCCGACTGAGTCAGCCCTTGCTCCTGCGATTCCTTGATCCGGAAAAACTGCGCTAATTCCGAAAAACTGCGCATGGGCCTTTTACCCCGGAGGACAGCCTCCGAAAGCCGCGGAAGTTCTTGGGCACGCTTGGTTCGCGGAGGCTGCCTTCGCTCAGGCGGCGGACTGGGGGCCGCACGTTCAGGCTCCGAAGGCATGTATCGGGCCGGTGCTGGTGGGCTTTCGGCCGGCTCAACAGAACCAGCTCCCGCGGCCTGCTCGGTCGCAGAACCGCTGACGGCGGAAGCAGCCGCTGGGACCTCAGCCTCAGGAGAAACCCTGCCCACAGGCCTCGACGATGGCGCACCGCGTTTCCCTTCCCGGGGAGCTCGACCGCCTTCCCGCCGTTTGGATTCGCCTGGGGGTCTTCCTACCTGTTTCCGCGGCTCCTGAGCGCGTCCCCGGGGCGTTCCCGGCGGAATCATGGTCAGAGAGACTCGATTCCGTTGGCGATCCACATCCAGCACCCAGACCCGCACCCAGCAGCCGATGTCCACAACCTCGTATGGATCTTTCACATAGCGCGTCGAAAGCGCGCTGATGTGGACAAGGCCGGTAGTCGGAAGACCGAAATCCACGAATGCACCAAAGTCCACAATGTTGGCGACTTTACCGCAAAGTTCCATCCCAGGTTTCAAATCGCTGAGCTTCAAAACCCCTTGGCGGAAAATCGGGCCCGGGAAATCTTCCCGCGGATCGTGCCCAGGTCGGGCAAGCTGCGACAAAAGATCCTTGACCAACAGTTCTCCGACCTCCAATCGCTTCGTCAGTTCGTCGAGCTTCGCATGCCGAATAACCTCGCGAAGTTTTTTTGCGCGCTCCTTGTCGCGAAGGTCCTCGACGGAAAAGCCCAGCAACTCGAGCAAGCGAGTGGCCACGGGATAGCTTTCCGGATGGATCGAGGTGCCATCCAGCGGGTTATCGCCGTCGGGAATGAAGAGGAAGCCGGCCGCCTGCACGAAGGTTGCATCTCCAATACCTGGCACTTGGCGAAGTTGCTCCCGGTTGCGGAACGGCCCGTTCTGTTGCCGATAGGCGTAAATCCCTTTCGCCGTCAGTTGGTTGAGGCCCGAAACGTACCGCAGGAGCGAAATGCTCGCCGTGTTGACGTTTACCCCGACAAAATTGACACACGATTCCACCACTTGGTCGAGGGCGGCCCGCAATTGCACCGGCTTAATGTCATGCTGGTAAAGTCCCACGCCTAGGTTTGCCGGATCGATTTTCACCAGTTCGCTGAGGGGATCGAGCAAACGTCGCCCGATGGAAATCGCACTCCGCACCTCCGGGGGCAGATCGGGAAATTCCTCTCGACCGATCGCACTGACCGAATAAGAGCTACTGCCGGCTTCGTCGACGATTACGTAGGAAATTTGCTTATCTTTCAGTGGGCCAGCAATCAGCCCACTAATCCAATACTCCACCTGGCGCGAGCCGGTCCCGTTGCCAATTGCGATCAGAGTCAGCCCCAGCCGGTTCACCCAATCGCAAACCAATTCCCGCGCAGCTCCGCGCTCCGTGGAAGGCCCTACCAAAAAGATTTTGCCATGTTCCAACAGATTTCCGAATTCATCCAAGGCCACTACCGGACAACCGCTGCGAATCCCCGGATCGATCGCCAACACTCGGCGGTTTCGTACCGGCGGCTGCAACAGCAGGTCACGCAAGTTCCGCGCAAAAACTTTCAGCACGTGCGCCTCGGCACGCTCCAGCAGTTCCCGCATCAATTCCCGTTCCAAAGCCGGTAGCAAAAGCCGGGTCAACGCGTCGCGGAGGCAACCCCGTAAAAAGACGGCATGGGGATGATCGGCCGGGACACACATCGTCTCTGCCGCTTCATACAGAGCAGTGGTTTCATATTCGAGCTTGACGCGGAGAACACCGAGCCGTTGTCCGCGGTGAATCGCCAAGACACGATGGGCCGGTATGGTTGTGAGCTTTTCGCGGAAATCGAAATAATCGGCGAATTCTTGGCGACGCTTTTCTTGGGAATCGAGACGCCCTTTGCCCCTACCTGCTTGAGGCCTTTCCACCTTCTTTGCCGGCGGCGCTGCGGCAGTTGCAGGGGGTGCTACCCTTTCCGCGGTAGGCTCGGTGGTGGCTTCATCGGTCAAGACCGTCTCCTCGGCGAGAGCATCCCCGGCTTCCAGCGAAGCTGCCTCCTGGGTCTCCACGGGCGCCAAATCGGCTGAAGGGACCTCTCCGATCGGAGAAAGAGCCTCCTCCGCCAAAGGAGGAAAACTAGCTGCTTCTGCGATGGCCTCTGCGGCCCCATCTGTGGCTGCTTCCGCACCTTCCGCCTGCCTCTGCCTCTCTTCAGAAGGCATCTGCGGTGAGGTGATGTCCGACGAAGTGCCCGAGGAAGCCATTTCCTGTGATGTGGTGAACGCCTCGGGGGCCGTTACCCCCTCAATATGAGGAAGCTCGGGTTGCACGGCCGAATCTTGCGCAGTGACTACATTCTGCACTGTGACCACATCTGAGGCTTCGGCAGCAACTTCTGCCTCCTGGGTAGTTGGTGAAAGCTCGCCCGGGGCCAGCTCTTCCGTTGACTTACTCACGCCCGACTCTACCGGAGGAAGTTCCGTCTCGATAACCGGCTGTGCCACCCCGGGTTTTTCCTCGGTAACCGCCGGGGTCTCTATCTCGGGCTTATCGGAGCCGGCCTCGGACGGGGTTTCTCCGGTTGGAACATCCGTGGTGCCCGCCTGTCCCGAGTCCACAGCCATAGAAGCCAGCTCCCCGGACATGGCTTCCGGTAAGTCAGCCTGAGCTCGCTCACCCGAAAACTCCGCCGAAGCAGGTGAGTGCACTTCACTGAATTCTTCGCGAGGAGGGCCTTGGGGGGAGTGGCCGTCTGCCCCCTCGCTGCTGCCGTTACCGTTTCCTTCATCCTCGGGCTCCAAATCCGGCGGATCAATGTGCCCCCCGTTGCCATTCCCGTTACCTTCATCGTCCTCATGCTGGTCGGAATCCGGCCCCAGGACCGACCCAGCACCCTTTTCCCCACACTCAATCGGCTCCGTGCCCTTGTCGGCACAATGATCAACCGGCTCCGTGTGCTTTTCGGCACAATCAATCGCCAGACCTTCTCCTTGAGGATCTGGGTCATGGAGCCTCTCAAGCTGCCCAGTGCTGCCACTTTCTGATTCCGTGGGGCTTGCGGGGGTTTTGGGCTCAGCATCTTTCAGCGTTTGCCCGGTGGTTCCCTCTAAACTTTGGTCCCCCTGTACTGTGGCAATTGATATACCGCTATCCTCCGCGGAAATAGCGGAAATATCTGAACCAGAATGCTCCTCATCTTTTCCAATACTGTAAGGATCTGCCCCGGCTTGATCGGCGGCTGCGGACACTTCGTCACTCGCTGGGGTCTCTGCCGGCCTAACCTCAACCTCAGTAGTGCTTTGATCTGTTTCCGAGTCTTGAGGCCCAGATTTCACCCCGGGAATTGCACTCACCGAAGTTTCGGGAGAAATCACCGCTGGGAGTGTCAGCTCCCAGGCCGGCACGGCCTCCGAGGGAAACGTGGCGGCTACCGACGAGGCGGCAACCCAATCCAGATCCCCAGAAAGCTCTGGCCCGGAAACCACATGAGAAGAGGAAACCGTGCCCGAACCCACAACCCATTCGGAGCTTAACGGTTCACAACTCCCGGTGATTAACTGAGGAGCTGCCTCTGCCTCCGACGGCACCTGGCGTCCTTCATCTCCTGGAGCCGCCGCTATGTCCTGCAAGTCGGAGCCTGTCGGCACAGCCGATGTTTCTCCGACCGTAAATTTCGCTTCTTTTTCCGGAGCTACCGAAGGTTCCGGTTCCCCCGTCGGTGTAGCCTCTGGAGTTTTTCCCGTCGCTGCCGATGAGCCCGGTTTCTCCTGCGGCGAACTGGTCAATTGTTGACCGCCACGGGACTGGGCAGAGACCGCGGCTTTCCCCCGACGAGCTCCCCACGAACCAGGACTCGCGGTCCCGGCAGCCGGGGCCGGTTGAGCCTCCCGCGGTTTGCCAGTTGCAGTTGCCCTTTCTGAAGGAGCCATGGGTGGCGGAGGCGGGGGCGGCGCTGTTTCCGTGCGGGTGCTCACCAAAACCGCCATCTCATGGAGCATGTCCCGCAGTTTCTGCCGCAGATCCGCTCGCTCGCTAAACTGCTCGGCTATGATGTGACCTGCTCCCGCCAGGGCGTCGGCCACATGGTGTACCCCCTTTTCCGCGCTTACAAAGTCCACCGCACGGGCATCCAGATCTGCACACTGCGGGGCGGCAGAAAGAACCTCCTCGGCCAACTTTTCCAGCCCTCTTGCCCGAGCCAGCGTGGCCAGGGTTTGCTTCTTAGGCTTGAAGGGTACATACAAGTCTTCTAGCCGGCTCGCACTATCGGCCGCCAGAATCGCCTGCTCCAATTCCGGCGTTAATTTCCCCTGGGCCTCGATCGATCGAAGAATCGTTTGCTTCCGCTCGGCTAAAAGCCTTAGGCTACTGAGTCGGGACTGAATCTGCCGAATTCGCTCCTCGTCCAGTCCCCCCGTTTGGTCGCGCCGAAACCTCGTGATAAACGGAACGGTATTGCCCCGTTCCAACAAATCGATGACCGCTGCGACCTGCCATAGCTCCGCATCGATGCCCCGGGCAATGTCCCGGATGTCTATAGCGACCGGCTTGACCATATAGGACCTTAAAATGCCTCAAAAGCAAGTTAAAGATAGAACAAAACCAATCCTAACTTTTTCGCCCTCAAAAACCCGACTTTTCCGCGAGTAAACACCAAAATTCGTGAGAACCACGGATCAATAAACGCCGCAGTTTCAAGTCGTAGAACGACAGGTTTGCCGTGCACACCAATCCCCCGCATAACCCCGCAAAGCCGCTCCGTTTCCAGACGGCCGTCCGCTACTTTTAGCCGGCAGCCGAACCGAAAACACTTATTTTCCAAAAAAAAACCAATCCGTCTACGGTAGCGAAAAGCATTCACTTGGAGGTCAATCGTTGGTGGACCCGCTCCGCCGCCTGCATCGCCACTTCAAGTCATCCCCTTTTGCCGGGTTTCGCTGGACACCACGGGCTCGAAAGTGATCCTACCGGCTGCGGTGGCTCACCGAACCCCTTCAATTCGACCTGTTTTCCTTGGCAAATGCGCAGTCTACACACGAAAACGAAGGGCCTAGGTTCCACACTGACCTTTGGCCTCGATTTCAAGGTTACCCGGTCAAACGAATTAATCGGACGAGCCGGAGTTGCCGATAGAAAAGGCACCTAAGGAATACAAAGCTCGGACGAACCCGAATTTTAAATTTCTCAGGGGTATTTCGAGCTTTTAGATCAACTTGCAAAAGTTTATGCAGACTGAGTGCACAATTTGGATCGCTTCTTTAATTTTTGTGGACCGGTTGGGCTAACAATCCACTCAGGGATAAAGCTACACCGTTGCGTAACTTGTTCCGAAAATGGCGATCGCGCCAACTTATCGACCCTAGTTTGTTAGGTTGATGACGATTGACATCTGACTATAACCAATACTTATATTTAGTGCAAACAAAAGTTATAAACCACGTTGTCCGATTCGCTATCAAAGGGAAAAACGTGGTTTCGGATAAGGATAGATAAAACGCTAGCACAAAAACCCGGCAAACTGCGAGGGGGAAGCTATCAGAGCCAAAGCATTGCTTCATTAAAACGACAAAGATTAGAAATTTTTTAGCTACACTCCTGTGGCACAAGAGGCTGCCTGCTAACGTCGCAGGGAAAGTCGGAAAAAACAACGGACAAAACAAAATTAAACCGTAACCTTGAGAGGGGAACAAAAACCGGGAGTAAAAACCTCAGATTCCGTCCCCGCCGCGCAATCGAAGCTCTGCCGAACGGCCAAATTGATCACGTGGCCGCATCGCCGTGCGCCGCGACTCCCCATCTACCACGAGCCAAACCCAATGGAGGCACATGTTCGGTAAGGAGCTTCAACAAGTGTTTAATCGGAGTCGCGAGATTCACGCACGGCGAAAGTTCGGAAAGTCAACAAAAACAGGTACATGACGGCTCCAAAGAACATCGGATAACTAGACTTTTCGGCAGTGAGTGCAGTAGTCAGGACCGAACGATGAACGCTCCGCAACTTCGTATCTACTATGGCCCGCCTGCAAGCTGCGACCAAGAGCAACCGTATGTCGAACGCGAAGAGGTTCGCGTAGCCCTCGGCGATATCCTGCCCGCGCTGGTGGATGCCTATCAAAGTCGGCGAGCGTGGCTGCGCGATTTCCAGGATGAGGAGGTCGTAATCTCCGCCGATCTGCACGAACTGATTCTTGCTTACCGATTCTATCGGCGTCCTTCCGCTTAAACCCCGAAGGCACGCTCGGCCCATTCGCGCCTTGCCAAATTCGCGCTTTATCAGAATCCAAATCCCGGGGGCAAAAAACTCATCTTCTGACGCTGTTGCGCCCCAAGTTGCAACCGGCCGAAAAGGAAAAGGGGTTGCAACGAGAAGCTCATCCGGCAAGACTATCCCCCGGTTCGCCTTATTTTACGCTTCGGTTTGCCCCCCAACCTTACCTCCACCTTCCCTTTCGGTTCAAACTTGAAAGGGGACACGATCATCCGTGCAAAGCGGGCAAAACCCGCTAGCCTTTTGGCGTTCGCCGTTGGCTTGGTAATAGTCGCTCCGGCCCGGGCGGAAAGCATCCGCACTACGTTCGAAATCAGAAATCGCGGGGATGAATTCTGGCAAACACCCGAATCGGCAGCCCCTGGATGCGTAAGAAACCTTCGGCATCCGTTTGATCATAATCGCCGCCGGCCTCCATCGTAGCCAAGCCCGCGTCGTAAAGGCTGCACGGACTGCTGCGCTCCACGACGATGAGGTTCCCCTTGAAAAGCCGCAGCTTTACCTGGCCGGTGACCGGCTTTTGCGCCTCCCTGATGAACGCCATAAGCGCATCCATCTTCGGATGGTACCAAAACCCATAGTAAACCATCTCCGCCACCTCGGGTGCCAGGCGGTCGCAAAGATGGAGCAAGTCGCGATCGAGGGTCAGTTGCTCAAGTACTCGATGAGCGAAATAAAGGATCGTCATCCCGGGCGCCTCATACACCCCCCGGCTTTTCATGCCCACGAAGCGGTTCTCTACCATATCGATCCGCCCAATCCCATGGCGCCCTCCGATCTCGTTAAGTGTCCGCACTAATTCAAAAGCCCCGAGCCTGTGCCCGTTCACGGAGACCGGTCGCCCTTGTTCGAACGACACCTCAATCACTTCCGGCTTGTCGGGTGCTTCCTCCGGGGAAACGGTCATCCCGAATTGAACGAGGTCTACCCCGCAGACGCCGAGATCCTCCAACTTCCCGGCTTCATAGCTGATATGCAGACAGTTTTCGTCGGAGCTGTACGGCCTTTCGACCGAAGCTTTGATGGGAATTCCGTGCTTTTCGCAGTATTCGATCATCTCGCGGCGGCCTGGGAACTGCTGGCGAAAACTCGGCATCCGCCACGGCGCAATAACCTTAATTCGGGGATTGAGGGCCTCAGCCACCAGTTGAAAACGGCATTGATCATTCCCTTTGCCGGTAGCTCCATGGGCGAAGGCATCCGCCCCTACTTCCCGCCCCACCTGGAGGCACTTGCGGGCAATAAGGGGACGGGCAATCGACGTTCCCAGCAAATACATCCCCTCGTATTTGGCCTGCCACTGGAGAATGGGAAAGGCAAAATCGCGGCACAACTCTTCGCGCGCATCCACAAGCCGGGCAGAAGCCGCACCCAGACGTTCTGCTTTCCGCAAGATTGCCTCGCGGTCTTCGCACGGCTGACCCAGGTCCACATACACGGCGTGCACCTGGTGCCCTTGCTCGACCAACCACCGCAGGATCACGGTTGTGTCTAACCCGCCGGAATATGCCAAAACACAACAGGCCATACCAATCTCCCTGAACAAGTTCCGTTGCATGCAAAGTAAAGCGGCTCAAAACCTCGGTCCCAATTTTGCGAAATCCTGCTCGATTTGCCTAGGGGAGGCCGCACCCGTTTTAGGGAGAGGACCGCGCGGTGGTTTACGGATCGTAGGTTTTGACGGGCCACACACCCCGAACCATAATCAAACGGAGGCTAAGGTACCCCTTTTTCGCCAAAGTTGCCCTGATTTCGAGCTTTTTGCCGTGGCGACGCCGCAATTTAAGCACCCGAGAATACTTGAATTTTCGAGGGCGAAATCTTTTTTCCGCCCGGACGAGACGGGCATCGATCGAGGCCATGCTCGGCGGGCAACGGGCGAATAAAAATAATAATGGATTTGGCCGCGTTTGCTCTTGCCACCATTGGCCTTGAAGCCGTGCTTTGCCGGATGATCTTTCGAGCTCAAAAAGCGATCCTAAAGCCGGAGGGAAGAACCGATGCTACTGACCCAGGCAGCCGTTTTCGCCATGTGGTTGGGCCTCTTGATGGGGACCCCGGAGTCGAACGCAAAAACCCCCGTTGCCGAGCCACCTTTCGAGTATTTTCGGAACCCTTGGCAAGTCGTCGGTTTGAAAGATTACGAGCACGGAACAAGGATTTCGCCCGACGGCATCCTACAACTCAGTGCTGGAGCACAAGTGCGACTCCGTTTAGGTCCAGAAGCACGTCCAATATCTGCCCAAGATACGAAAACACTTCTACATGGTTGGTTACCAATCCTGGTGACAACGGCGGATGAGGAAGGGGTCCGCTACCAGATTCATTACTTCGCTACCCCGCTAACCACCGTGAACGATTGGAATGCTGCTTTTTGCTGGCCGAGCGAGGGGGAAGATTTCCTCACTTGGATTCTCGTGCAAATGAGGCCGCTGGGGAGCGGGGCGGCACCGGGAGTGGTTCGGGTCGAATTTTGGGACGGCCAAAAGAGTGATTCGAAAGAATTCTGCCAGGATCTCTCGGGCGATAAGCTGGCTGGCGCAGCATGGTCCATTACCTATTTGGATCCACAGGGATTGCAACCGCAGGAAATCCCCACGGCTGAACTTTGGCTTGAGCGGATGGTTCAGTTTTGGACGAAGCTCCTGCAATCCGGGACTCAATTTGAACTACCGTGCCGAAAGACGACCGAAGCGCTTCGGGCCGCTTGCGTCTGCCAATTCCTCGTCAGTGACCATGGGCGGCTTCACGGGGGGGAGGGATTCTACGATGAATTCTACATCCGCGATGGGGCCTACCAGCTAATGCAATTGGAAGAAGCTGGGTTCTGGGACTCCGCTGCTCGAGCCGTGGAACATTTCCTGAAAGCTCAGCGGGAGGACGGCCGATTCGAAACCCAAAAAGGTCAGCTCGACGCCAACGGTCAGGCGGTTTGGGCCCTGTGGCAATACTACTTAATGACGCGGGACAAAGCCTTCTTGGAGCGGGCATATCCGGCGATGAAGCGGGCCGTCCAATGGACTGCAAAGGCTCGGCGGCTTGAACCGCAGGATTCCCCCTTCGTTGGTTTGCTCCCCCCAGCGGTGGCCGACGGCGAATATCTTTGGGATGGGAAGCACCGCATCGTCGGCTACGACTTTTGGAATTTGCGAGGGATCCTTTGCACGGCGGCAGCCGCGGAGGCGTTAGGTTATCAGGAGGAGGCTAAGCGGCTGACACTTGAAGCCGAGGATTACCGTCAGGCCCTCGATGCAGCTTGGCGGCGATTGGGGCTGGAATACTTCCCCCCAAGTTGGGAAAAGGCAGGCACTCATTGGGGGAACACCGAGACGCTTTGGCCCACACCACTTTTCGAGCCTTTCGATCCCCGCGTCAGCGCTCTCATCCGCCACGTTCGTACTCAGTATGGCGGCGGCTACCACGAGGGGACAATCCGCTGGATTGGTCACCGCGAGGCAATCCACCCGTACATGGGCGCATACACCACCACGGCGATGCTCCGGCGAAACGATCGCGAGGCCGTGGTGGAGGATTTCTTCTGGTACCTTCTACACAGCAGTAGTACCCATGCCTTTCCCGAGGGGATTTACCCGGAAAAACGTTGGGCATGGTCGAACACCATACCCCATCCCACCGGGGCCGCCAACTTCTTCCTCATGCTGCGGCATATGCTTATCGATGAAAGGCATGACGAATTGCACTTACTGGCAGCGGTCCCCGATCAGTGGCTATCGCCGGGAGAAGTGATCCGCGTCCTCAATGCACCGACGCATTTCGGCCCCGTAACCTTAGAAATCCGTGGCGAGAATACTGGCCTTAGCGGAACGATCCGGGCGGATTGGCGTGAACCGATGCCGACGAAAGTCGTTCTTTATGTGCCGGAAGACAAACCGTGGCACGGTCAGGTGGTGATGAATAGGGCAGTGCCTGTGGAAGTTGTAGCAAGGGCCCGGCAGAAGACCCTTTGTGACTTTGCCGGGATGGTTAGCCGGTATTTGCAAAATGCTCCGCCCCGTGAGGGGCCGCGTATCGAGGGCTGGTTAGCCCTTCCGGTGCTTCCTCCTTTGAAGGCGGAGCAATGTCGCTTCCTGGATCTTCGACCGGTCGCCAATACCGATCCTTTTACCGCACCGTTTGCCGTGCCGAATCCTGGGAAATTTATCTTTGGAGAGCTGAAGACCGGGCAGCAAGTGGTCGCGGGGGTTCCGTTCGAGATCATCGATCCGCGAGCAAACCAAGGGAGGGGCCTTGTGGTGCTGCATTCCCCGAATGCCCCGACGCAGGCCGCACTACCTCAGCAAGTGGAAATTCCTGTCGGATTCCGGGGTCAGCGCATCTACTTTTTGGGACATGTGGTGGGCTGGTCAGCTGAAGATCGAGGGGCGGGCCCACTTGGGGCCGTTGCTGAGTCGGTCATTGTGTACGAGGACGGCTCTCGACAAATAGTACCGTGGATACTCGGGGAAAGTGCCGATGATTGGGCCGCTTCCCCCGATGCTCAACAGGTGTGGGTTGGGCTCCGTGGTAACCCGTGGCATTTAAATGTCCTGGGCGTGAAACTGCGGCCGGTGGTTATCCGCAAACTTGTTTTCCGAGATTTGGACACGGTTTCCGCCCCTTTACTCGCCGCAGTAACCATTGAAAATTAAGGGGGTTACATTTTTTGAGGACGGCTTACTCAGAGCGGCCCCAATCCGGAAAAAACGTCGGGGACCCAGGTCGGCTTTAAGGCGGAAAAAGCGTGCGAAAGCTTGATGCGAAAGCTTGATAGGAGCGATAGCTCCATCGGATCAAGCTGCGTCGCCATCTCACATGACTTCAGAGTCACAAGCCGGGGAAGGGCCTTGTGGCTATTCCTAAAAAAACGTTTAAACATCTCACATGATTTTAGAACCGTAAGCCGCTTTCTTTTGCAGGTTTCACTGCCACATTTGCAGGCTCTGATCCTGCGTGCAAGACGGTAACGCTTCGAAACGTAGCAATTCATCCCGAGTAGATGGACCGCCCCGTAAAATCAAAATCAATAGGGTTTGGAGGGTTTGACTGAATCGGAAAATTTTAAACCGCGCAGATTTGCTCTCTTGCTCTCGTAACCTCAAATCAGCCGGATGGAGGGGGCTGTTGGACGGCTGAAACCGCGGCCTCTGTGCAACAAACGTCACACGGGAAAACCTCAGCGTCCATGCTAAAACTCAAGCGGTAACGCTATAAAAACCTATAAAGACAAAGACTGAGGCTGTAACGAATTCGGGGGCATGACCAAAATGAGAGGATCTTGCGGGCTCACTCCGCCATTGGTTGCTAATTTTTCTCTGCCACGCGTCGCAATTTTGATACTGAGTTTTTATGCCACGGCTTTGCACCGTGCTTGGGGGGGACCTATTGAGCCACCTGCGATGAAGATCGACCCGGATCGGGCTTACCGGGCGGGGGTTCGCCGGATCGAAGGCCAACGCCTCACGTTGTGGACCGACGTCGCTCCGCAACCCGCAGTGGAAGAGCTTTCGGAAGTTTTCGCGCAGGCTTTTGCTCAATGGTGCCAATATTTCGGTGTGGATCCCCAAGTTTACTCCTCATGGAAATGCACAGGGGTGCTGATCGGTCAAGCGGACCGGATTCGTGAAGCCGGCCTCCTCCCCTCAGAGTTACCCCCCTTTGATTTCGGCTTTTCCCGGGGGCGCGAACTGTGGATTATCAACCCACCGAGCGATTACTATCGCCGGCACTTACTCCTTCATGAAGGGGTTCATTCGTTTATGAACACTATTCTCGGGAATTGCGGGCCCACTTGGTACATGGAAGGTATCGCTGAGATGTTGGCCACGCACCGCTGGGAGAAAGGAGAACTTCAGACGAACTATTTTCCCCAAGCGGAGGGGCAACTACCGCTTTGGGGTCGGATCCGCATGGTTCGCGACGATCTGGCGGCCGGGCGGTTTGTATCCCTCGAAGAGATTCTGCATCTTAAGCCGATGGATAATCAGCGGCTGCAACTTTATGGCTGGTGCTGGGCCGCAGCAGCGTTTTTAGATCGACACCCTGATTATCAGAACTCCTTTCGGCGACTTCCGCAGTGGGTTACCAACCGGGCATTCAATCGTCTTGTCCAGGAGTCGCTCGGGGAGGATTGGGGGAAAATCGAAGAACAATGGGCGTGGTTCATTTATAGCCTGGAATTCGGTTACGACGTCTCGCGCGAGACCCTCGACCTGACGCCCGGTAAACAACTTGTGGTCGGCCAAACGCAAGTATCGGTGTTTGCCGACCGTGGCTGGCAAAATACCAATCTCCGGCTTCGGGCAGGCACAACATACCGAATTCAGGCTCAGGGCCGTTACCAACTGGGACAGCATCCGGTGATCTGGTGGTGCGAACCAGGGGGTGTTTCGATTCGCTATTACCGGGGAAAACCCTTGGGAGTTTTGTTGGCGTGCATTCGCCCGGATCAAGACCCCCGAAACTCCTTGGCAAATGCCTTCAAAAACCCGTTGATGATCGGTTTGGGGTCAACGATTCGACCCGAGCGGGAAGGAACCTTGTACTTTCGGGTTAATGACTCCGCGGGAGAACTCCACGATAATATCGGGCAATTGATCGTGAGGATCGAGGAAATTCCGATGAGCCTGACAGAAAATCAGCGGCTGATACTCGTGCCGCCCTAGCATCCCCTGCCGAACTTGCGGCCCTCCGCTTTGGGGCGAGGCGGAGGGGTTAAGCCGGGGGCGTCGGACTTCCGTCTCCTGACTAGCCCCAAAGTAAATCGATTTAGGCCGAAAATAACACGTCGAAAAAAATTTGCCTCTGCTTGACTTATCGAAAACCTTTGCTTTAATACGTGGTTGGGGGGTGGGGTGGGAGTTTTTCCAGGCAGTCTTTTGGGGACGTTTTGAAACTTTGTTTCCGGGAGGGACCTGCATGAAACTACCAAAGTTTGGTCGCGCATTGGCTTTTCTGCTGATTGGTATCCTTGCGTTATCCTGGGGATGTGCCCGCGAAGACACAGGTGGAAAGCTCCCCATTTCTGGTAGGGTCACCCTGAAGAACCAACCCCTCGATCAAGGCTCGATCGAGTTTCGCTCGGTCGATGCGAGCCTTCAGTTGATGACCGGTGGGCAGATCCAAAATGGGCAATTCAGCATCCCCGCAGCCAAAGGTTTGCCGCCGGGAAGATACCGGGTAAGGATTTCTGCACCTGTTGGGGGGGCAACTGTAGCTCCGGGAGAAGCACCGGGCGATTCCACCGAAGTAGCTCAGGAGCGTATTCCACCGGAATGGGGTGCTCAAAGCACTCAAGAGATCGAATTGGCGGAAGGAAAGACCAACTTCGAATTCAACATCCCGTAATTTAGTGATTTATTAATTGTCGATTTTTCAGCGAGTTTACAAATCCGCTTTTACCGCAAGTGTCAACTAGGTCAGTAGTTGTTTTGGAGGAAATCAGCGATTGCTCGGTCTAGGACATTGCGGAAATTCGAGGATTTCTATTCACCGCAGAGTGTCTCAATTCGTTCGCTTTGCTGGTAACTTGAATTCTCTGAGTTTCTGTTACTTCCAGTCTCATTGGTTCATTTCTTAGGAGGTTTAATCATGAGGCACCGTAGATTCGGGTTTACGCTTGTGGAATTGTTAGTGGTAATTGCGATCATCGGGATCTTGATCGCCCTACTCTTGCCTGCCGTGCAAGCGGCGCGAGAAGCTGCCCGACGCAGCCAGTGTTTGAACAACCTCAAGCAAATCGGGCTGGGAATGCACAATTACCACGACATTCACAAGACATTGATGGTCGGCGCCTATGCTTGCTGCTGGGGAACTTGGAAGGTGGCATTGCTGCCGTTTATTGAACAGAAGAATCTTTTCGATATTTACGAACATGCTCCGAAGGGAACCGGTTCGGATGGGTTCCCCGATCCTCCCAATCCGCGTCCGTGGCGAAATCGGTACAACCACCCGGCGAATTTGCCGGTAACCTCGGCGGATATTTCGGTTTTTCGTTGTCCGAGTGATACGGCGAATCAACCCATTTCGCCAACTTTCCAGGGTGTCACGTACAGGATTCAGTCTCACAATTACGCCGCCAATTACGGGAACACGGTCATTTGGTATACCGAAGGATCAGCGCACCCGGCCGATCCTACATTGATTCACCGCGGTGCGCCGTTCGACTATGTTCGAGCAAGCGGCTCGTGGATGGAGGTCCATCCAACCCGTGCGAGAAATTTTGCTTCCATTTTGGATGGTCTTAGCAACACCTTGATGGTTTCGGAAGTCATCATTGGTCAGGGAAGTGATTTGCGCGGGTTCAGCTGGTGGGGCGATGCTTCCGGGTTTACGACTTATCTCCCGCCGAATAGCCCCTTACCTGACCGAATTTACACGGCATCCTATTGCCGTAATCTGCCGCCGAACCCGCCTTGTGATGTCAGCACGAGCACCGACCCGACGAATTTCGCCTCCAGAAGCCGCCACCCGGGCGGTGTGCAGTCGGTGATGTGCGATGGATCGGCCCGGTTTTTCTCGGACTCCATCGACTTGGGCGTGTGGCGGGCAATTAGCACGGCACGCGGTGGCGAGGCGGTGTCGTTCCAGTAGGCTGCTCAAATTTGTCGGCGCTTGCCGATTTGGTTCAACGCGCGACGCAGGTTTTTGCTCTTGGTGAGATAAGCCCGGCGGGCTCATCCGTAAGTGACGGCTATCGTGTCTGCGAGGTAGTCGAACTTTCTTTGTTGGGATCGAAAGAAAAGCTTAAGGATGAGAGTGAATCGCTAAGAGCCGTATGTATCAGGCTTTTACAGCCGACGCGTTTCCGGAGGAGAGCCCTGGGTTTGATGCGAGCTAGTCCCAAGACTTGGGGTCTCTCGGAGATAGGACTTTCCAGATTGCTGACAAAAAACCGCGTGGGCAAGTTATTCATGCGGGTTTTTTCCGCTGGATACATCCGAACTCCGAAACTCCGAACTTCGGCCGGCGGGAAAGGCTTGACGCCCCATTCGGAAATTTTGTAAATTACGCTTAAAGTGCGGCAAAGCCCGAAATTCAACAGCGTCGTCGGTACGTTCGTTCCTTATCGCTTTTTCAGCGTTATTGCCGACGGCGCTGCTTTTTTGCGCACAAGGGGCAGGCCGATTACCCGCGAGGTACCTTCCTGTTAGCGCGTTGAGGATTTCTTATTTTCGGCAACCTGCTGTACGGGTAACGAAACGGGTAGCGCACGCCATAAGTAACGGGGCACGGCTGCTTTTGAGCTTTCTCGATGGCCCCTATAATAAGCCTCAACCTTCCCTTCCAACCTCCTTATTCTGACCTTTTGGGTTCATAGGTTTTGCGCAGAAAATCGGAACACCTTCTGCCCCCTAGTGAAGGCGAAGATAAGTACGAGATGGATTTTGTTCGTTCTTACATGATCGTCGCTCTCGCCACCGCCTCAACGGCTTTCCGGTAGGTTAGTCTTCTAGGGGCCGGTGTATTTCTCAGTCCAGAATTCTCTTAAACGATTCGCCTGGGATTTCCTGCACATAACGTGGTACCGCATAAGCGGGTAGGCGCTCTCGAAGTCGGTTGACGATCTGTCTTCCTTCCTCGATGGGAACCCAATAGTGAGCCGTGCCACTCACGCAATCTAACTGGTGAAGATAATAGGGGGTGACCCGAAGGTCGACCAATCGTTCGAACAGCTCAGCCAAATCCTCTGCGCGATCATTGATCCCGCGCAGAAGCACGGTTTGCGAAAGAAGCGGAACTCCGCTATCCACAAGTCGGGCTACGGCCTTCTCGACTTCAGGATCAATTTCCTGCGCATGATTGACGTGAAGAACGATCCACGGAACCAGTCGGGTTCCACGCAGAAGTAGCACAAGTTCATCCGTAATTCGCTGGGGCAAGACGATTGGTATCCGGGTATGGATCCGCAGTCGCCGGACGTGGGCAATTTTAGCCAAACCAAATACGAATCGGGCCAAAACTTGGTCCGGAAGGACCAACGGGTCCCCACCGCTGAGAATAACCTCGGAAAGAGAACGGTCCTCCGCAATCTCACGCAGCACTGCTTGTTCGATATGCTGATGGCCCAAAGCTCCTTCAAACTGCTGCTCCCGACGAAAGCAGAACCTACAGTGGACCGCACATCGGGGGGTAGCCAAGACAAGGCAACGTCCGTGGTATTTGCGCAGGATGGGTAGTGCCTTTTCCGCAATCCGCTCCTCGAGCGGATCGGGTCCAAATCCTTCGGCTGCTACCACTTCTTCACTTTGCGGCAACACCTGACGGAGAATGGGATCGGCGGGATTATCGGGGTGAATGCGTGCCAAAAATGGCTCTGGAACCAGCGTGGAAAATGACTCTTCGGCGGCCCGCTCGGCCTCCGGATCCACACTGGGTAAGCCGAAAATCTGACGCAGCCTGCCTCCATCACGGATAGAGCGTTTGAGGATCTCGCGCCACGGCCTTTCGATTTGGGCTGCAACAGTTTCAGATGAAGCGGAATCCATCGGTGGCTGCGCCGCCCCTAAATCGATTGCGGCGCGCGACAAACTCCCAAGATCCTGGGCCGGTAATTGCAAAGCTTGTCGTGCCCCTGACGGAATTTCGGTCTTAGGGATCTGGAATGGCATATTCGTTAGCCCCCGTAGGAGGAAAGGTGTTCACAAGAAAGCAGACGTTCGTTGAATCTAGAGATTATTTTTAGGGATCAAGCTACAGAATTAATCACTATATTGTAAAGTGAATCATCATTATGTAAGGTGTATTGAAAGAACTGGGCGGCGCCCTATAGGATGATAAGCCAAATTGAGCATTGGTTGATCAGCGGTGCAACTTTATTCGGCCGAGGATAAAGCTGTGGCAAGCTATAACACTAGTGAATTTCGAAAAGGACTAAAGATTCAACTAGACGGTGAACCTTACCTGATGATTGAATGCAACTTTGTCAAGCCGGGCAAGGGACAGGCTCTTTATAAGTGCAAGCTGCGCAATTTGATTCGCAATACGGTCATCGATCGCACCTGGAAAAGCGGCGACAGCGTCGAGGCGGCCGACGTCGAGGAAATCGCGGCGCAGTTCCTCTACCGCCAAGGGGACCATTTCATCTTCATGAATTCTGAGACCTTCGAGCAGTACGATCTGACTCTCGACCAAGTCGATGAGGCTTGGAAATACCTCAAAGAAGGTATGATCTGTAGCATGCTTCTTTTTAACAATAATCCGATTGGGGTCACGCCGCCAAACCACGTGGTCCTGCGCGTAGAGTACTGCGAACCTGGAGTGCGGGGTAACACCGCCACCAATGTGACGAAACCTGCCCGGGTGGAAACCGGCGCTGAACTAACGGTCCCTGCCTTTATCGAGATCAACGACCTGATCAAAGTGGATACTCGCACCGGTGAGTATATCGAGCGAGTAAAAGAATGAATTGAACAGGCGGGCGTGCTCCCCAGGTTTCGGTCCGAATTCCTTTGATTTATGGCGGAAGGCCGTTCATGGGTTACTGGGGAAATCTCTCGCGGTGCTACCGCGCAAGTTTTTCCGATTGATTGCGCACTCTCGGAGAATACCACGTATTGTCTAAGAATACGTTTTTTGGAAAGCATGCTTTGCCGACCGAAAAACTTTTGCCCATGACAAAAGCTTTGGCAGGTCAAGTGGGCAGCTTTCTGCATCAAAATGATTCTTGGGCCACGGGCAGAATCGATCGCAGAATCGATCGTCGACCCCCGAAATTGTGCTTCAGATCCCAACGTTAGTCGAAACATGGCAAGTGATCTTGGTGGCGGGGAAACATCCGACTGGCGGCCCACGGCCTCGTGGGAAAATTTGCAAAAGCGGGCAGGGTTACTGAAGGCCGTTCGCAAATTTTTTGATCGACGAGGTTTTCTCGAAGTTCAAACACCACTTCTGTCGGCCGATACAATCGTTGACCGGCATATTGAACCGATCACCGTCCCCTGGGATCGTTGCGGCGAAGCCCGCCAAATGACGATGGGCGTGTCCGCAGGAAGCCGGAATCTGTATTCTGACGGCTCGAACCATCCCTGCTGGTATCTTCAGACTTCCCCAGAGTTTTGTATGAAGCGGCTTTTGGCTTTCGGGGGCCAAGCCATCTATCAAATTGCTCCCGCATTCCGAGCCGGAGAGCGTGGTACGCTCCATAATCCGGAATTTACTTTGGTGGAGTGGTACCGGGTCGGCCACGATTTAGAAGAGGGAATGAACTTACTGGACGAGTTTTGCCGGGAGATTCTGGGCACCTTACCCGCCGAAAAATGTACTTATCGCGAATTGTTTGAAGAGCATATGGGCCTCAACCCGCATCAATCGAGCTGCCAAATCTTTGCCGCCACAGCCGATCGTTTAGGACTTGCTCCGCCTACGGGCTTGGAGCCGGATGACCCGGATAGTTGGCGCGATTGGTTATTCGTGGAGCTTATCCAACCAAAACTCGGAAAGAAACGTCCCACCATCGTCTACGATTATCCGGCGACGCAGTGCGGCCTGGCAAAGCTTCGCGATGGAACTCCCCCGGTAGCCGAGCGATTTGAACTTTTTATTGAGGGTCTGGAGCTAGCAAATGGTTATCATGAGTTAGGTGATCCGGATGAAATGCAGCGACGATTCCGGACAAACAATCAGTGGCGGGCTCGCGAAGGGAAACTTCTGCTTCCTGAGTCTAGCCGCCTGTTAAGCGCGCTCTGGGAGGTAGGTTTGCCCTCGTGCACCGGTTGTGCCCTGGGGTTTGATCGCCTGGTCATGATCGCCGTACGGGCAAGTCGGATCGATGAAGTGATTGCTTTCCCGATTGAGCGGGCATAGGAGCCGTTTTCCGCCGCCGGCTCGGGACTCCCAACCTATGGGGTGCCAAACTATTCCTACTGTGCACATGTCGATGGTGTTCGTTAGAGGAATACCCAGCGGCTTCGGTTAAACTTTATGGGGCCTTCAGTTGATCAGTTACGATGCTTGTATCATTCGGCTTGGAAAAGCTTAACGGGTACGGTAAAGGACTTTGAAGGGAAGCATGGTCCACTCGGGGAAACAAGCTTTTTAATCGGTCAAAGCGGTTTCAAAATAGGCCAAAGCCGCTTTAAAAGAACAGAACCTTGTTTCAAGCGTTGGTATGACGCGATGCCTTACGACCCTTACGATCCTTATCGTGACGCACTTGTGGTTGAAGAAGAGACGATTTGGCCACCGGAATTTTCCCAGATCGCGCCGGATTTGCGGGCGGCGGTCGATCGGCTTTTGCACCAAAATGCGCAGCGAGTCCAAAAGCTCGAATACGTTCGGTTGCCGACCGGGTTTTGCCGACGGATCACCGTAACCGCTGAGGAGCTCGCATGGGCACAGGCTGAGCTCGAGCATAAAAAAGGTGCGGTAGGAAACGCAGCCCCGTAGCGGGTTGCGCACTACGATGGCCCCAGAGATCCTCGGTTGAAACCACTTCAACCATTGGGGCTTGCGGGTAACCTGTTCGGCAATGATGGTGTGTTGAGCGAGGCTTGGGGGTAATCTCCCCAGGGCAATTTCGGCGGTTTAAGACTTTATGTGAGCGGGGATCAAGCCGTGGATATTGGCTCTGAAGTCAACTCGACGATCGTGCACGTGCGTTTGGCCGAGCGAAGCTACGAGATCCATATTGGCGTCGGCAATCTGGCCCAGCTACCGGACCTTTTGCGCACCTGTGGCAAGGTAACACAAGCCGTTGTGGTGACGGATAGCAACGTGCAGTCGCCCCATGCGGAGCAAGTGCTGGCGGATTTGCAGAGGGCCGGTATTGGTGCGGACCTCCGGGTAGTTCCTGCCGGAGAGGTGTCGAAATCCGTGGAAAATGCCCACTGGCTATGGCGGGAATTGGTTCGCCTTCGGGCGGACCGGCGGACTTTCGTGGTAGCCGTGGGGGGTGGAATGGTGGGGGATTTAGCGGGATTTGTGGCGGCAACGTTTGCCCGGGGGGTTCCGCTATTTCAAGTGCCGACAAGCTTGCTGGCTCAGGTGGACAGCTCGGTCGGCGGAAAAGTAGCCGTCAATTTGCCCGAGGCAAAAAACATGGTCGGCGCTTTTTACCAGCCCCGGGGGGTGCTCATCGATGTCGCCACATTGAAGACGCTCCCCGATCGCGAGTACCGCTCGGGTCTGGCGGAAGTCGTGAAATACGGGGTGATTTTGGACTGCGACTTTTTCGCCTATCTGGAAAATCATGTTTTGGGGCTTTTGGCCCGCGAGCCTCTCACGCTCCGTGATGTGGTAGCACGATGTTGCCGGTTAAAGGCGGATATCGTGGAGCAAGACGAACGCGAGGAGACGGGGCTTAGGGCAGTGCTCAACTACGGTCATACCTTCGGGCATGCCTTGGAAACTCTCGGAACATACGACGAGTGGCTCCACGGCGAGGCCGTCGCCATCGGCATGATGTGTGCTGCTCGGCTTGCTCATCGTGTGGGGTGGATCTCAGAAGATTTGGTCATTCGCCAGAGGCAGCTCCTTGCCGCGCTGGGTTTACCCGTCGAATTGCCGAAGCTTGATCCGCAACAAATGCTCGATGCCATGAGCCGCGATAAGAAGGTGGTGCACGGAAAACTGCGATTTGTCTTGCCGCGACGACTGGGCCACGTCGAGCTTGCCGAGGATGTGCCGGCGGAGTTGGTTCGCGAAATTTTACAGGGCTCCTAAATCCGCCGAAATCGGAGTTTCCTCAAAGGAGCAAAGCCCTCAGGCCATGAACACACCGCTTGTGTGCCGGATGCTGGGGCAAATCTGCCTTCTGATCACCGCGGCAATGGTGTTCAGTTTGCCGTGGGCTTTTCCCTGGTTGGGAGAGACTGCGCGCTTCGAAGCACACGGCCTACTAGCGATGCTGGGGGCCGGGTTGGTCAGCGCAAGCTTGGCGGTAGTTCTTCTGTATCTTGGGCGCAAAAGCGTTGGGCAAACGCTCTACCGCAAGGAGGCGATGGCGGTAGTCGGACTAAGCTGGCTGTTAGCCACCGTCTTAGGGGCATTGCCCTATCTATTCAGCGGTACTTGTGTTGGCCGGGACGAAAGGGGTAATCCTCGCCCTATGAGCCTCGTGGATGCGGTGTTCGAGTCAGCCTCGGGGTTTAGCGGCACAGGGGCGAGCGTGCTGACAGACGTGGAGGATCCCGCCCTCATTCCCCGATGCGTGCTCTTTTGGCGGTCCGAGACCCACTTCTTGGGCGGGTTGGGAATCATGGTCCTTTTCGTGGCCATTCTGGGTTTCGGTTCGGCGGGAAAAGCCCTCATGATCACCGAGGTGCCCGCCTTAACCCGAGGAAGCGCTTACGCCCTCAGTCAGCATGCTGCCTGGGCCTTTGCGGGGATTTTCATCGGGTTAAATGCGATTTTGACGGTCGTGCTGATCCTCCTGGGGATGCGTCCCTTTGAGGCCCTCTGCCATGCCTTCGGCACGGTGGCCACCGGCGGATTCAGTACCCGAAATGCCAGCATTGGGGCTTTCAATAGCGTCCCCATTGAAATGGTCACCGTACTCTTTATGTTCCTTGGTTGCACGAACTTCGCGCTTCTTTACTTTTTGGTTCTCTTTCAACCGAAAAAACTGTTTAATGATCCAGAATTTAGGGTTTATGCTCTAACCCTCCTGGTCGCCATTGCCGTAACGATGACGGCCGGGTTGTGGTACGGCGATTTCGCCGAGTTACTTTCTGCTTTCCGCTACAGTGCGTTTCAAGTGACATCCATCCTCACGAATACTGGGTTTGCTACGGAGGACTTCGACCGCTGGAACGGCCTGGGGCGCGGATTGCTGCTAGTCCTGATGTTCATCGGCGGCTGCGCTGGCAGCACCAGTTGCAGCATCAAAATTATTCGCCACATGCTTTTATGGAAGATTCTAGCGTTAGATTTGGAAAAGGCCTTCCGGCCAAGCATTGTGCGCCATATCCGCTTAGGGGGCCGGGTCCTCGAAGAGCCGGAGCTTCGGCCTCAAGTGCTCGTTTATTTTGCGCTAATTCTCGTGATCTGCCTGGTCAGTTGGCTTGTGTTGATCGCGGTAGAACCAGACGAGAATTGGCTGCCTTCAGGGGTCCAGGCAATCGCCACAGAACCGGGGGCAAAAAAGCCGGGGATTGCCGCCACCTACGTGAGTGAACACAGTTACGTTCGCACGAAGCTACTGGACTGCGCCAGTGCAGTAGCGGCCACGATCAACGGGGTTGGGCCCGGTCTCGGAGTGGTAGGACCGACGCGCTCCTACACATCGCTCCACTGGATCAGCAAACTAGTACTTACCGCACTGATGCTCTTGGGCCGGTTGGAGGTCTACCCGATTCTCGTCTTGCTGATGCCCCGATTTTGGTGGCGAAAATAAACTCGCTCGGAAAGCAGGGATTATCCGGCCTTGATGCGCAATTGCAGAATGTTTGCGCAAAGCCAGCCTACGAGCATTCTCACCGATTCATTTTTTTCCGCATTTCGTAATCCGGCTGTAACGGCGAGCATGCTCGTTCTTGCCGCATACACGTTTCCAGTTATGAAACACGGTACGTGATGGTCGTTTAGGCGATAGTGTTTCCGCGGCGGCATGGGTTTCGATCAGACGACTGACGTAGGATACAGGTTTGACCACTCTCCTGTGACGGCGATCGCCCATCAAGTCTCGCGACTGCTTGGAATGTGGCATAATCGCATACAGTATCCGCTTCGATTTCGCGGCGACTTCTGCCTCAACGCGATTCCTCCATCACGGCTGAGCTAGGTGCATCAGCATTTCCACTATTTCCTCCACGAGGCGTTCGCCGGCGCCGTGCTCCGCGTAGCTATGAAGCCCCGTCCATACCTGATAACCGCCGAGGCCATAAGCTTCGCTATCCGGAACATAGCCGATCCAATCGTTCGCCAGGGTGATAACGATCGTGTACCGGAAAGGCGATCGCCTTTTGATTTCTAACCCAAGCTTTGTAAAAAGTTCGGCGGGAATGCCGACCAAAGCCACCGGGCCGAAGGCGATTGTCTGTAAAACCGTTATGCGTTTCTCGCCTTGATGGGGCGCAAGCATTTTCCGCATGTCGCGGAAAACGGCAACGATACTGTCGGCGGCCTCCGCGACTCGTTTCCGGCAATACTCCACGACGGCTTGATCCTCGGCCGCTTCGTCAAACGTCCGTACGCGGAAGACAAATGGCCGTTTGGCCGCACGGAGCTGAGGAGCCTCGACGGGTTTCGCTTGGCTGGATGCCTGCAATATCGCCTCGGAAATCCGGCTCAAGGCCTCCTGCGGAGCCAAATCCAGTCGATGAGTGGAACCGGCCGCACCCTGGAAAAAGGCGGCAATACCGCCGAATTTCGATTCCCATTCCTGCGCAGCCAGTCCGTAAAAAGTCGGCGACCGAACATTGCCGCTTACCGCCCCAATCGCATGCGAGGCATGGCAAAATAGCATGGCCTTGGATGAACCGTCGGCCTTTTTCCACAAAAGCACCGGCACATCGGGATCTACCGGGCCGGTCGGACGAACCGCATCGGTACGGGACCCGATCCAAAAAATGGTTCCATCGCTCAGCAGTAAGCGGCTATTTTGACCGATTTTTTCCTCCTGGACCGAGCCAAAATGCGGCACCACTTCCTCCCGCTCGGTTACGGCTTGGCACACGGCCTCGATGACTGCTTGCTGAAGGGCCTGACAGAACCGCTCATCCGCACCGTAACCGTGTACACGCACCGTACTGGGTGCATGATGGGTATGGGTGGCGGCGATCATCACCGCTTCCTCCGGCAGACCGAAGCGCCGGTTGATCTCGGCAAAGACCGGCTTCAGTAGCTCGCCACTAAGCATCAGACAATCGCAAGACACCAAAGCAGCCCGGTTTCCTACCGGATCTTCCAGCACAATCGCCGTCGCTCGTAATTTTCCCTCTTGCCCTTGCACGTATCGCGGATGGATCCCGCCGGCAATGACCATGGAATCGTCACACCATAAATCGACGGCAGCCGTACCTACCCGCCATTGGCCGCAAGGCCGCGCCGTATCTTGCGCCAAAGCTGCTTCCACGCAGAGAGAATTCCCCACGAGCACAGCAGCAATTCCCACAGCAAGAAAAAGACCAGAAAGAGCACGCAGGAGGGAACGAGCCATGGTCACCACCTCCCTAGAAAAATCTTGCCACCCCGGGGTTTACAGCCCGATTATCGCGATACACGATTTCTCGCAAAACCCCAATGTTTTTAAAGTCCTAAAATCCGTGTCGACTGCGACCACGTTCTTGCGAAGAACCTATCCCCATGCCGAGAGCTATTTCAATGATGCGCACCGCGATGTCAAATAGCCATGTGCAATGAAATGACCCGTGTGATGGATAACATCAAGTCGAGGCCAAAGGTATCCCCCCGGAGACTCCGGCCTTTGCCGCGAAGCGAGCGGGTTTAATGGCTGCTTTAAAGCGAACTTTCCGACGTAGTTCATCTTTCCGATTATTCCCTGCGACCTATTGCACGCAAGGCTAACTCGTCAGCTCTAAGATGGGCCGCGGGAACTAGAACTCCTACACATCATAAGGCAAAAGCTCGGGTACTAAATCCGTCAAGCCACTTCAGTAGCATGACTCCGGGTCCATCCCCCTGCAAGATGATGATTCTGGCCTCCTCCCTAGTTGAGTGGCTTGACTTGAGGTCCTACCCCCTGCAAGAGGACAACTCCCAATCTGTCAAGGCATTTAAGTCGAGGATCCTGGTGCTATCCCCTGCAAGAGAACGACTCTCTGCGATGTGGCCATGGCAGGGCCGCGATGGCGGCGGCACAGAGCGGTTCCGTATGGGCCAGCCCCCCACGTGCGAGCACGCGATTCGCAAGTCGTCCCATTTTTCAGGCGACAAAACGGCTGACATGTATCAGCGATTCGGATCCAAAGAAGAACCCACGATTAACCACGGATCAGCCCGATTCAACCGATGAGCGGTCCACACCAACTCGCGAGCCTACCGGCTTGATTTACACCGGTCGAACGGCCTAGCCGGTCGGTTCAGATTTTTGGGCAAAACTCTGCGAACTAGGAAGCGCAGAGGCACTCCGTATCTATGCTCCCACATCCGCTCGCAGCCTTTTGCCGTCCTATACGAAACTTCATGGGTAGCCCCCGGTCGGCCTAACCCCCGCTACCGTTTCCTTCCGGCACCAAGGGCGCCGCGCCGGCAATTCGGCTGATCCTCTCCTCTTCGTCGAGCATGGAAACTTTGCTCACCAGATTCTCCGGCACAAAAGCCAGCGTGGCGATCATCGTGGGCCCTACGGCACTTGCAATCACCGCAGCTACGAGGAACGAGTATCGCTCGCGGGTGACGATGTTTTGTGTTAGTCCGCATAAGGCAGAGATCGTGCCAAAGGTCAATCCGGTGGACATAAGAAGCGTGTAGTACCAGCGTTCTTTAGAATCTTGTCGAAATCGGGCTATTACCGGGAAAAGCCTCGAAAATTTTCGAGGCTACTTTGCCTCCCAAGAGGATGATGAAAACAACCGGGGCGGAAATTACCGCCGGAATCGATATCAGTGAACCAGCGCGAATCAAATAGAACGGGGTCAGCAAGCCGACGGTTAAAGTTCGCAGTCGGCAGACCGAGTGATGATCCTCCGCAGCGGCTCTGGCGAGCACCATGCCGACCAGGTACGCGGGTAATACCGCTTCACTTTCCGACCAAAGCGCAAGCGCCTCCAAAGCAAAAAGGACAAAAAGTACCCACTTGGTGCGAATAGCTGCCGTTCGATGAGCATACGCTTTGGTGATCCAAGCGGTGGCTTTTGGTAGGATCAACAGTGTTGCCCTTCCAACCAGAATGAAAATTGCCGTTCGGTAGTTAAACAGCGCAAAGATCAAACCCAAGGCTTACACGGTGCCCAAATCGTTGAGAAAACACGCACCCAGGATGCCCTTGTCAAACTCGGTCTTGTTGAAGCCGGATTCCAGCAGAACCGCATAGACTACGGCCATTGAGGTCGTCGAAATCGCTACACCGGCCAACCAGCTTGCCCGAATGTCCCAACCGAAGATAAATCGAGGCACGGCTGCGCACCGAGAAAGGGGACGAAAAACCCTAAAAGGCCGACGACGATCACCTCCTTCCCTTTGGCCAGCAAAAGGCAAAACCGTTGTGAGATTACAAGCAGATCATATAGCACAGCCAGGTTCCGCTGGGAAAACGGGCCAGTGGTTCACCGTCGTTTCAGCGGATACGTATCCGGGCATAAGAAATCACGAACGGGCTTCCCACTTGCTGGCCGAGCAGGTCAATAATTTCTGAAGGCGGGCAACCAGCACGAGGGGTCGCCGTGAAAAAAGCGTAGAAGGGGCGTTTGAAGGGCAGTCGGGTGATGGAGATGACACCCCCGTTTGAATCCAGCTCCAAGAGTCGGTTTTCGGAAATCGATTTTCCTTCGAGATCTTTTCCTGAGACGTAGCACAATACGAACAATCGCCCGTCGGGCATCACATGGAATCGCCCTGCCCCCGGAATTCCCCGTGAAGTTCCTTCGATCGCCTCGAGAAGCGCACACCGCAGGCGGACTGCTCCGTCGCGCACCTGGGCATAGTTCAGAGCGTGAGATTGATTGGCTTCGGGAAAGAATTTAGGCCGGAGTCGCTCATCAATCGCACGTTCCATCCACAGAAGGTGGACCGTACCATCGGCCCCCACCCAGAGGTCCGCGGGCTTGATCCAACCGCATGTCTTGTCTCGGTTGGCGACTTCCATCCAGGGAGCGAATTCGCGCCGTGTCAGATCGGGGCTCCAGGTGAAGAATAAGCGCCGAAAATCGTAATCCCAATCCCGGCCCGTCAATTGCCTTTTGTAGTCTCTCCATTCCGGATACGGCTCTTCAATGTCACTGACGCCACAAAAATAAAAAGCCCGATCTTTCAGCGCGACCGTAGGATAACACAATCGAATGGTTCTCGGCTGAGGATACTCGGCTCCCCAAGGCCACCTTAGTTTTCCATGAGCCGACCAATTCCCGTGCCGATCCATGAAGGCCCACTCTGCATGGGTATAACCGATATTTTGCAGGATGATGAATTCTCGATTGAGACCATCGGCCGCGAAGCTGCGATACGAGTGTTCTGTAAAAGGTGGCGAACCTTCCCATTGAGGTAAAAGAATTTCGAACGGTTTTTTCGGCGCGGCAGGATCGAAACGGAGGATACGAGGCTCAGCGGGACCTGCCGGCACATCGCGATCTTCCACCAGGGTCGGATTAGCCGACAAATAAAGCGGTCCACCATAAAAACAGGCTAAGGGGCAAGGCTCCCGAGTACGGTCCTTCGGATCGGTCTGCTGAAGCTCCCAACCTTCCTCTCCTCGCTTGAACAAAAGCCACCGACAATTATTTAGGGGCTTTGCATCCGCCAAAGTTTCCAACCCAGTTGCGAACACATCCTGACCAATTCGTACCAAGCAGGTCGAGCCGCTGCACCACATGGGACCCGCCCCATTGTGGGCCGGCTCGAAACGATACACCTCTTCCTCGGCCTCCACAACGGCGGCTAAGCCAGGTCGAGTGCCCAAGGATCCGCTTTTGTCCGCTATGGGTTGGTCCGAAACGATCCCATTGAGAAGCAAGATCACTGATAACGTGCAAACGAACATGGTCCCCCCTAAAAAGTCTCGTAAGCTGACGGTTTTAGCAGGTTTAAGGCAGACGAAAACCGGCACGTGCCGGAATTTTCGATGCCGCCTCTTATATAGGAGCAAGATGCCAGCGTCAATGATCACAAAAAATCGTCGCTTTTCCTGCGGCCTCTGAAGCGCAGCCAATCAGAGTACCTCGATAAGCCCACAGCTTGATTCGCAACTGACGCATGGCCTCCTAAATCGCGTAACTTAAATCCCTGTGACCCATCCGAAGCCCACCCGCCAGTTAATTCAAGCCAATTTGGTGTCCGCAGAACCCGGATCTACGCGGCTCCAAACTCCGGTTCCATGGCTCATTTTCGTCACGGAAGGAGGGCCTTGATAGCGGCAAAACGCGTGAACACACTAATGGTTAAAGAATCCCCAACCCTCCGGCACCGGAACCCCAGCCGATAGGTTTTGTCTAAGGTTCATCCAAAGCTCTGCCGCTGCATGCGCGTAGCGGCCCTTGATATGGTGTCTTCTACAAAACGGTTTAAAGTTCTAGGAATAACAACTCCGGTGGGCGGCTGAAGGCGTTTGACAAAAGCACCCGGAACTCCTGGAGGTAAGAGACCGGTTAATGCGCGGCAACTTTTCTTGCGGGGAGGTTCGAACCATGAGCATCAGATCAGCCGTTTGTTCGGTAATGGCTCGCAGAGTTGTATTGGGTATCCTCTTTTGCGGTATCGCGATTGCTATTCCCGGTATCGCTTCCGGCGATCAAACGACCGTCAAACCGAACATTTTGGTAATTGTGGCGGATGACCTCGGATATGCCGACTTAGGCTGCCAGGGGTGCAAGGATATTCCGACGCCGAACATCGATTCGTTGGCGGCGGCGGGAATCCGTGCGACTAATGGGTATGTGTCTAGCCCGGTTTGCAGCCCGACACGTGCCGCATTGATGACCGGCCGATATCAGCAGCGATCGGGGCATGAATTTAACCCAGGACCGCCTGCCACAGCATCGGCAGAGTTTGGTCTAGCCCCTTCAGAATTGACTCTGGCCGAAAGGTTGAAGCCGGCCGGATACATGTGTGGAATTGTGGGCAAATGGCACCTGGGTTATAAGCGGCCTTACCACCCGGTTGATCGGGGATTTGACGAGTTTTTCGGATTCCTCGCTGGGGCACATTCATACCTCGATACTCGGGACCAGGCCAATCCCATTCTTCGCGGGCTGGAACCGGTAGAGTCCGTCACCTATCTGACGGATATGTTGGCGGATGAAGCTGCGAACTTCGTCCGCCGTCACGCGAGTAAACCCTGGTGTCTTTTCCTCACTTTTAATGCCGTACATACGCCGATGCACACTACCGAGGCGTACATGGCGCGGGTTCAAGGGATTGAGGATCCGCTGCGGCAGCAGTTGGCCGCCATGCTCGTGGCGATGGACGACGGAGTAGGGAAAGTGCTCGACACCGTTCGTCAGCAAGGCCTCGAGGAGAAAACTCTAATTTTTTTCGTCAGCGACAACGGTGGCCCCACCCGCGCTAATGCGTCGCTGAATACGCCCCTGCGAGGATTTAAAGGGCAAGTTTATGAGGGAGGAATTCGGGTACCGTTCTTGATTCAATGGAAAGGGAAATTGCCGGCAGGTGAGGTTTATCATGAGCCGATCATGGCGATCGACATTGTTCCCACGGCGCTAGCAGCGGCTCAAATTTCCGTAAAACCCGACGAACTCTTGGACGGGGTAAATTTGATCCCGTATTTAATGAGCGAGAAGTCGGGCTCTCCGCACGACGCACTTTATTGGCGGTTCGGAGCTCAATGGGCCATCCGATGTGGGGACTGGAAACTGCTTGACCCGGGCACCGGGACTCCGGAACTTTACAATCTTCGCGAAGACATCAGCGAGCAAAACGACGTAGCCGCAAAGTATCCGGACAAAGTGGCCCAGTTGCGAGATCTTTACGAAAAATGGAGTAGCCAGATGTCGCCGCCCCGGTGGGGACAGCCCATTCGTCGGCCGGCCGCAGCCCGTCAGCAGCAACCGAGGGCAGCTCGACCCCGGGCAGCTAATTCGCCGAATCCCTAACCGCTCTTGCCCCTGCCTTCGAAGCGCTTCGTCGTATTCAAAAAAGCTTACAAGCTATGGCGGTGTTGATCCCAAAGGCTTGCCAGTCCCTCGCATACGCGGCAGCCTTGGAGGGTGAGAAGCTTTGATCCCGTGAGAAGTTGGTTTCGCGAATGGCATTGGGGGTGCAATTTTTTGCGATTTGAACAGGTAAAGAGCGAAAACCCGTAAAATTCGGCAATAGTGACCTTCTCTGCGGCCTAAACCCGGTTGCGTGCGCTATCGGGGGCTAAAGAAGCTGAAACATCCAATGCCGTCAATAAAACTTGAGGATTATTCTCCGTCGGGTGCCCCATCGGGGGCAAAAGAAACTGGAACTAACTGGAATTGACCGAAACCGTGGGCCGCGGAATCAGCGATGATCTGATATGCTTGCAAGAGGGCTGCGCGGATGAGAGTCCCCGTGCACCAGGTCCCCAAAGTGAGCACGACAAGGATTTTCCCCCGATTTTTCGTGCTTTTTCTTCGGGGCTGAGAGGGGCCGTGGCAACCAGCTCGACCAACCGTTGTTCTCGTTAAGTTTATGGAAGGACGGCCCTACCACCGCCCGGGGGTGCCAACCATCTCTACCAACCCTCGCAATTCGTTAGGAGCTAAAACCATTCGGAAGGAAGAGCGATCAAACCGAGGGGGCGTTCACTAAGCTTTCTGGGGTGAACGTTCCATACCAAATTTCGGGCGAACCATTCATACAAAAGTAACTGTGCGGGCTATTGTTGATGTTGTGTATCATAGAACGAACGGTTACCGCAGCATTTGCACTCTGTTGAAACCTAAAGAATCGATACACAGAGTAAATTTCTAAGGGTACTTGGGTTATTGTGCATGAGTCAAAACTTTTTAGAACAGCTTTTCCGCTCCACGAGAGGGATTGAGGTCGTCTGCTTTGCGGCCAGCTATGCGATCGCTTTGGCCCTCGAGGCGACGCGTCTTTTCTTTCGAAGTACCGTCCGGAAGCTAGTCCTGATTGGTTGGGGGCTCGCCGGTCTGGCAGCACATACGCTTTATTTGGTCCACCGGGCTGCAGAGGTGCCCGCTTCGCCGCTTTCCACAACGAAAGATTGGTACCTGCTCACAGCATGGGTCTTAGCGGGGGTATACCTTTATTTGACCTACTATCATCCACGCACCTCTTTTGGCCTTATCCTTTTACCCGTAGTTTTGATCCTGGTAACCGCCGGTGCCGCGTTCGCCGACCCACTGGCTTATCCTCGCCCGGCTGCTTCGAGGGTTTGGGGGGTACTGCACTCGCTCTCAATCGTCCTGGCAACGGTATCAATGTTTATAGCTTTTATGGCCGGAGTGATGTATTTGCTACAATCCTGGCGATTGAAGCGAAAACTGCCTCCGCCCGAAATGGTTCGGCTCCCCTCCCTGGAGTGGCTCCGGGCGGCTAATAGTCAAGCCATAACCTTGGCCATTCTGATGTTGGCAGTGGGTATCCTTTCTGGAATGGTGCTCAACTTGATGAATATTAGAACCCATCGGCAATTTGTGCCGTGGACGGATCCCTTGATCGTCGCCACGCTCTGCATGTTTGCTTGGCTTGCGGGAACCGTGGGAATCGGCCTGATTTACCGGCCGGCACGGGAGGGCCGTAAAGTTGCCCTACTAACTATTTTGAGTGCCATCTTTCTTGCCGCGGCTTTAATCGTCCTACTTTCGGGCGGGACCCAACACGGAGGTGGACGTAACCCTCCCCCGAGTTCCTTAGGGCCGTCGGTACGCCCCGTGATCGTCGGGCATACAGGCTTCGGCCGTTTGTGGTCGGTGTTTGGAGGTAAGGTGCCAGGCACCTAGAGAAGTCCCGTAAGGAAAAAAGTGGAGTGCGCCGGGAAAAAAAGAAAAAACCGCTTTGGAAAAAAGAGAAGTCCGCCGGGGGAAAAGTTTGTCTAGGTAGAGGAAGTGTTCGGTGCAGCGGGATGAGTAAAAACCGATTGAACGTAGAAAGATTGGGGTGGGGTCAAAAAAGATTGGCAAAACATGACAATGGCCCCCACGGCTTTAGCCGCGTGGTTACCCACGAGTGGAATCCCCGAATCTCGGTTCTCGGCGAGACGGTAGTTCCTGATGGGGAGATCGCCCAAGAGTTCATAATGAAAATCGTCTTTAAAAGGGATTCTCAAGGATAAGGCAGGTTTTGCAGGCTTTTTCCGCTTGTTTCTAAGGCCGCTGAGAATGACCCAATCGTGAGTTCAAGATTGTAGGAAATCTCAAAGAAAGAGAATTTCAACCAAAAGACGGGAGAGCTCACCTAAATGTTAACCCGGATTTGACGGGAGCTTTATAGATACGAAAAGATACTAAGGGAACTGAACGGATAACCGGGAAGCAATCGTGCCGGTCCCCAGGACTCGCGAGGATAAAAGCCCTTAGCAGGCGAAAAAAGCCGGCGGAGAAGCACAGACCGATTTGCAACAACAAGACGCCGATAACATGACGCTTAAGAATTACGTTGGGGGGCGAGCCCACGCGGGATTCCTTGCGGGTTTTGATATCTGTTTGACATTGCGCCGGTTAAGGCAAGCTTCCTGGGGATTTGTCACGGTGCTTCCGGTTAATGCTAACTGGCTTTTTGTTCACTCAACCTCGGTCCAGAAGATGTCCCGGCACTCATCGCGGCAACGAGTGGGTTGGACGCGATGTCGGCCCCGGTAAAGCAAGTGTGAAAAACGGCGCATTAATGAATTTTCAGGTCGTCGGTTGGAGCCATCATCAAACGCCGTTACAACTCCGCGAGCGGCTGGCGTATAGTCCTGTTCAGGCCGCTCGCAGTTTGGAAATTTTTCGGGCCCGGTTTCCAAATCAAGAAGCCGTTCTTCTTTCCACGTGTAACCGCGTGGAGTTGTACACAGCAAGCCAGGGTTCGCCCCCCGTTTCGGCCGAGGAACTTCGGCTTTTTCTATTGGCCGACCGTCAGGTTCCCGTCAATGAATTGCTGGCTACCAGCTATCATTACATGCAGCACGAGGCCATTAAACATTTGTTCATGGTCGCTGCAAGCCTCGATAGCATGGTCGTGGGCGAGCCACAGATCCTTGCCCAGGTAAAGCAAGCCTATCAGCTTGCCAATGAAATGACGACGACCGGCCCCGTGACGCACACCGCTTTTCAGGCGGCATTGCGTGTGGCACGGCGCATAGCTACCGAGACGGCAATTCATCAGCGTCGGGTCAGCATTCCTAGCGTGGCAGTGGCCGATTTCGCTCGGCAGATCTTCGAACGCTTTGACGACAAAAACACTTTGGTGGTTGGGGCGGGCGAAATGGCCGAGGAAACCCTTCGTTACTTAGACGAATTCGGGGTACGCCATATCACAGTCGTTAATCGACACTACGACCGTGCCGTGGAACTTGCCCAGCGGTGGCTTGGTCGACCTCAGCCTTGGGAGAAGCTGGCAGAAGCGATTCTTGAGGCGGATTTGGTCATCAGCACCACGAGCGCCGAAGAGCCGATCATTACGGTAGATGAATTCATGCGTTTGGAGCGGCTTCGCACCCCAAAGCCGCTATTTATCCTCGATTTGGCAGTTCCGCGGAATTTTGACCCGGCGATCGGCCGCAGACCGGGCGTCTATCTTTACTCAATCGAGGATCTCAACGAGGCCTGTGAACGGAACCGAAAGGCTCGGGACCGCGAGCTACCGATAGCCCTAAAGATTATCGAGGCGGAAACCACGCAGTTTTTCGCCGACCACTTCCTTCGCCAAACCGGACCGGTTATCCAGCGATTGCGTAGCGAATGGGAGCAACTCAAACAGGAAGAACTGGAACGGCTTTTCAATAAGTTGTCATCTCTTGATCAGTCCGCGCGGGATGAAATTCAAAAATCGTTCGATCGTTTAGTGAATAAACTGCTGCACCCACCGCTCGAATCGCTCCGCAACGAAAGTCGAAAGGGCTTTCCTGCAACCTTGCTCGACGCCTTGGTCAAGCTTTTCCAGCTTAAGGATTAGTTGGGTGGCTTGCCTCGCTGAGGACCTTTGTTGGAAACTCGGCGGATTCTGAACCCGGAGCCGGAAATTCCCTCAAAGAAACGGGAAATTCCCTCAAACAAAATCACCTCAATCCAGTGATGAAGGCGAGACCCTTTACGGGATATGCCACCAGATGATTTCCTTTTTGCAGGAACCGGTTTCCTTTACCGGGCAAGGATCGTCCCCGCAGGAATGCACTCTCCCGTTGATCCTCTTCGCAGAAAGCGACCTTCCGTCGCTGAAAACCATCCTCATCGCAGGAAAAGGATCGTCTTTACTGAATGCGGTCGTCGGCCCGGGCCTCCCGGATTTTGTGTTTGAACCCTTCTAACCAACCAATCTGGGTGTTTTCTGGGTGGTCGAACTGGGGCACGTACGGCTTGATATCCAGCAGGGGTGTCCCGTCTAGGATATCCAAATTCGCAAGAAACAGACGGGGCCCTTCAATACGCACCAACCGTACAACGGAAAGGCCGATCGGATTCGGCCGGGTTGGAGCACGGGTGGCGAAAAGGCCACGAAGCCCAAAATCCAAGTACGGTCGGACGAGCAACTCCACCCGATTTACACGATGGAAGTGGTAAAGCAGAATGACGTGCGAGAATTCATCCAGATCCTTGAGCGCCGGGATGAACTGCGGAAAAACCTCGGCAAAGCCCTCCGCCGCCGCCTCGCTCGTGGGCTGAATCGGCATATCCCGGGGATCACGAAATGGGCTATGGATGATGCCGATCGCGCGATAAACGAATTGAAGGCCGGAGTCCTTCACATTCGCATCTCGTATTGAAACCAACCCATAATGCACCGCGGATATCGCTCGCCCCTAAGGTGTTTCGCGGAGCATCTATTCGTTGCAACGTATTACCAGGTATTACCAGCGACTGACCGTTTCCGGTGACTTTTCGGGACAATCCAGCGAGGAATAGGGCACGATACATGCCTGACAACGAAGCTTCATCTCACGTCGCACAAGATTGAAGCAACGCCAACTACATCTTGCCAAAGGCTTGTACCCTTAAAAGCAGTATTCCGCAAAATTTTGACGGGCTTCAGCCTTTGAGGCGGCGCGGCAATTCTCTCTTGTCGCTAAGGGGCTCACCAGCCGGGATTGGAAAACTTCAATGCTCGTGACGCGCAACACTCAAACGATGCTTTCCCACTCGTAACTGTCTCCGACGAAGAAGACTTACCAGTCTTCGTCCTCATCTTCGTCCTCGTCCCAATCGTCTTCTTCGTCTTCATCCCAATCCTCATCTTCCTCCCAATCTTCGTCTTCCTCTACATCATCCCAATCGTCTTCCTCTTCATCCAAGTCTTCATCTTCGTCCCAATCTTCGTCCTCCTCGAAGTCCTCATCTTCTTCGTCGAGGTCTTCATCCTCATCTTCAAAGTCTTCGTCTTCCTCTTCGTAATCCTCGTCGAATTCTTCTTCCTCCTCTTCCTCCTCTTCTTTCCTTTTGCAGCGGGCCGGACCCACTCTGCAGCTACCCCTTACAGCACCCAAAGCCACACCGCTCCCGTCCTGGCCTCCGAAAACGCCTGACTGCCAACTCCACTGAGCAAGCCATGTGTAAATCGAGGTTCGCACGATTTTTACCCCTCCGGATCTGACAGTGATTACTCCAAACAGTTAGTCCCCTTTTGGGAACACTCCTTCAACCCTGATCTTTACAGACTTGCTGGATCGACTCCTCGGTAGTTTTTTCCCGACGATAGGCCGAAATCTTAGCTACGGTCGACAAATCCTCCAAGTGCCGAAGTCCAAATACCTGAAGAAACCGCCGAGTGGTGCCGTAAAGCAGGGGTCGCCCCAATTCATTGGACCGGCCCGTAATTCGCACCAAATCCATCTCCATAAGTTGCCGTAAAACTTCCCCGCAACGTACTCCGCGGATTGCTTCAATTTCCGCTCGCAGCACGGGCTGTTGAAAAGCGACAATACAAAGTGTCTCCAAAACAGCCAGCGACAATGCGGTTCGCCACGGTCCCGGGTCCCCCCACAAACTTTCGATCCAGGCCGAAAATTGCGGTCGGCTCAGAAACTGAAAACCTCCCGCCACCGGATAGACCCGGAAAGCCATCCCCAGGGCATCATAGGTTGAATTGAGTTGAGCTACAAGTGTACGGGCCTCCGTGGCATCGGCTAAGCGCGCCCATTGAGCGAGCTTTCTTGCCGACAAGGGTTCCCGAGCCAAAAAGAGGACGGCCTCCAACCGTTGCAAGGCCGAGGGCTCTAGTCCTGCTTTCCGGCCTTCCTCAATACTTTCGGCCCGAAGGGGCCCCACGCACTAAACTCCTTTCCTCAAAACCATGCAGTCCCCAAAGATTACCTTTTTTCGGTCTGAAACTGGTTATGCCTCTTCATAATTTCCTCGAGAGTCCGTGGCTAACTCGGAGCAACCGCCCCGTCGAAAAGGCGAGATAGTCTATAAAGCCCTCAAACGCAAGGCAAGCCTCCTGCCCCTGAGTTAGATGAGCCCACAACCTCGATATTTCGGCAAAAATCCCAAAGCCCCTAAAAGTAAACTCCCGCCCCTTAAGCCTGAAGCAATTTTCCGTTCCTCGCGAGCGGGAACTTGGGTTTCCTACCTACTTGTGATTAGCAGAAAAGCCCGCGGCTGCGTCAAGGGGTGTCCGCGGGGGAAATTTTCATTAACACCAGAGCGCGAGAAATCGTTTTTAACCGCAGCACCTCCGCAAGGCGCAGCAAAACCGAGAAGCAGCGAGTCGTTTTCGGCAAAAAAGTCGAGAAAATTCCTATGACTTGTAAACGAAAATAAAGCAAGCTGCTGGCTATTACTCTTTAGACTTTTCCTTTCACCAAATCTTTCGCAGAACCGAATTATCAGGAGGTATGTACTATCCCTTGTTAGCGCATTTTCCAACTTAGCGAATCGAAAAATTCGGCTCAAGACGCGCTATCACAGACTTTCAGAATGTAATTCGGAGCCCACTCTTGAGCCCTGCACATCGACTCCTAAGTCTCAAACCCGCCGGCTCTATTTTTTGGCGGTTCGGCATCTATTTTGCGAGCCTCGCAGGTGGGCCATTCACTGGGCCCGTTATTAACGAAAACTTTGAGGACGGGGACACGGCCAGGAATCAGCCAAAAGCAAATTTCTTGCCAATCATTTGTCTAAGTATTCCAAGATATTTCCAAGATATTTCAACGGCTTGCGACCACTGCGCGCCCGCGATTGCCACGCTTACCCCCCTTAGGTGTCGGCGGTTGACCCGCTCACTTCATTTCACCGCTGCAGTAGGGATTCGACGCCTTTGAGCTTTGAAAATCCTCCAACCGGTTGTCGTTCCAAAATTCTTGCAGCCGGTTCGTCAAC
>Ga0209721_1000211_pt1 | contig 59353 bp, 52 predicted proteins | sample TshhotsprinmetaG_FD_184139 | JGI IMG/M metagenome (GOLD analysis project Ga0209721, IMG submission 184139) | Hot spring microbial communities from South Africa to study Microbial Dark Matter (Phase II) - Tshipise hot spring metaG (SPAdes)... | ecosystem: Environmental > Aquatic > Thermal springs...
ATCGGTATCAGGCGTCAAATAGTCTTCGGCAACGGTGAGCGTTTTCGGCAACGTTAAGCAAGCAGCGGTAAGCAATTAAACGAATTTTGTTCGGAAGCTAGAAGCTTTCCCTTTGGGTTAAGGTGAGCCGATTAACTACACGAATGGGCTACTTGACGGTCCGAAGCCGCGATATCGAAGGATTGACCGGTTAGAGTAGAGCTCGCCGTGACAACCTTTTCGGGATATTCCGTTTTCGGGATATCCCGGCTTGCAGGCGAGATTTCTCTGTGCTGCGATCGGGAGGGCAAATACGGTAGCTTAAGGCGGAGGAATGTGTAGGCTGAGGCGAATCTAAGCAGCCGAATGCATGGGAACGAAATGCCGTGGGGAAAAAAGCCGTTTTAGGACCTGTTTCAATACCGATTTTTGACCGTGCCGGTCAAATAGTAGGTAGGTACGACTTTGACTTGGCGGAGCTTGCACCGCGAATCAATAAGCAGCTTCTCCATGACGTCGTGGTGATGTACCAGGCCAACCAGCGGCTGGGCACGGTTAAGACAAAAGGACGCGGCGAAGTGGCCGGGTCCACGCGCAAGCTTTATCGGCAGAAGGGGACGGGCCGGGCTCGAGCCGGTACCCGGCGCTCGCCGATTCGCCGCGGCGGTGGACACACTCATGCTCTGAAACCGCGGGATTGGTACTATCGGCTCCCCAAACAAGCCGTTCGACTGGCGACCCGGATGGCGTTGGCGGCGAGGATTCGTGATCAAGAAGTGGTTTTATTGGATGAGCTTAACTTTGCGGAGCCAAAGACCCGGGAAATGGCGACCATCTTGAAGAACCTGGGTCTCCAAGGCCAGCAACTGCTCGTGGTCTCCGAGGCGTATAACCTGGTAACGCATAAGTCCATCCGGAATTTGGACAAGGTGACGACGTTACCGGTGGGCGACTTAAATGCGTTGGAAATCCTGCGACCCCGGCGGCTGCTGATGACGAAAGCTGCCCTCGATGAATTCCGCCGAAAAGTGAAGGCCACGCAAAGGACGGCCGCGGAGCCGAAGGAGAAGTCCGCCACATTGGAACCTGTGGGAGTTGGCTGAAAAGCTTTTGTTAATCGTCATAAAAAGCCTTCATGAGCTGAGGTAGCAGAGGAATCTCGTAACCAAGGATTATGACCAGTTTGTGCACGGCAAGCTGGGAGAGGTTTAGGTTTCCATCACGAGTACGCGGGGTTATTCGAGAGTTGGTACGCCCGTTTATCCCTTTGATTATGAAAATTGATTTATGAAAAGGATTTTGGGCGTCTGCCGGCTCGCCTAAATGATGAAGTGTCCAATATCCAAGACGCATCCAATATCCGATAGGTCACAGCAAGTAGGTCGTAGCCAAATAGCAAATAGCTCATAGCAAAATAGAGTTGGCGTAAAACGGCGTAAAGCGGGACGAGAGGAGGTTGAGGGGAGGTCAGGAGGACAATCGGGAAGGATTTTTGCGAAAGAGTATTCGGTCATGGCCCGCGATTTATCGAAGACAAAGCTCAACTTGGAGCCTTACCAGATCATTATTCGCCCGCTTTTGACGGAAAAGAGCCTCCACAAATCGGAGCGGCTAAACCAGTACGCTTTCGAGGTGCATCCTCGTGCGGGCAAGGCGGATATCCGTCGTGCCGTGGAAGAGTTGTTCAATGTGAAGGTGGTGCGCGTGAACACTCAAAATCGTCGCGGCAAACCGCGGCGGACGCGGTTTCGTCGATCCCATACCAAAAGCTGGAAGAAGGCCATCGTCACTTTGCACGAGGATTATCGGATTAGCTTCTTCTAAGAAATAAGAAATAGGGAATTTGTTTCTGGGAATTGAAAGATCGTGTGGACCACGGTGCCGCTGGTGGGTTCCGTTGGAAAAGTCAAAGAACTAAGACAGACGGCCGAGCAAGCACGGCATTCCGCCGGGTGAACGCTCGGAGGAGCGCAAGAAGATGGGAGTACGGGTTTACAATCCAACATCGCCCGGAAGGCGGCATGCCAGCGTGAGCGATTTTTCCGAGCTCACACCCGGAGCGGAGCCGCCCAAGTCGCTCCTGCGCCCGATGGTTCGGAGCAATGGGCGGAATAACCAGGGCAAAATAACGGCTCGGCACCGCGGTGGCGGCCATAAAAGAATGTACCGGGTGATTGACTTTCGCCGCCGAAAGGATGGTATCCCGGCGATTGTCCACTCAATTCAGTACGACCCAAATCGAAGTGCTCGAATCGCGCTGCTGCATTATGTGGATGGTGAGAAGCGGTTCATTCTGGCCCCGGAAGGATTGAAGGTCGGGGATCAGGTTCTCAGCGGGCCGGATGCTCCGCCGAAGGTCGGCAACTCTTTGCCGCTTGCGCACATCCCATTGGGGATGGAGATTCATGCGATCGAAATCCAGCCAGGCAAAGGAGCGGCCTTATGCCGTTCGGCCGGTACAAAAGCCGTGTTGGCAGCGCGCGACGCAAATTGGGCACAGATTAATTTGCCGAGTGGTGAGATCCGTCGTGTACCGGCTAGTTGTCGGGCCACGATTGGAGCGGTGGGCAACGCCGATCATAACGCCATTCAGTTGGGTAAAGCGGGGCGAAGCCGGTGGTTAGGGCGGCGGCCGCATGTCCGGGGCACTGCCATGAACCCCATCGACCATCCCCACGGTGGTGGTGAGGGGCGGTCAAAAGGCGGACGACATCCTTGCAGTCCCACGGGCAAACTGGCCAAGGGTGGGCACACGCGTAAGCCCCGAAAACCGTCGAACAAATTCATCATTCGCCGCCGAGTCTCCAAGCGGTATGGTGAGGCGAAGATTCCTCGGTAAGAGGTAGGAACAACCATGGGCAGATCACTGAAAAAAGGTCCGTTCGTCGATGCCAAGCTTTATCGTAAGGTCCAGCAGCTCAACGAGAGCAACGAAAAGCGTCCGATTAAGACCTGGGCCCGGGCTTGCACGATTGTTCCGGAATTCGTCGGTCATACATTCTTGGTTCACAATGGAAAAACACACGTGAAGGTTTTCGTGACCGAAGAAATGGTCGGCCACCGGCTTGGGGAATTTGCGATAACGCGGATTTTCCGCGGTCACGGTGGTAAGGGTAAACGGTAACAAGGGGAATTAATACCAAGGGGAAGTAATAAAGGGGAAAAAAGGATAAGCGGCAATAGAGAAAACCGGCAGAAAAGAAAGGCAAATTTCAATTTTCCCAATGGGGAGATGAAGCCCGCGGCAGGTTCCATTCAGCGGTTTTTCGTTCGTGTCACTGAGGATGGCGGCACAGACTCAGTGTTTCATGCTACGGCAGAATCAGTTTAGATCCTCAGTTGCGGTTTCAGGTTGCTGGCGTACGGAGGTTGTTAGCATCAGCAGATTTTAGGTTGCTGTCGTAAGGAAGTTGTAGGTTGCTGTGATAAGGAAATAAGGAAAAAGAGGGATTTGGAACCGGCTCGGCGTTTTGCTGTCGATGCGTTTTGAAAAGACGGGAAACGTGCAAATAACGGGAAAATTTCGAGAGTTCCGCAAGTTTTGCAGAACTGATCACGCAGTGGGATAAAAGTTGGATCAAGTCGTCGGCAAGAAGTTAGCGATGTTGCTTGGCGACAGTAGAGAACCAGTGATGATGTCCGACCGATGTGGTCGATCGGCGTGAGGAGTGGCCATGTACAAGGCGATCCATCGTTTCGCGCGAATCAGCCCGCGGAAGGTGCGCTTGTTAGCGGACCTAGTCCGGGGCAAAACCGCGGACGAAGCGTTGAATATTCTGCGATTTCAGCCCCAACGCGGTGCCCGAATGTTGGAAAAAGTCCTCCGCAGTGCTATGGCCAATGCCGAGGATCAGCAGGCTAGTTCGGTCGGTCAACTAATCTTAGTAGACGTACGGGTCGACGGCGGTCCATCGATGAAGCGGTTGCGACCTCGTGCGCGAGGGGCAGCAAGCATCTACCTTCGGCGGATGTCGCACATTACGGTGGTTTTGTATTAAGGATCCGGCAGGACCATGGGCCAAAAAGTTAATCCAATTGGTTTCCGCACCGGTGTGACCCTCGATTGGTCGAGCCGCTGGTACGCCTCGAAGCGGGAATTTGCCGACCTGCTGGTCGAGGATCAGAAAATCCGCGAGTTTATCAAGAAGCGGAAAGATCCCGAAGGCAGGCCGATGTATCCAATGATTGCCAAGATTGAAATCGAGCGTACCCGCGACGAGGTGAAAGTGGTTTTGCATTCGGCTCGGCCAGGGGTGCTCATCGGACGTAAAGGCGAGCGGGTCGAAGAGCTGCAAAACGAGCTTCAGAAGCTAACCGGGCGGCGGATCAACATTCAAATCATTGAAATCAAGCAGCCGGAATTGGTGGCCCAATTGGTTGCAGAGGATATTGCCGAGCAGCTCTCGCGACGGGCGAACTTCCGCCGAACGATGAAACGGGCCATCGAAGAAACGATGAAAGCCGGAGCCAAGGGGATTAAGGTCCAGCTTTCGGGTCGGTTGGGCGGGGCGGAAATGTCCCGGTGCGAGAAAGAAATCGCGGGGACGATGCCGCTTTCCACGCTCCGCGCGGATATCGACTACGGCTTCGCCGAAGCACGGATCCCGCAGGGTCAAATTGGGGTCCAGGTCTGGATCAATCGCGGTATGTTTGAGGAGGAAAGCCATGGCGATGATGCCCAAACGGGTCAAACATCGAAAAAGCCAAAGAGGGCGTATAAGAGGTAACGCCACCCGCGGGAACCGTGTGGTCTTCGGGGACTTCGGGCTCCAAGCGGTGCAAGGTGGTTGGATTAGTGCGGCCACCATTGAAGCGGGCCGAATTGCCGCGCAGCAATACCTTCGTAACGAAGGGCGGCTGTACATCCGCATTTTCCCCCACAAGCCGATTACCTCCATTCCGTTGGAAACACGGATGGGTAAAGGTAAAGGCGAGCCGGAATACTGGGCTGCCGCGGTTAAGCCCGGCACGGTGCTTTACGAGATCGGCGGGGTAAGCGAAGAGGCGGCCCGGCTGTGTTTTACCCGGCTTGCCCACAAAATGCCGGTGAAGGTGCGCTTCATTCGTCGCCGACCGCAGTAGTGGGTGAAGTTCATCCTTCATAGTGGATTGCTTATATCTTGGTTTTTCACAAAAGATTGTTCGTGTTTTTCGTATAAAGATTGCTCGTAGCTGTGTGAAAAAGAGGCCGCTCAAGCTTAAAGACACTGAAGATGAAACAATCCGGCGTCTAAGCAGGTCGAAAGTCCGAAGCTTGGTCGCAGGCGTGTTCGGCAGCATCGAGAATCGGCAGCATTTTAAAAGGGTCGTGGGCTCAGGAATCCCTACAAATCAGAGATACAAAACACAGAAGTGGACCGCACGCACGATACGGAGGTTGAAGATCTGCGGAATCTTGTGATCTAAACCCGATGTGATCTAAACCCGAATTTTGCGAGCTAAAGCCGAGTAGGGTGGAAGTTGGAGGTCGAACGAACACGGCGATTTGCCTTCGGCATACTCCGGCGATATGCGAACTTGCGGCGTACATCAAGCAAGCGGTATAGATTCAGGAATTAATGAATGCTGGGTAGGTCGGGTGGGTCGAAAGCGAAGCGCGATTGGTAAAGCTCAAGTTAGCGGATAAAACTGCGGGCAACGCGATCCGGATTCCTCAGGGAAACCGGTTAAGTTTCTCAGGGAAATCGGTTAAACGATGAAAGCGAAAGAATTGCGGGAAATGAGCGACGAGCAGCTTGCTCAAGTGCTCAAAGAAAGCAGGCAGGGCCTCTTTCAATTGAGGATGCAGGCTCAAACCGAGCGGTTGGATGTGCCCAGCGAAGTGCGGCGGTTACGTCGGTTGATTGCGCGGGTCCTGACCATCCAACGGGAAAGAGAGCCTAAGAAAGAGGAAGCGGTCGCGTCGACCGAGACGAGCCAATAACCAGCAATCGCAACGAGCTGAGGACGACGATGCCAAAGCGAAAATTCATCGGGGTGGTAACCAGTGATCGGATGAACAAGACGCGTCGCGTTGAGGTGTCGCGTTTGGCCAGGCACCCCCAGTATGGAAAGTATTTGCGTCGGCGGACCATCTGCTACGTCCATGACGAAAATAATGAGTCCCATTTGGGGGACACCGTGGAAATCATTGAGTCGCGGCCGCTATCGCGGCTGAAACGGTGGCGACTCGTCCGGGTAGTTAGCCGGATGGCCATGGCGGCCCGCGAGGCTTTGACCAAGGAGGAGGTGGAAGAAGAATCCCCCGCATTACCGGGCCAAAAGTCCGAAACCGCAGGTCAGCCGGCATCACCGGAGTCCACCCCAGGAGGATCCGGTTGAGTGGGTGAAAAGTAACCCGGGAATTCTGTTGTCGCCTCAACGATAAGTGGCGAATAAGACAGTAAGTAGGGAATGAATCGTCGGATGATTCGGTTTTGAAGGACGGCAAGGAAATTCGGGGTGGGAAGTTCCGGCCCAACAACTTTCGAGAGGATTCAGCGGATATCCAAACGGATAAACTGGGAAAAAGAACTGGAAGAAGACCGACTTATTATCCGTAGGCGAGTGTGGCAATGATCCAGGCACAAACACGCCTTGTGGTGGCGGACAACACGGGTGCCCGGGAATTAATGTGCATCAAAGTGCTGGGGGGCAGCCGCCGGCGATATGCTGGTTTGGGCGATATTATCGTCTGTAGTGTGAAAAGCGTGATACCGGGCAGCGATTTCAAGAAAGGTTCGGTGGTGCGAGCGGTGGTGGTCCGCACGAAAAAGTCAACCCGACGCGAGGACGGCAGCTACGTTCGTTTCGATAGCAATGCGGCGGTGATCATCGACAACGAGCGCAATCCGAAGGGGACGCGAATCTTCGGGGCGGTTGCCCGGGAATTGCGGGAACGCAACTTTATGAAAATCGTCAGCCTGGCCAGCGAGGTGGTCTGATGCATATCCGCACCAACGATATTGTTGAAGTGATCACCGGGGACAGCCGGGGGCGCCGCGGACGGGTGCTTCGCGTTGACCGCAAGAACCAAAAACTTGTGGTCGAAGGTGTCAACAAAGTCATCAAGCACGTCCGCCGCAGCCGCCGTAATCCCCAAGGGGGGCGCGTTTCCGTGGAAATGCCGATCCACTGGTCGAATGTGCTCCTGGTGTGCACAAGCTGCGATAAACCGACTCGCACCGGCAGTCGGATTCTCCACGACGGGAGTAAAGTTCGGGTTTGTAAAAAGTGCGGGGCGGAGATCGGGCGAATCTCTCCGTCCAAAATGCGGCGTGCAAAAATGGCGAAAAGTGAGTCGGCATCATCATGACTCCGCGATTGTTGGAACGATATCAGCGTGAGATCGTCCCCGAGCTTGCGAAACGGCTCGGTCGGACTAATCCGCTCTCATTACCCCGGCTGGAAAAAATTGTTATCAACATGGGCGTCGGCCGGGCGACCCAGGAAAAGAAATACCTCGAGGAAGCGGTGGATGCGTTGTCGCTGATTTCCGGACAAAAGCCGGTGGTTACCCGTGCCCGAAAGTCGGTGGCTGGCTTCCGTGTTCGGAAGGGAATGGCTATCGGTTGTAGGGTCACGTTGCGGCGGCGACGCATGTATGAGTTTTTGGACCGGCTGATTTCCCTAGCTTTGCCCCGGGTGCGCGACTTTCGCGGTTTGAACCCCCGCGCTTTCGACGGTCGGGGGAACTATAGCTTAGGGCTTTCCGAGCAGTATGTTTTTCCGGAACTAAACCCGGACCGTTATACCCGGGCTCAGGGCATGAATGTCACCATCGTCACGACGGCGAAAACCGACGACGAAGCCCGTTTGCTCCTGCGAATGCTGGGGATGCCGTTCCGAGCTGAATAGTCCCATGCCATCAGAGGTCGATCATTCATGTCCACGAAAGCAAAGAAGGTAAAGGCTTTTTTCAAGGAGCCGAAGTTCGCCACGCGGCGGCACAACCGCTGCCGGTTGTGCGGCCGACCCCGTGCGGTGTACCGCAAATTCGGCATTTGTAGGATTTGTTTTCGGAAGTTGGCGGACCGAGGGCTGATTCCCGGTGTGCGAAAGGCCAGTTGGTAGAGGGGATTGAGCCGAGATATGATGACGGACTCTATCGCCGATATGTTAACTCGGATTCGGAATGCGATTCGGGTAGAAAATCCTTATGTGGATCTGCCTAGCTCGAGGGTCAAACAGGGTGTGGCGGAAGTACTCAAACGCGAGGGGTATATCTGGGATTGGGAAGAAATCGAAGGAACTCCCGCCAAGCAGCTCCGCATTTACTTAAAGTACGGCCCTAATGGCGAGCGGGTAATCCGCCACATCCGCCGAATCAGCAAGCCGGGGCGACGAATCTATCGCGGATACCAGAAGCTCAAGCCGGTGCTGAACGGATTGGGCATTTGCATCCTCAGCACCAGTCGGGGGGTGATCAGTGACCGGGAAGCCCGACAACGCAGATTGGGCGGGGAAGTCCTTTGCGAAGTTTGGTAAAAACTCGGCATCATCCCCACTGCCGAAATCAAGGTGGGATTGGAACTATGTCGCGGATTGGCAAAAAACCCATCGCTGTACCTGACGATGTAACGGTCAGCATTCAGAACCGTACGATAGAAGTCCAAGGCAAGTTGGGAAAGCTCCACTACCAGTGGCGGCCGGAGGTCTCCGTATCCTTCGACCCCAACAAACGCTTAATCACCGTGGAACAGGTCTCCGAAACTCGCCGTGCCCGGGCAATGTACGGACTAACGCGTGCCTTGATCCAGAACATGGTCATCGGCGTCAGCCAGGGGTATGAACGCCGCCTGGAAATTCAAGGAATCGGGTACATCGCGGCCGTCATTAAAAACGAACTGCACCTCCGCGTCGGCTTTGCCAACGAAGTTCGATTGCCCATTCCTCCGGATTTGACCGTCACCTGCCCCGATCAGCAGCACATCGTCATTCGCGGGATTGACAAACAAAAAGTCGGTGAATTTGCCGCGGAGGTCCGGGCCGTTCGTCCGCCGGAGCCTTACCAGGGCAAAGGTATCCGTTACGACCGAGAAGTCGTTCGCCTGAAGGAGCGCAAAGGGGCCGGCAAATAGTAAGTAAAGTTCATGGCAATAAAAGCTCATCAGCACGAATCGGCTCAATTTCACTCGTGCGGGTCGTGGGTGGGTTTTTTGACGAGCATAACCGCGTGTTTGGAGTAGGAGCCGGCTATTTGAGGTAGAAGCCGGTATTCGGCGAAGGATAGCCAAGGATAAAGGAGATCGACGGATATCCGAGAAGTTTGCGAGAATTGAAGCCTGAGAGATGGAGAGATAGGGAGAAATAGTTAGTAAGAGTAACGCTAATAGCTGCCGGCTCGATTCAATGCAAACGTAAGATTCAAAACGATAAGATTCAATGCGAATGTAAGAAATGGAAATGTAAGAGCGGCAAGGCTCAAGTGCTCCAAAATAAATCCGCAAGTGTAGAGAGATAGCATGGGGGTGCGGATTCCTGTGGGCTCGAGTGGCACGATGAAAAGAGCCGCATTGAAATTCAGAAGGTGAGAAGAAACAAGATTCAAACGGTTCAGCTTCACAGAGATTGAGCTGAAAGAAGTAAGCGTTCGGGTCGGAGGATAAACACTCGGGCTGAGACAAGAAAAAGCTGGGTTCCGAACTTGGGCACACTTGTGTCTTAACCAGCTTGTGTCTTAGCCGTGGGTTGGACCTGTTACGCAAGTCCCCCAGACTCAGGCAAAGGCAAGCTGAGCTTGAACGAAGACACCAAGCTCGAGAATAGGAACCCGAGCTTGGGCAACAGATGATCTAGATGATCTACATTATCTGATAAGCATTGAAATTAAGCGGAATTAACCTAACCAGACCGGTGAGAAGCGGCAGTGAAACGCGAAGCTCGGATCAATCGGCAACGATTACGTCGGCAATTTCGGGTGAGGAATCGGCTCAAGCGAGTTTCTTCCCGGCCACGCCTAAGTGTGTTTCGGAGTCTGAAGCACATCTATGCCCAAATTATCGATGACCAAACCGCGCGAACCTTAGTGGCTGCCAGCACCCTGGAAAAGGAGATTCGCGGAGACCGGATTCACGGCGGGGATATTCCGGCTGCGCAAAAGGTCGGCAAAGTGATCGCGGAACGAGCCTTGGCTGCCGGTATCACGAAAGTGGTCTTCGATCGCGGCCGCTACAAATATCATGGTCGCATGGCGGCCTTAGTGGATGCGGCCCGGGATGCGGGGCTTGATATCGGGCCGAAAAAGCAGATTGAGGCACCGGCGGAAGAGCCCGCAGCAGTCGCCCCTGCACAAGGGAAGAAAGCTTCCTCGCAACCAGCAACCGGAGGCAAGAAATCGGGCAAAGCAGCCGCCAAACCGGGCTAAGGAACCGCTGCGTGCCGAGGCCTCGCTCAAAACGGGAACAAGCGAGTATCGTGTCTTTTTCGGTTTCTGGCAGCACATTCGGACGAAGGCACGAGCAACATTTACCGGAGTATCAGCAGCATTTGTCAGGAAGCGGACAGAAGAGGATCTAAGGAAGAGCTCGGTCGTCGAAGTCGAAACGGAAACGCGAGTTTGTCGCGGTGAGTGGCAGGAAACCGCCGAATTGAACTCCCCCAAGCGTTGATAAAAGTTTTGAAACTTATAACTGAAACTTACAACTTCTGAAGTGGAGCGCTGATTACCTAATAATAACTAACGGAATAACCAGTGGTGCAACCGGGGTGCAGGTAGGGCACCGCAAGAAAGTCAAAAGAAATACAATTCGTGAGAAAACAGGAAATTCGTAGTAAACCAGCAAAGAAACAAATACGAGAGGTAAAAAGAATCGAAACTCCCTTTGTTCGCAGGAGTTCTTGACGCCACCGGAGTGAACCCTTGAGCGAATCCGGCATCTAACAGGGTTTGAAGCAATCATGGCAGAAGCAGAAGCAACAGTCCAAGGTGAACTGATCGAAAAGGTGATCAAGATCCGGCGCTGTGCCGCGGTCATCAAGGGAGGTCGCCGATTCAGTTTCACTGCCTTGGTGGTCGTGGGCGATCAGAAAGGCCGCGTCGGCTGGGGTTACGGCAAAGCCAACGAGGTACCGCCGGCGGTGGAAAAGGCCATCAAGGATGCCCAGCGAAACATGGTGCCCATCCAACTGGAAGAAACTACCATTCCCCATGAAGTGATCGGGGAGTACGGAGCTTCGAAAGTCATTCTTTTGCCGGCTGCCCCGGGTACGGGGATCATCGCCGGACCTGCCGTTCGAGCCGTTTGCGAAGCCTGCGGCATCAAAGACGTCCTGACCAAAAGCTTCCGCTCTCATAACCCCCTAAATCTTGTGAAGGCAACCATCCTGGGACTCCAGCAGTGTCACAGCAGGACGGAACTGGAACGTTTGCGCGGAGTACCCCTATCATGAACCTGAACGAAATCCATCGTGGGATAGTCAAACATAAGAAGCGAAAACGCGTGGGCCGGGGTCCCGGTTCCGGGCATGGGAAGACTTGCGGCCGGGGCCACAAGGGACAAGCTTCGCGGAGTGGGTGGTCATTACGGCTGGGATTTGAAGGTGGGCAAATGCCCTTGACCCGCCGTATCCCGAAGCGCGGCTTCCACAACCGTTTTGCCGACCGCATTTTGGCGATCAACGTGGGGGATCTGGACAAGAAGTTCGAAGCCGGGGAAGAGGTTACCCCCGAATTACTCCAGCAAAGGGAACTGATCAAGCGCAACTTCGATCGCTTGAAGATTCTGGGCGATGGTGAACTGACCAAGCCACTGAAGGTGGCAGCCCATCAGTTTAGCGTCACAGCTAAGCAGAAAATTGAGCAAGCCGGCGGGCAAGCGATCCTTTTACCGGGGAAAGCCCCTGTTCCGAAGAATAAATCGAAACCTAAAAAACCCCGCGCGGCAGCGACCAGGATCTGAAAAAGAGCGACGAGCACCTGATAAAGTTTATCAGAGATTGGCATAGACAAAGAGGGCGATAGACCAAACGGAATCTCAGGACGATCGAGCGAAGGGTTTGCCGGCAAAAAAGCGTAGGATGTCCTAAGCGCGGCATCCTCGAGCACTTGTGGGGGGGAATGAGCGAACGCGTGATTTTCATCGGCGAAAACTCGGTTTCTAAGCGGAAGGTACATAAAGTCCTTAATTCAGTGTGTTTGTGGGTCCCAAGCAGGATGTAGTCCGCCATGTGGGAAAAAATTCGGGTCATCTTCACCATCCCCGAGCTGCGGCGGAAAATCCTTTTTACGCTGCTGGTTTTGGCGATCTACCGGGTCGGTTGGCACATCGCCTTACCGGTGGTGGATGCCGAGGCCATGCGCCGGGCCATTGAGTCGCAGCGGGGTGGTGTGGGGGCGCTACTGGAACAGGTAGCCATCTTCAGCGCAAGCAATCTTCAAGAGGCCACCATCTTCGGTTTGGGCATTATGCCGTATATTTCGGCCTCGATTATTTTCCAGCTTTTGGCCACCGTCATCCCGGCTCTGGAGCGCTTGCAAAAAGAAGGCGAAACCGGTCGAAAGAAAATCAATGAATATACCCGGTATGCCACCGTCGTCTTGTGCATCTTTCAAAGCTGGTTTTACTTGGCGGTGCTGGTTCGCAGTGACTTCATTCGGGAAGAATTCCTCAATCCCGAAACCGGTCAGTTGTCGTTTGCCTGGCAACTCACCGCGGTGATGACGATGACCGCCGGTACAACTTTCTTGATGTGGTTAGGGGAACAAATCGATCAATTCGGCATTGGCAACGGCATTAGTTTGCTGATTATGGCGGGGATTTTGGCCCGCATGCCCAGCGCCCTTTGGTCACTTTTCCAACCGATTGCCGAGCAAGGTCTCGAGTTGGGTAGTGCCGGGGGAACTCTGGGTGTCGACAAACTTTTGGTGTTGATTGCGCTATTTGTCGGGGTTGTGGCGGGGGTGGTTTACATGGAGCAAGCCCAACGTCGTATCCCCACCCAAAGCGCAAAGCACGTGCGCGGGCGCCGGGTTTACGGCGGCACACGGCAGTATCTACCGCTGAAGATCAATCAAGGCGGTGTCATGCCGATTGTGTTCGCCAGCAGCTTGCTTCTGTTTCCGGCGGTCTTCTTCCAGTGGTTAGCCCATCAAACCCGGGCCAATTGGGCCGTATGGTTGGATTTGGCGTTTCATCGGGGCGAATCCTACATCTACAACGTCCTCTATATCATCCTGATTTACTTTTTCTGTTATTTCTGGACGGCCATCATCTTCAATCCCAAGGATATGGCCGAAAACCTGAAGAACTACGGGACCTTTATTCCCGGTTATCGGCCCGGGCGTCGAACGGCTGATTACCTGGAGAAGGTGATGATCCGCATCACTTACGTCGGTGCGGCCTTTTTGGCTTTGGTGGCCATCATTCCGACGATAATCGCCGCCTGGATGCGGGTCGATTGGGTAATCGCCAGCTTCTACGGCGGTACTAGTCTGCTGATTGCTGTGAGCGTGGCGTTCGATTTGGTCCAAAAGATCGATAGCCACTTGGTCATGCACAATTATCGCGGACTTTTGGAGCGATAATCATTTTTAAGGACTTTGGGAGGTTAAATAAGGAGACCTTTGGAACGTTAAATACCTGGGAACTTTAAGCCATTCGGAGCCGGGAGCTGAGGTTGGCTCGAAACTCTCGGTTTCGTCGTTTCGAATACCGAAATTTGAATTACCGATTTTGCCGCCGATAAACGCTCGGAATGGGCCGAAAGTAAGGTCGGGGTAAGAAAGGTTTTGGCAACCGGGCGGCAATAACCTGTTGGTTCATCCAAGTGAGCGCAAAAGTTGGCTTTGCCGCGGAAAACGAAGATTCGATCCAATAGCAGATGGATGGAACTTGCCCCCGTGTCATCGTATGTGAATACCCCGGATGACATGAAACATAAGGGTATCGGAAACGTAAAGACGGGCAGCAAAGAACTTAGGCAGTAGTGCAAATGCGAGTGGTATTTATCGGTGCTCCAGGATCCGGGAAGGGAACTCAAGCGACGAAATTGATTGAGTGGTACGGTCTAGCCCATTTGTCGACCGGAGATATGCTGCGGGCAGCCCGAGATGCCCAAACCGAGTTAGGCCGCCAAGCCGAAGAGTACATGTCGCGGGGGGCTTTGGTGCCTGATGAAATCATCCTCGGCATGATTTCCGTTCGGTTGGAGGAGCCGGATTGCCGGGCGGGTTATCTTTTGGACGGATTCCCGCGGACAATAGCACAGGCGGAGGCTTTGGATCGGATGCTCGCGGAAAAGGGCGCTTCGCTCGATGTGGTGCTGGAATTGCAAGTGCCTGAAGAAGAGCTCTTTCGCCGGTTGGCCGGACGCGGACGCGCCGACGATTCACCGGAGGTCATTCGCCAAAGACTGGTCGCCTATCGTGAGCAGACCGAACCCCTGCTGGATTACTACGCGAAAAAAGGATTGCTCCGTTCGGTAGATGGTACCGGGACTGTGGATGAAGTTTTCGGCCGTTTGGTCGCCATTTTAGATCCCCTGGTCAACAGCGGCCTACGGTAGCACAGCGGGAGGGGGCTTTTGGCCTTCGGTTTGTGGCGATTTTGGTAGGGATTTGCCACCGTTTTGGAGGCGGCCCGGGGGTAGGGTTTAGCGGTGCCCTTAACAGCGGGTACTCCCCCGGGAAGGTTTTCGCCCGTGTTGGAGGGAAGAGCTTATTTCGTGTCCGTCTGCCAGGATGTCTGTTCGGAGAACCTTGCAGACATCAGAAAGTGTCGGACGGAAGGGTTTTTTCCGTGTCCGTATGCTGGGATGCTTGAGCATTCCAGGAGTTTTGCGAAACATCGTCGAAGTTTGAACCGCTTTAGACCATTTTGAGAACCGGAGCTTGTGTGCCGGTGGTGATTCTGCGGTCACCCCGAGAAATTTCCGCGATGCGGAAGGCCGGCCTGCTAGTATGGCGAGCACTTCAGGTGGCAAAGTCCAAATTGCGGGTCGGGGCGACCACCGCGGAGATTGACGCCGCCGTGGAGCGGTTTTATGCCTCCGTGGGGGCTGAGCCGCTTTTTAAGGGCGTACCCGGCCGGGTACCATTTCCGGCAGTCACTTGCATTTCGGTAAACGAAGAGGTGGTGCACGGCATCCCGGGTCCGCGAAAGATTAAGGAAGGGGATATCGTCAGCATTGATACCGGTTGTCGGTTTGCTGGTTGGTGCGGCGATGCGGCTGCGACTTTCCCTGTCGGAAAAGTCGCCGAGCCGGTGAAGAAGCTCCTAGAGGTTACCCAAGGGGCGTTACTGTTGGCAATCGATCTTTTGGGCAGGCGGTCTTACTGGAGCCAAATTGCCCGAGAGATGGAAACCTTTATAAAGGATCATGGGTTTTCGGTGGTGGAGGCGTTTGTGGGCCACGGTATTAGTCGGCAAATGCACGAAGATCCACAGGTACCCAATTTCGTGAGCGAGCAGCTCCGCCGCGGTGGCGACTTCCGGATCGAACCGGGATTGGTGATTGCCGTGGAACCCATGGTAAATATGGGAAGCAAACGCGTGCGGCTGATGCCCGACCATTGGACACAGGTAACTTTCGACGGCTTACCCAGTGCTCATTTCGAACATACCATCGCGGTAACGCGGTCGGGACCCCAGGTGCTGACCGCCGGGCCAAATGGGGAAGTCGTTCTCGTCGAATGAGGTCTGTTACCTTCGTTTAACGGATAACCGAAAATCCTCGGCTTCAAACTATCATCGGAAGGAGAAGCACAGGCGTAAAGAAGAGCATCGCTTAAAAAAAGAGCGCAGCGTTCAGGGCACAGCTTGTAAGGGATATTGGCACTTAGGCCTCCGGACGATGACCGGGCAGAAGTAAAAAGCGGATTAGAAGGGATTGAGATTATACCGCGGTTGGAGGTTAGGTAGTTGCTATCGGCGTTCGTGAGGTAGCTTAAGAAATCAACTTGCAGCGGTGTGATAGGAAATCGTCAACACATCGCAGCAGAATGTTTGCCACCTCCTGAGATTCAATCGGCGTGAAACTATAAACAAAAGGGTGTGAAACTATAAACGGTAAAAACTGCTGCAAGGAGTTGGGTTATTCGTCACGATGTTTCTGTCCACACTTGACCGGTAAAACAAAATAGTGATTTAAAATAGTGATGTGAGTGTGTAACGGGTAACTTTGTCACTGTGAGCCGGGCCAAGGCGTACCACTTAGTATCCCCACTTAGATTTGCTTCCCCGCACAAAAAAGGTGTTAGTTTAACCTCACTATCGGGTCAGCCTTAAACAGATTTCTGCGGGGGGAGTCCCGGTTGGCATCAGCGAGGTAGGCGGGAGCCGAATCGGAGAAGAATTCGGTGTAAAGCGTGGAAAAGCGAAGCGATACCTAACGAGGTCTATATATAATCTACAGCATGTTTAATCGCTCATATAGATAAGGTGGTACCGTTTATTGTTAATCCGACAAACAAAGTGATATTTCTGGCGAGTAAGTTCAGATTCTTGAGCATTAGTTAATTTGTTCGCTCGGTGCCTTAATCGTGCGGGCAGGCCGAATTCGTGACGGAGTCAAATCGAGATGAAAGTTCGTGCAAGTGTGAAACGAATATGTGCCAATTGCAAAGTTGTTCGCCGCAAAGGTCGAATCTACATAATTTGCGCTAATCCCCGGCATAAACAACGTCAGGGGTAAATGTTGGCTTACGTCCTTTAACCGGTGTGATCACTATCTGATTAATCTCATTTTTGAGCAGAGGAAAATTTTATTAGCCGTAATTCGATTTGGATATCAGGAAACGTAATAATTTTTTAGTTAAATTTTGTTTGCGAAGGCTATTCCGCACTGATGAGGTAGCTGTTAGCGTAACAAAAAGAGTTCGGATCAAAATCTGAAAAAATATTTTAAGTTGGTAAACAAAGTTTATTAAGAATATTGTTGAAGAGCACAGTTTAGGAGATTCCAGTAAATGCCCCGTTTATTGGGTGTAGACATCCCCGGTGATAAACCGACTGTAATCTCGTTGCGTTACATCTATGGCATTGGGCCGCGTATTGCGCGGGAGCTGTGCCACCAGGCGGGTATCGAGCCGCAAGTCCTTGCCAAAGACCTCAAAGAAGATGAGCTGGGGCGGTTGGCAACCCTAATCGACAAGAACTACATCGTCGAGGGACCACTGAAAAGGCAAATCCAGCAGAATATTGCCCGATTGAAGGACATCAACTCTTATCGGGGGGTACGACATCGCAAAGGCCTGCCGGTTCGGGGACAGCGAACCAGGACCAATGCGCGAACGCGAAAAGGTCCCAAGAAGACCGTCGCAGGAAAGAAGGGCGTCAAGGACCTCCGTTAAGAAAGCTGAAGGTTGAGAAGACGGTTAGTTTCTATAGCTTCTGAGCAAATAGAGGGTTCTGCGAACTGTGGCCAAAGCGAGTAAGAAACGAAAGGTTCGTCGCCACGTTACAGCGGGGATCGCCTATATCAAAGCCACATTTAATAACACGATTGTGGCTATAACCGATCTCAAAGGCGACGTTTTGGTCTGGGCAACCGGTGGTACGTGCGGCTTCAAAGGCAGTCGCAAGAGTACCCCCTTTGCCGGACAAATGGCGGCTCAGCAAGCGGCAGAAAAAGCCATAAAAATGGGTCTAAAAGAAATTGACGTAAAGGTGAAAGGACCCGGAAGCGGTCGCGAAAGTGCGATCACAGCCTTGCAGACTGCCGGGCTGATCATCAAGTCGATCGAAGATGTGACCCCCTTGCCGCACAATGGGTGTCGGCCTAAAAAACGCCGTCGTGTTTAACTTTTTTAACTTTGCGTTTGCCGGGTTTAGCTTTAATCCCGGCCTAAGTCCCGGTTGCACAATTTGGGATACATTTTTCGGCGTAGCACGGGTTTCGGCGTAGCACGGGGGAAATGAGGAGCTGACCTAACGCGCTGATTGGGTGAGTGGCTCTTTCCCTACAACGAAGGAAAGAAACGAAGCCAGAGAACTTAGAGAAGTTTGGAGCAATTCTGACAGGTTAGGACTATACGATATGGGACGTTACACCGGGCCGGTTTGTCGGCTTTGCCGGCGCGACGGCAGAAAGCTCTTTCTCAAAGGTACCCGATGCGACACATCGAAGTGCGCGCTGGAGCGGCGGAAATCCGCACCGGGAATGCACGGGATGCGTCGCGGGAAATTGACCGATTTTGGTCTCCATCTGCGCGAAAAACAAAAAGTCAAACATTTTTATGGCGTATTGGAGCGGCAATTTCGCCGGTATTTTGCGCGGGCTGAGCGCTCGGCCGGCAACACGGGTAAGGTGCTCATGTCGTTGCTGGAACGCCGACTCGATAATGTGGTGTATCGCCTGGGATTCGCATTATCACGGGCTCATGCTCGGCAATTGGTGCGGCATGGTCATATTACGGTGAACGGCCGACGCGTCGATCTACCCAATTACGAGGTTCATGTGGGTGATGTGATCTCCGTGAAGAACCGGCCCAAGACTTTGGAAATCGTCAAAGCGGCCAGGGAAACCAATCGGCAGGCCGTGCCGGACTTTTTGAGCCGTATCGACGGGGAAGTGCCGGAGGGCCATGTCGTCCGCTTGCCGGACATTATGGACGTGTCCATCCCGGTGGAGCCCCAGTTGATCATCGAATTCTGCTCGAAGTAGTTGGGGGAGGCAGTCCACTGCGTGAACCCGCGTTGGAGCTGGGCTTTTTATGTGCCTAAGCTACTAGTGGGCTTGCATGGTTGCGGCCAAGTTCGGTGAGCCTCTAAAAAAGTTTGTTAAGCGCAAGAATCGTCAACGGATTTTGGGCGGCTCTGTTACCGGAGAGGAATATTTGGAGAAAGGAATAGTCGGAGATAAAAAGAGGGGCAAGGAGAAGTTTGAACGGGCTCTTGCTAGTTTCAACTAGATCTGCTCGGCTGGTAGGGGAGCTCGTCGAAGTCGTCAGTGGGGTAGGCAGCAGGCGTACAAAGTCTGGGTTTTGGCAAAAGGCCGAGGGGAAACTCCGATGCGTGTGAATTGGCGGGGTTTAGAATTGCCGAGTCGGGTGGTTTGTGATCGGGATTCGCTGACACCCACCTACGGGAAGTTCATTGCAGAGCCGTTTGAGCGAGGTTTCGGGACAACGGTCGGCAATAGCTTGCGCCGAATTTTGCTTTCGAGCCTGGAGGGGAGTGCGGTCACCGAGGTGAAAATTCAAGGGGCCTTGCACGAGTTCACCTCGTTGCCGGGAGTGGTCGAGGATGTCACCGATGTCATTCTCAATGTGAAATCCCTGGTGGTGAAAAACCACAGCAGCGAACCGCGGACCTTGCGGCTGGAGAAAAACGCCCGGGGTGTCGTCACCGGTGCTGACATCGCGCCGGATGAGGCGGTGGAGGTCATCAATAAAGACCACATCATCGCTACGTTAACAGACGACGTTCCGTTTTCCATGGAATTGAAAGTGGAGAATGGTCGCGGTTACCGGCCTGCTTCCGAGCGGATGGCCCAGGTACAGGAAATTGGCGTCGTCCCGGTCGATGCCATGTTCAGCCCGGTGGTCCGCGTAGCTTACGAGGTGGAAGAAACTCGGGTAGGGCAAAAGACCAATTACGACCGGCTGATCCTCGAAATATGGACCAACGGGTCGGTTTCTCCGGAAATGGCCCTGGTAGAAGCCGCCAAGATTCTCCGTAAGCACTTGAACCCCTTCGTTCAGTACGCCGAATTAGGGCCCCAGGTGCATGTGGAGAAACCTTCGAGCGAATACCCGGGCTTTTCCGCCGCCATAGAATCCAAGCTGAATATGACTTTGAGCGAACTGAATTTGTCGGCGCGGGCCACCAACTCGTTGGAGGCCGGCAATATTCGCATAGTGCGCGATTTGGTAACCCGAACGGAGGAGCAACTCCTCGACTTGCGGAATTTCGGCGATACGACATTGGCCGAAGTAAAGGAGAAACTGGCGAGCTTAGGCTTGCGACTCGGGATGCGGCTTCCTACGACCCCTGCGGGATCTTTGGGTTGATGGCGGGATTTGTTTGGCGATTATCCGGAAAAGTGGCGGCCGATCAATCGGAAGTTTTCAACGCAAATTATTAGGTCTCGCTGGGTGGTGGCGAACCGGGCAGACGCCGTACTCCATGGATGATCGATCTGGCTCGCTTTATTTGTGCTCACAGGCGGTTTATTGATCGCGCGTGTACGCAGAGCAGGCATCATACCCTTTAGGTGTGCTTTGAAGTCCCAGGAAGGCTTTACGATTTTCAATCCCAATTGAGCGACGTGGTTTGAAAGGGCTCTGAGCGGTTGCTCGTGGCAAGCTTTGAGTTCCGGTTTCTTTTGGGGAGCCCATGGAGGCCAAAAGAGGGGACTTTTAGGTCTTGCACACGGAGCGGGGCTGTAGTGCCTGCGGAAAAAACAAGCTAACTTTCAGATTTTGGTACAAAAAATCGAAGCGACGGGTATCCCAAATATGAGGCACCGCAAAAAAGGCCGGAAATTGGGGCGAAATCCCAGACATCAACGGGCCCTATTACGCAGCTTGGCCGTTGCCCTTATTCTGACCGAGCAAGACTATCGCGAGGACGACGAGCTGAAGCCGAAGGTACCGGGCCGAATCGTCACGACGCTGGCCAAAGCCAAGGAAGTCCGCCCGTTGGTCGAGCGTTGCATTACGATTGCCCGCCGGGTACTCCCCCAATTGGAGCATGCCCGATCCGTGGAGCCGGATGTGGCTCGCAATAGCGAAAAATGGCGTCAGTGGCGACAAGGTGAAGGCTGGCAGGAGTGGGCCAAAGCAATGGCCCCCGTGGTGGCGGCGCGACGCCACATTCTGAAGCTGCTCCATAGCAAACAGGCCGTGCGGATCATTTTCGATAAGCTGGCTCCTCGCTTTGCCAACCGACCCGGCGGATATACGCGGATCCTTCGGCTGCCCGCACCGCGACTGGGGGACGCCGGCCCGAAGGCGATCTTAGAATTCGTCGGCAAGAACGATCGGGTCAAGCGAAAGGCTCCGCGACCGACCTTTGAGCCGGTCACGGCGACCGAAGGAGCAACCACGTAGTGCCGGTCCACACGATCCTTCCGCGGCGGCAACTCTAAAATGAATGCATCGATTGCAAGACGGACTAGTTTTCAAAGGAAGTAATCGCGAAAGGAATGGGGTTTTTCTCCCACAGCCGAATGATTTGGTACGCCCTTCCGCTTGTTGCGTGCGTGCATGGGTCCTAAAGTGCACCCACAAGACGTGTCGAAGGGGCGTTCCGTTTGGCCAAAAGGCGCTTCAGCACCGGCCGCGCTTTAGCACCCGGCTTTCTACTCCACGGTGACGCTTTTGGCCAGGTTTCGCGGCTTATCCACGTCACACCCGCGGATCACCGCAATGTGGTAAGCCAATAGTTGCAGGGGGATCACGAAAACAATTGGCTGCAGGAAGTTGGGAACGAACGGCAGCTCGATGACCTCGTCGGCCAAGGCAGCGGCACAGCGATCGCCTTCGTTCACCAGCGCAATGATCGGTCCGCCGCGGGCCTTAATTTCCTGCATATTCGCCAGGATCTTATCGTACACATGCCCCTGAGGGATGATAAACACGCTGGGCGTGTGCCGGTCGACCAACGCAATGGGGCCGTGTTTCATCTCCGCTGCCGGATATCCCTCGGCATGAATGTAGCTGATTTCCTTGAGTTTCAATGCCCCTTCCAACGCCGTGGGAAAGTTAAACTGTCGCCCCAAATAAAGGAAGGTGCGGCATTCGGCATACTTTTCGGCAATGGCTCGCATCAGTTCGTTGACGGCGAGTGCCTGCTCGACTTTCCCCGGCAAACTCTCCAAGGCTTCAATGATTTCTAGACCGGCTTCGAAACTTAGGTGGTGGAGCCGACCAAAATACAAAGCCAGCATCGCGGTGGCCACGCACTGGCTGCTAAAAGCCTTGGTGGAAGCCACTCCGATCTCTGGGCCGGCGTGAAGGTAAATGCCGCCATCGGCTTCTTGCGCGATGGTGCTTCCTACCACATTGCAGATGGCAAGAGTGGGATTACCTTTGCGTTTCATTTCCCGCAAGGCCGCGAGGGTATCCGCCGTTTCACCGCTCTGAGTAATGGCGAAAAGGAGCGTGTTTGGCCCCACCGGTGGATTCCGATAGCGGAGTTCGCTGGCGTACTCGACCTCCACGGCAAGCCGTGCGAGGCTTTCGATTTGATATTCGCCCACCAGCGCCGCATGCCAACTGGTGCCGCAGCCGGTCATGATGATCCGATCGACCCGGCGCAATTGCCGGGGGGAAAGATTCAGTCCCCCAAATTTGGCCGTGGCTGCGTCCCGGTCCAGGCGCCCCCGCATCACGTTGCGGATCGCTTCAGGTTGTTCGAAGATTTCCTTGAGCATGAAATGGGGAAATCCGCCCAACTCCACATCACGGGAGCACAAATCCAAAGGCTGAAAGTCCGGCGCGACCGAGCCGTGATCGGGGTGGATGACCTGAAGGCCATCCCGGGTGATCAACGCAATTTCATGATCCCGGAGATAGACGACCCGTTGAGTAAAACCAGCTAGCGCGGCAGCATCGCTGGCAAGCCATCCGGCTCCATCTCCCAAACCGACGACTAATGGGCTTCCCAACCGGGCGGCGATCAACACGTCGGGAAGTTCCGGTATCAAAATGGCCAATCCATAAGTTCCGCGAAGTTGTCGCAAAGCCGCCTGCACTACCGCCACAAGCCCCTCCCGAGAAGGGCGCGTTCCGCGAATCTGATGCAATCCCCCTGCTTTTCGCAATTCATGAGCCAGCAGATGGGCAATGACTTCTGTGTCGGTAGCGGAGCGGAATTGGTATCCCCAATTCAACAGTTGATCTTTCAAGGTTTGAAAGTTTTCGATCACCCCGTTGTGGACGACGACCACCTCGCCATTTCCCCCGACATGAGGATGGGCATTCTCGTCAGAGGGCGCTCCGTGAGTAGCCCAGCGGGTATGGGCAATGCCGATGGTGCCCGGGCAGGGTTGCGTCCAAAGCAGCCGGACGAGTTGATCGATGCGTCCGGCCGCCTTCAGCAGATGGAGCTCACCGGCCGAGGCGATCGTGGCTAATCCTGCACTGTCGTATCCGCGATACTCCACGCGACGCAACCCTTGCAAAAGCAAAGGGGCTGCTTCCTGATTACCGATGTAGCCCACTATGCCGCACACAAGCACGCCCTTTCTTTAGTTCCGTTGTCGGGTAACCATTTAGGGAGAGCCTCGAAGGTCGCAAAGACCGCGAGAATAGTCCCCCTTTATTTGGGTAAAAGTTTCGGACTCTACAAAGCAGACCGCTCCTTCCCAACCGCTACGCTTTTTCATGACGGTAAATGTGCTGTGGCAATAAAGGTGTTGCGAACACGATGCCACTTAGTCACGCATCTACCGAGGTCACACATCTACGGCAATAACACACCTAGCGATCGCTGCCCTCTAGGGGAGAAGCTCGAACGGCTGCCGCCACAGCCCGCTTTGCTTCCTATTGTGGGAAAGCTTACGCGGGAAGGCGGCAAACTCGAGTGCAACAACCCCATAGCGGAGCTGTCCGAGATGTCGAAATATAGCTTTTTAAAATTTCGCGGGCCTAATCATCGCTTATTCAATGATTTTGATAGATATTGCTTTTTTATGCTTAACTCCGATATGCGCGGAACTTCTTTATTTTTTAAGTCACACATGCATGCAACATTTAGCGGGCAAAAGCTATACCGTGGAAATGGCTGAGCTAATCAGTGAAGAAAGCATTGGAATCCGAGGTTAAAGGCTTTACTGACATGACCAAAATGCTCGTCTTATTCTTAAGGTCTCGGTTTTTGGGCTCGATCGCCTATGCTTCCCGGCAGCAAAACATCTCCGCCAAAGAGTATCCCCAGTTTCATGCGATTCGCTGTTCAAAAATCAGTAATTTTCTAAGCAATAAACCCTGGTCGGTAGAAAATTCCCGGAGCTTCGTGTGACCCATGCCTCCGTAAACCTTCTTAAGCATTTCGAATCATTTGCTACCCGCGGTGAATGTTTCGACTTGTAGACAAGATGGTCGATCAGCAGCCAGCTACTGCAAACTTGCTTTTCGGTTAGTCAAAAAGGTTGCGAAAGTCGAAAAACCTAGCGGTTCGCCGATTAATTCCCCGCATCCCGGACTTCAAGACCAATGGCTAATTCAGTAACCTTGTTGTGTTTTTGCCAGTGGTATGTATAAACTTCCCCCGGCACGCCTAAACTCGCACAGGCAACGCAAGTTTCGCCTGCCGAAACCCCCGTCGTCGGGGGGCAATTCTTATCGTTGTAGACCGTGCTTCGCCAGAGAAGTTCATAGGATACTCGTTGGGAAAGTATACGATTTTGGGGCAACGGCATACCCAAATTTAACCTTGCCTGGGAAACTAAAAAGGATGGTCGGGCTAAAAGACTGCCGAAATGTGCAGGTGGTGGGATTCTTCACCGAATAGAGCTCACCGAATAGAGACTTTACCGCTTAAAGAACTGACTAGAGATTTGCCGTCCAATGGTCGACCTTTTACGTCAGGAAATTGCCGCCACATCGATGACAATTGTGGTGAAGTTGGGAACTCGTGTTGTCACCAAGGAAGGCGGGATTTTAAACACGGAGCGAATCGAACAACTGGCGGAGGAGATTCATCAAGCCCGGCAATCCGGCCGAAAAATCGTAGTCGTCAGCTCCGGGGCAGTGGGGGCGGGCATGGGGCGGCTCGGCCTGAAACAACGTCCCACCGATCTGCCGATGCTTCAAGCCGTTGCTGCCGTCGGACAAAGCGCCTTGATGGAGGCCTATGAGCGATCCTTGAGCCGCTTCGGTTATCATGCCGCGCAAATCCTCCTTACGGCCGAGGATATCCAATCGCGCACCCGCTATCTGAATGCCCGAAATACCCTACTTACACTGCTAGATTTGGGGGCCGTTCCCATCATCAACGAAAACGACACCGTCAGCGTCGAGGAGCTTCAGCTTACCTTTGGGGACAATGATCGGCTGGCGGCAATCGTTACGAATTTAATTCAGGCCCCACTGCTCGTCTTGCTGTCCGATGTTCCGGGCCTTTTCGATGGGGATCCTCGTGATCCGCAATCCCGCCTCATTGTTTTGATCGAAAAGCTGGATCGATCCGTTTTCGAGTTGGTCCGCGATCAAATCACCGGGTTAAGCCGAGGCGGGATGGCCAGCAAGCTGGAGGCAGCTCGCCAGACCACGGCTGCCGGCGGGAATGTAATCATTGCCGGCGGACGCGAGCCGGGCGTACTCGGCAAAATCATCGCCGGGGAAACCGTCGGTACACTGATTCTGGCTCAGGGAAGTCTTCTCGGGGCTCGGAAACGATGGATCGGCTTTACGGTCAAACCCCGTGGCCACCTTGTGGTGGATCGAGGTGCCCGCGAAGCCGTCGTACAAAGAGGCCGAAGTCTCCTGCCGGCAGGCGTGACGAAGGTCGTGGGCAACTTCGATAAAGGTGACGTGGTGGCTCTTCGCGACGAGCAGGGCCAGGAATTTGCCCGCGGCTTGACGAACTATTCCGCCGACGACATTCGTCGCATTCGAGGATTAAAAACTTCCGAAATCGCCGAGGCCTTGGGTTACTGTCCTTATCAGGAAGTCATTCACCGAAACAACATGGTGATCACCGAACTTGGGCCGAAAAAGCTTTGAAGCGGAGCACTGGTGTGACCGGGGAAAGCTTTCAAATAGACCACTTGCGGATGTGCCCCGGCCGATTTCGGTGAGATCGCTGCGATCTGCCCCGGGCTCCTCGAGCTTCACCAAGCAGCGCAGGAAAATTTACCAGCGGTGGAAGGTTACACGAATTTGCACATGGCCCACGAACAGGACGGTTTCTAGGTGTTGGGTTATCTTATGCTTAGTTGAGATGAAACTTCGTTTGCCTGAAGCGTTATTTAAGCTCAACGAGATGGTCGTGGCTTAACACGAAGTTTTTTTCTGGAATGAAGCCGTTCGGCATCCTAAAAAACACTTTGCCGGTTTAGGCTGAAGGTATCCGGCTCTTGAATAAGATGTTCGGGCCGCTACGGGAGACGTTTTCCTCGCAGCTAGCCAAGCCATCATCAATAAGTGATTGGGAGCATCGGCTTGCCCCGATAACTGAGACACAAAGGTCATTGAAAAGTGTGATCGGCTCCGCTTGGAGCAAAGTTTTTGGCCGACCGAAACGGTTATTGGATGAAATGATAGCTAAACCGATTACCGCAACGAGAATTCCTACGTATGTGTTCGAGAGCGATACGGCCGTGGCGGCCCATGTCGCCAATCTGATCATGCACACCATCCAAGAGCAGAACGCCGTGGGACGGCTCGCCGTGATCGGCCTTGCCGTCGGCTCTCCGATGAAAGGCGTCTGCCAAGAGTTGGTTCGATTGTACCGCGAGGGGGAGCTGGACTTTTCCCGCGTCGTTTTGGTAGGCCTCGACGAATACTATGGGCTGGGAGCCGACCGCTTGCAAAGCCATGCAAGGTGGCTTCGGGAACACCTGATCGATCAAGTGAATCTTCGGCCGCAGAATGCCCACCTCTTGGACGGTACCGTACCGGCCGAACGCATCGAGGATTACTGCCGGCAATTCGAGGACACCCTGCGGCGATTTGGCGGGCTCGACCTGCAAGTGCTGTGGCTTGCCCGCAATGGACGAATAGGGGGCAACGAACCGTTTGGCGTGCGGAGCAGTCGTACTCGGCTGGCAACCCTCGATCCCATCACGCGGCGGGAAGCCGCGGCCGACTTCTTCCAAGAAGAAAACGTGCCATTGCAAAAACTCACGCTCGGTCTGGAAACCTTGATCTCAGCCCGGAAAATCCTCTTAATTGCCTTCGGCGAGGAATTGGCGAAAGTAGTGCGTGCCATAGCCGAGGGGCCCATTACCGAAGGTGTCCCCGCGAGTTTTCTCCAAGAACACTCCGATGCGGCATTCCTGATGGATGAAGCCGCTGCTGCCGATTTGACGGCCGTTTCAACCCCGTGGGTCCTCGGAACGGTGGAGTGGACCGATCCGTTGATCAAACGGGCCGTGTTGTGGCTCTCGCAACAGACTGGCAAAGCCCTGCTGAAACTGGATGGTGACGATTTTCGTAACCACAACCTTCATCAACTTCTGCGGCATCATGGCCCGGCACAGAAACTGGCCCATCGCGTCTTCCGATGGATGATGGATACCATCGAATATCACCCGGCAGGGCGCGAGCCGGCACGGATCCTAATTTTTAGCCCCCACCCGGACGACGATGTCATCAGCATGGGAGGCACGATGCTGCGGTTGGTGGAGGATGGACACGAAGTTCACGTGGCCTACATGGTAAGTGGCAACATCGCCGTCTTCGACCATGACGTGCAGCAACTGGCAGATCTGGTGGCGGAAATCAATCGCCGCTTTGACATCGATCAACAAAAATCGAAGGAATTGGAAGCAAAAGTGGCCGAGGCCTTGGCTCGAAAAAAGCCGGGCGAGCCGGATTGTGAGGTTGTCCTCCACCTCAAGGAACTCATTCGTTGGAGCGAGGCCAAAGCCGCAGCCACCGTTTGCGGCTGCCGCGAGGAGCACCTCCATTTTTTGGATTTGCCCTTCTATCGCACGGGAACAATCAGCAAAAAAGCCCCGGGATCGGAAGATGTGGAATTGATCCGCCAATGCGTCGAAAGTGTGAACCCCAAGCAGGTGTACGTGGCGGGGGATCTATCGGATCCGCACGGCACGCACCGGGTATGTGCCAAATTGATTTTCGAGGCCCTGCAACAGATCGAAAAATCCACCGGCTCGCGTCCCGAAGTCTTGCTTTACCGCGGAGCGTGGCAGGAATGGGCGCCCCATGCGATCGACCTCGCCGTGCCGCTGAGTCCCCGCGATCTCAAAGTCAAAAAGGAAGCCATCTTCCGGCACGAGTCGCAGAAGGATACAGCCCTTTTCCCCGGGCCGGACGATCCGCGCGAATTCTGGCAACGGGCCGAGGATCGGAATCGCCAAACCGCCGACCTTTACAATCAATTCGGCCTGCCGGAGTACTATGCCCTCGAAGCCTTCAGGAAATGGGACGGTAGGCCCGTGTAGCCACGCCCTAAATATCCACGCATTGTGGCAACAACAATTGCCTCATTGACTCGCATTTAGAGGAAAGGCGTAATCCCGGGGTAATTCGAAGGCACTCGCTCGGCTCGATCCAAGATCACGCTCGTGCCCTCGCCTTTGCGGAAGGGAGTTTGGCGTACTAACTTCACAAAAGCGAGTACCGCAGTAGCCAATCTCACAAATCGTGCCCCTGGGGGGAAGGGCGACGTAAGATGAACCTCTTCCGTGAGAACGACGTCATAGGCGATGATCATAAAATCGATAATTTTTGTTTGTTTGGGAATTAAATGGTGACCAAGGGGAAAATGCAAGCCCCAGGTGCATGTGTGCACCGCGGGGTGTGTCGGCTCGTTTGACAATCGTGTCGATTTTTATGTCTGCTGCGGCCTTTCTGTCTACTGCCAGGAACCGGTCGATTCTACCGGCTTAGGCAGTTTTTCCGGCCGACAATATGACAAGGCCAAGAGGACGTATCCTGTCACCAAAGCCGGCTCGCCTTCCAGCCAGCGTGTCTGATCATTGACCCAGAATCCCTCCGGGGTTTGGCGCCGGGCTAATTCTGCCAAAAGTTCCCGCCGCCAATCGTGTGCGATTCCATTCGCATCCACAATGATGTCCTCTCCCAAAGCGTCTAGCGCCTTGGCGAACACATGATAATAGTAGTACAGGCCGGCTTTCCCTAAGCCCGGATTATTCTCCAGGTCATAAAACCGCTTGATCCACTCCGTCGCAGCCTTTACCCGAGGGTCATCCGGCCCGACACCGGCATAAAGCATGCTCTTCAAACCCGCGTAGGTCATGGAACCATAACTCCGCAGACCCCCGCTGGGTGTTTCGCCAGCAAAGCTTACCCCTCCGCCGGCACAGCTGTAGTAGAACCCGCCATCTGGGTTTTTCGCGGCAAAGGGGGTGGTATTGTGCTCGGTTTCCAGATTCTGGCAACGCGAGACAAAGAGTAATGCCTTTTTGATGGCTTCGTCTTCCGGCCCGCGGCCCAAACTCTTCAAAGCATCGATTAGGAAATGCGTGTTCGATAGATCGGGCCGGGCACTGCGGCCGTAGCCGGCTCCACCATACCGAAAATCACTCGGATCCACCCCTTCCGTTTCGTCCCACTGCTCGCCTTTGACGAAGGCCTCGGCCCGACGCAGGAGCTCCGTGTAGCGGCCATCTTGATTGGCTTCCGCAAAACACATGATCGCCACGCAAGTCTCGTAGTTGCGGTGGAAACTTCCCTCGCGGTAAATCCCCCCATCCGGTCGGATAAATGTCTCCAGATATGCCAAAGCTTTGGCCACTGCCGGATCACTCGGGGGACGTCCATTTCGCAGCAAACCTGCTGTTACCACCGCGGTGACCCCCGGACCGGCGTACCCGGCAAACGAGCCGTCCGCAGCCTGGGCCCGATCCGCTAGATAACGCACCGCCTTTTCAACCATTTGGCGATACAACTGGGCCGCATCCCGAGCCGCCAATTCGGTAGACTTTGGATCGACACTCGTAGGGGGGCTACTCGGCGGTGTCTGCTGTCCGAACGCAGCGCGGTTCAGGATCATACTCAGCAGGCAAAAAACCACAACCCCCATCGGGAAAACCAAACCGATTCGAAATCGCCGCATACGCTTGCTTTGGCAAAGGACTGGACCAACTGGGTTTGTTAAGGCGGGCCTTACACTCTCTCGCCGAATAGGACGAGGACTCATCATCAATCTCCTTGCTTCTTCTCGAAAGCATTTGGGCAAACCATAATCTTTAATCTTTCCGTACCAACCACTTCCGTGCAGCTACAGTTCCTGGCAACTGATGGGGTCACTTTCTTGCCGGGGAATTGTTGGTTTACGGAGGAAAGGTCATCCCCGCAAACGATCAACCAACAACAAAGCTTTTCCGTTAGCAAATTCTATTCCATAATCGGCCCGAAGGTGGGCCGATTGGTCCCAGGCGGTTTTCGGCAAGCCTTAATCATCAGAAAACACAAGCGAATAAGCCTGATTTAGTGAATCGGTGGGCTTTGGATCGGCAAGCTCATCGTCTGCGGGGCCCCTAGCCTCGGCCGTTGCCAAACTCGGCGTACGAGGGTCTAAGTTCATCGTTTGCGGGGGGCTGCCTTCGGGGAAGTGAAAGCCGCACAAATCCACGTTGGTTTCGGGCGACAATACACGGTGGTCCGCAGTATGGGGGCTCCCCGTGGCTGGGAGAGCAAATGTGATGTTTCGCCCTCCCTTGATATGAACATCCGGACGCCCTATGCCTCAGGAAGCAAAAAATAAAAAACGCACCCGGAAGGAGATAAGCGGACTAGTCAAGTAACGGTAGGTAAGCAGATGAATTAAGCAAGTAATAATGAGAATATTGTCTTGCCGCGGAAAGTCGTCGGAAACTATCGCTCCTGTCGGGAGTACCAGCGGAAGCAACATGAATCCTCCGGACCTCCGTGCCGCAGATAGAAAAAGAGCATGAACCGGAGGACAAGTGCAGATAAGTAAACAAGTAACGGGTCGAAATATTTGGCGGAAGACTGCACGTCCCGGGATCGGAATCAAACGGGACTACTCGCGGCAAACGGGGTCAACCAAGGACGGCTAAGATGTCGTCTTCACTCATCACCAGAAGTTGTTCCCCGTTAATCTCCAGTTCGATCGCCCCGTAAATGTCGAAGAGAATCCTATCCCCCTCGCGCACCTGCATGGCGGCTCGAGTCCCATCGCGCAGCAATCGGCCGTCCCCCACGGAGAGAATGCGACCTTGCCGTGAGCGGTCTTTGGATTGCTCCGGCAAAACAATTCCGCCCCGGGTCGTACTCTCAGGTTCCAGCGGCCGAACAACGACATGAGCCCCGAGGGGTACCAGCTTCATGGATGAGTTCCCTTGCCGAATCAATCTTCAGCAAACATAGCCCCCGGCAAAAGTGGCGTCAAGCAGATCTGGAGGTTTTCGGCATCCCGGGACAATGCCAGCGAGATCGTCATGTCGAATGAGGGGAATTCACATGTCAAATATCGTCCCAAGCTTATACTCAGTGCAATATTGTCCAAAGCTTATAATCATTTGCATGAATCATTTGTAAGAAACGTTATCCGCCGGGGGATAGACACCAGCTACGAGGCACGCCTCCCGCGGGATTACGCAAAGTTGCTGTAGCTTCGCTTCCGCGAATCGCTCGCCGGCAATAATCACAATAACCCGCAACAAATTGGGGTAGCTACGCCAACTTTCATGCCGCCAAGTTCGTGTGCTACCAGAGTCGAGAAATGCGGAACCACTTTCTAAATCTTCGGTTTTGCCGTCCCAGATTTAACGGGAAACTATTCTTTCATGACCAGTCTTAATGATCCTAAGGACTCGGATGATCCTATGGCCTCGGACCGGTCGTCTTGGGAACTACGCAGGACAATTCGGAACTAGGCAGGACAATGAGGACTTAGAGCCTGAAACTCAGTTTTCAAAGAAACGCGGAGATTAACCAAGGCATTATCCGAAAGGAGATTGAATCGTTTGTTACAGCTTACGAAATACTGCCGCAATATTTCCAACTACGCTAAAAACTACGCTAAAAAGCCTGTCATCCTGGGAAAGTCGCGGGTTGCAAAAACCACTGAATCGATAAATTAAACAATTTCTTGGCGAATCGACGTTTAGTTTCTCTCGAAAAATCTCGCGTCTTGGAAAGCAAGATTTGCTTGCCAAAAATAGGAGTGTTTTTTACTGTGGGGGCACCCTAACGTTCAACTTTTTGTCGGAAAGAGCGAACGCAAAAACTTTTGATTCGCCACATAACTGTCTTTCAGCGTCATGCCCGGTCCGATCGCCCCCTCGATAATAAGCCAACCTGACCACCCGATTTCATCCAGGGCCTCTTTTACCCGGGCAAAATCGACCTCTCCCTTGCCCAAGAGGGTTTTATTCTCCTTGCAGTGAATTTCGCAAATTCGCTCCCGCCCTAACCATCGAATCTCGCGGTAGATGTCGTACCCCCTCGATAGGGAATTGGCGACGTCGTAGTACACTTGGACGGCGGCTGAGCCGACCGCATCGATGATCCGAACATGATCTTCCGCACTCAGCCAAGTCTCCAGCCCGAGGATTACCCCGGCTTTTTCCGCCAAGGGTGCTACCCGTTTGAGCCGGACAATGACCTGCTGCTGAAGTTCGCGACTTTCGGCGATATCAGCCGGACCAAAAAACGGCAAGAGGACCACTTTTTGTCCAAGCTTCGGCATGATCTCGATACATTCGGCCAACCATCGTTCGGCATCATCGCTGGTGGCCAAGGGAACGGCATTGAGAACAATGATAGCCAGCGAGGCGATTTCGACTCCTAACGCCTCGCATTTTTGCAGGTAGCGTTCCCGCACGTCCACGCGGCGCAGGTCGTCGCCTTCACCGGGTCGATTGAAGCTGACCTGAACTCCATCCAGGCCGATTTCCTTTGCTACGTCGAGCGCGGATAGCCGCCCCAGGTTGTGGAGTGACCAATCACATGCCCCGATTTTGAAAAGCCGATTTTCGGCGATGATCCCGGCCCGAAGCAGGGCGGAAACCCACGCGCTTCCCCCGAGACTCATCCCAATAGTCCCAAGAACTTGGCGGCGCGAAACCTCTGGCGACATGATGGACTCCTTCTTTTTTGATTGTGGGTTCTCTCTTTTTTGATTGTCGGTTCTCTAGAGACTTATTGGTTCTCTTCGGTTCTCTGGAGCTAATGCGGCCCGGTAAGCCAAGTCGCGCAACTGGGAATTCGACGCTGCACTTCCTCGGATGACTAAGGGAATCTTTCAGACATAGCCAGAAAACACCGGGGTAGGATGCATTGCCACGCGGGCCTGAGGCCATCCCTTCCCTTATGCGGTGCATCACTCCGTTTGGACTCAACCGCAGTAGCGGTAATCCACCCGAAAAATCAACGATCTGAGTGACCGGCTCAAAAACCCGTACTACCCGCCGTCAGTTTTTTCGCTCAAGCAATTGGAGCAAACCGGGCATTTGAGGCCGGAGAGGCGAGATGCTCTGCAAGAACGGCAGTGGGCCACGCTGGCTAATTCTTGGGCGACGAACGCTGGGGGAGTTGGCGGCGCGGTACCGTCCAACGCTCGGAGGGCTGGTGCGCCTGATCCATCAACCGCTCCAGCTCCGCCACCACTTCGGGAAAATCGGCCGCCACATCGCGCTCCTCACCCAGGTCAGAAGCCAGGTTGTAAAGCTCCGTCTTGCCGGTGAGCATCGGCTGACGAATCGCCTTCCAATTGTCTTTTCTTACCGCCTGCGCAGAGCCCCGTTCGTAAAACTCCCAATATAGGTAAGGATGTTGCGTTTGCTCGCCCGGCTTTCCGAGTAAGGTTGGCAGGAAACTGATCGAATCCAGCCCCGGTGGCACGGGTTGTCCAACCAATTCGGCCGCCGTCGCGAAGAAGTCACCGAAATACCCCACATGATCAGACACAGTTCCTGCTGGCACCGTCCCCGGCCACCAGGCTATCATCGGCATACGAATTCCCCCTTCGTTAAGGTCCCGTTTCAAGCCACGCAGGGGACCATTGGGATCGAAGCGATCGAAATTCTGGCCTCCTTCCCGATGAGGACCATTGTCAGAGCTAAAAAGTACCAGGGTTTTCTCGGCAATTCCGAGCTGTCGCAGCGACTCGATTAACTTCCCGACGTCCGCGTCCATACGGGTAATCATCGCAGCTTGGCCTTTATCAGGATCCGGCCACTCCCGATCCGCATAAATTCCGTAATCAGGGATTTCCTGTCCGTTGCCGGTTAGACGAGTCCCTTCGTTATTGGCATGAGGAATCGTGTAGCACAGATAAAGGAAGAAAGGCCGATCTTTGTGCCGCTCGATGAACGCAAGAGCCTCCGCAGTGAGTAGATCGTGACTATAATCCACCTTTTGCTGGGCAATTCCGGCCCCAACATCCTCGTAGGGCTTTCCTTGTCGAAGCAGCACATTGCGCAGGCGGACTTGCTCACGATTCCGCCAGAGAAACTCGGGAAAATAGTTGTGAGCATGGGTTTGATTCAGGTAGCCGCAGAAGTAATCGAAGCCTTGCAGATCGGGGAGTCCCGGAGTTCCTTCTTCGCCCAAACCCCATTTGCCCACTAAGCCGGTAGTATAGTCGGCTTGCTTGAGGAACTCGGCTACCGTGAGGTCTTCCTCCCGAAGCGATTGCCGATCCCGATCCGCATTGCCCCGCACCGTGCAATGGCCCGTGTGTAAGCCGGTCATCAGCACGCACCGCGAAGGGGCACAGACGGTGGAGCCCGCGTAAAACTGGGTGAAACGCATCCCTTCGGCTGCCAAGCGATCAAGGCAGGGTGTCTGAATCAACTTTTGCCCGTAACAACCCAAATCGCCGTAGCCCAGGTCATCGGCCAGGATAAAGATAATATTTGGGCGCGGTGCTCCGGAACGGTGCCCCTCCACGGGAGGCCCTTGCCCATCGAGCGTGGCTACTGCCGCCGTCAAAACGCTCTTATCCGCGCCGTAAGCTGCTGCTGCGGTGAAGTAACCTCCCACTGCGTCTAACCCGAAAAGCATCATGCCGATGAGGATCACGCCAACCACTCGGCCACCAAAGGGCGGTGGAAGGCATGGGCCTACTACTCGAGCATGGATCACCTCGGGCTGAAATCGAACAAAAAATTGGCGGCACGGTCCCCAAAAATTTGGAAGGATGCCATTACCGGTGATTGCTTCCATGGCTACGCTCCTTGTGAGGCAATTTACGCCCTTGGAGCCGGTCCGCGTGCGCTTAGCGGAAAAAACTGCGGAGTCCAACCAAACCTTCCGGCTACCCGAACCCGCCGATCCTTGTTTTCCCAACCGAATTTCTCATGGAGCCGCGCATAGGATCGGAAATCGCCCTAAGTGGATACCACGCGGCGGATGATCTCTTCATCAAAATAGTTGATCGACATGCCGGCGTCCACCACAATCCGCTGCGCATTGATCCCGCTTGAGCGCGGACTCAGCAAAAAAGCCACCACATGGGCGACCTCTTCGGTTTGCAGGGCCTTTTTGCGCGGGATGACTTGCTCGGCAAAAAGATACGCGTCCACATACCCCGGAATGCCCGCGGAGGCGGAGGTTTTCAGTAGTCCTGCCGCCACCGCATTGAAGCGCACGCGGGAAAACCGGCTGAATGATTTCGCCAGAAAAACAAGCGAACTTTCAAGCGCAGCTTTGACCGGCGCCATATAGCCATAGTTTTCCGCCGCCATTCGCGTGGTGGAGATTGAAATGGTCACCACCGAGGCATCCGGGTCGAAAAGATCCTTAAATTCCCGCGATATCGCTACCAAAGAGTAACACGAGATATCCATCGTGCGGAGGAATGCTCCTCGCGGCGTCTCATGGAAGGGGCGCCTGCCCGCGGAATAATCCGCCATGGCTACAGAGTGCACCAGCCCATGAATGGTACCGTAACGACCTGCGACCTGTTCACGAAGTTGCTGAATCTCCGCTTCGCGCTCCAAGTCGCACACGAAGATGTGGTTTCTGGAACTTTCCGGAAGGATCCCGAGGACACTCTCGGCCACGGCTCGGTCTTTCACCAAGTAAATGCAATGGGCACCCGCCGCCGTGCAAACTTGCGCGACGTGATAAGCCACGCTCTTGCGGTTGGCCACACCGAAAAGCAAGATGCGTTTTCCCGCCAATTGAAGAAAATCTTCGGCCATCTTTAGAGGGTCTTTACCTTGCCGAGGTTGAACGAACGATCAGCCGCTGGCGACCTCCGAGTTTCCCCTGCCGCCAGAGGGTTCCATCGGTTGAAAGCTGTAGGGCAATCACGGGGGATCAATCATTCACATCAGTAACTCGCAAAAACCCGCAGGGGGCGCTCCGGCCAAAGCGTACTGCAAGTCCGCTCTAACTCCGTGCACAGCATCCGCAAATCGCTTCCGATGGCCAAAAGCTGAAAGCCCTGCTTGGCCCGGGCACAAGCACCGCCGGCATCGAAGCAGTGAATTCCCGCAGGTACTCCGGCGTTGCGTGCCGCCTGTAACACCCGGCTTATCGCGGCTTCATGTTCTTCCGGCGCCGGGAAGCTCCCGTCCGATTTTCGCAGGGTAAACCGTAGGTCGACCGGCCCGACAAACACGGCGTCACATCCGGGGGTAGCCAGGATTTGATCGATGTGAGCCACTCCCTCCGGACTTTCGATCTGCAAGACGATCAAAACCTCCCGGTTGGCGTGCAGGTAATATTCCTCCAAGGGGGCGGCGAAATTGAGGGCGTGCATGCCCCCGCCGGCACTACGCACTCCTTCCGGAGGATACTTTGCCGCGGCCACGGCTGCCTGGGCCTGCTCCGCCGTGTTGACCATCGGCACAATGATCCCCCAGGCACCGGCGTCCAGGGCCCGTTTGATCGGGGTGATCGTCCCCTCCGGCACGCGGACAAGCGGGGCGCAGCCGGCATCGGCTATCGCCGCCAGGAGTATTGCCGTTTGCCCCCAATCCAGGGGCGCATGTTCCAAGTCGAGCGTCAACCAGTCGAAGCCACATCGGGCCAAAATCCGCGTGGCATGAAGGCTGCCCATGGTAATCCAGGTGCCGAAACAAGGCTCCCCTTGACGCAGCTTTTGCTTTACGTGATTCGTCCGCATTGCACGTTCCGCAAATTTACGAGGTTTCTATTCGCTTCCAGTACTAAATGCTCCGAACTCAGGCGAAAGAGTGCCGCTTCAAATCTCCGTGGCTTCTTTTTCGCCAGGCGGGGGCAGGTTTTACAATCATCACACCGCAAAAACCAAAAACTCCGCGGACCCCCTTTTGCCGCCATACTTTCTTCGCGCTACAAAGTGCCTGAAAAGCAAAAACGCCCGGCGGACCCCGCCGTAGCTGGTGCCAATACGGGGGCAAAAACCGCCTCTTATCGTAAGCGGCACTCCAGGTCCGATCAAGGATGCCTTTTTGCAGACCGGTGGTACAATACGGTAACATTTGACTGTCCACGATATTTGATTCTCCACGAGCCGATCGCTCTCGATCAGCCGCGGAATGCATGCGCTACGGGGACAAGTCACCCGCGGGCCAAAACCTCCCCCAAGGCAGGCACGAGCCAGTGAGGGAAAAGCTCGTGAGTGCGAGGTTCCGCGACCGTTGGTGCCCTGGCAGCAAATCGTTCAACGTAACGGCTTTGACGTGGAGATTGCTTGACTAATTCTACTTTCGAAGATCAAGGTTTCGCCTGCTGATGTGTGGGATTCTTGGGGCGCTTTGGGCCGATCCAAAAAGGGGACTTTCCGAAGAAATCCTTCGGAAAATGACGGGCTTACTGCGGCATCGTGGCCCGGATGATGAAGGTTTTTTTCAGTCGAATGGAGCGCATTCTGCTGGCGGGCACTTGCTCCAAAACCCGCAGATTGGCTTCGGACATCGGCGGTTGTCAATTATCGACCTGGCCGCCGGCCATCAACCGATGTCCAACGAGGATCAAAGTGTGTGGGTCGTTTTCAATGGCGAGATCTACAACTTTCTGGTTTTGCGCGAGGAATTGGAAAAGCTCGGACACCGTTTTGCCACCCGAAGCGACACGGAAGTCTTGGTACACGGTTACGAGGAGTGGGGTTGCGATCTCCTCCCAAAGCTCAACGGTATGTTTGCCCTCGCCGTTTGGGATCGGAACCGCCAGGAGCTGTGCCTGGCACGCGACCGGCTCGGGGAGAAACCCCTTTACTATATCTTGGAGCCGGAGCGACTTGTATTTGCCAGCGAACTGAAAAGTCTGCGGGAGGTGCCGGGGTTTTGCTTCGAGGTCAGTCCCGAAGCGATCGATTGCTTCTTGACGTATCAATATATCCCTCACCCCTGGACGATTTATCGACAAGTTCGCAAGCTTGCTCCCGGGCATTATCTGCTGTGGAGAAACGGGCATGTGGGAGTAGCCCCCTACTGGAAACCGGATTGGAGCAAAGAGGAATCCCTCAGCCCCAAAGAGGCCCGCGATACACTCCGCGAGCTTTTGACCGATGCCGTACGAATCCGCCTCCATAGCGATGTGCCCTTGGGGGCGTTTTTATCGGGCGGCATTGATTCGACGATCATCGTGGGCTTAATGCAGCGGTTGGTGCGGGAGCCGGTCCGGACCTTCTCCATCGGCTTTCCTGTGGCCGAATACGACGAGACTTCCTATGCTCAAGTAGCGGCCGATTTTTTCGGCACTCGGCACCAGCGGTTCCAAGTGGAGCCGGATGCGGTGGCCATACTCCCCCAACTGATTTGGCACTATGACGAACCGTTTGCGGATAGTTCGGCGATCCCTACTTGGTATCTTGCAGAATTGACCCGGCAACAAGTCACCGTCGCGCTCACGGGGGATGGCGGCGATGAGCTTTTCGCCGGCTACCCACGGTACCAAGCGGTGGTCTTGGCCGATTGGATCGATCGATTGCCCCGGGCTATCCGCCGGCTGGTGGTCGGGTCTTGGCGGGAGTGCTTACCCCATAGTGCGCGGTACAAATCGATCTGGCGGCGCCTTCGGCGTTTTGCCGAACAATTGCAGCTTCCACCGCTTGAGCGGTATTTAGAATGGATCGGTATTTTTACCCGGCCGCAGCGAGAGGAGCTTTATCTGCCGGAATTTCGGGAGCAACTCGCGGGCCATGATCCCACGCAATTCCTCCGTGATGCTTTTGAGCAGTTCAGGACCCGGGATATTCTCAGCGCGATAAGCCTTCTAGATCTGAACACTTATTTGCCGTGCGATCTGATGACCAAAGTGGATATCGCCTCCATGGCCCATAGCCTGGAATGTCGGCAGCCGTTCCTGGATCATCGATTGGTCGAATGGGTCGCTCAGCTCCCGGTAAGCTTGAAATTTCGCGTATTCCGGGGTAAACGCCTGCTGAGGGCAGCCTTTCGCGACCTTCTACCGCCGAGGATTCGTCGCCGCGGCAAAATGGGCTTTGGTGTACCTTTGGATAGTTGGTTCCGCGGTCCGCTGGAGCGGCTCCTTCGGCAGATTGTGCTGGGAGGACGGGCGGCAAGCCGGCGGCTCTTTCGCCGCGAATATCTGCTCCAACTTGTGGAGGAACATCTGAGCTTTCACCGCGACCATAGCTATCGGCTTTGGGCTTTATTGGTGTTGGAACTTTGGTTCCAACAGTGGATCGATGGGCAAATCGAGCCTTTCCCAAACCGTTTCAGCCACTCATAGCCCGCAACGATTTCGTCGGATTGTTGGCGAGCAGCAACACTCCTTCATTATCCGGGCTTGCGAACCTTATCCGGGCTTGCGTATGACTTGGGGGCGAGCGACCCCTTCTGCGGGGTATCCCTTAAAAGAAACTCCCCGGAGATAGCCGCGGTTTGCTCAGTAGTGCTCCCTGGCGCAGCTTAGCGGTTTTTAACCGGCGGTTGGCTGCAAAGCATCACTTGGGCTTCGCGGACGCGGATGATTTGCTCGGGCCGCACGATTAAGTATCGATGCTGCCCCTGGGGATCTGCCTCGAAAAGGGTCACGCCCTCACTGTCCACCTTGATCCGACCCGGCGGCGACAGGTCGAAATAGCCGCGATCCGGACGCACCGCATAAAGCACTGACGTTAAGTCCCAGGTGGGTTGATCGTTCGCCAGTCCTCGATAGTAGTGATAGGCCTCGCGCAAGGGGTGATGCTTCACGAATCGATAGTCAAGTTGCATGCTTTGACCCGGGTGCAGAATCGCTTCCCCGATTTCGAAACCGCTGACAACGATCGGGGTGGGCCAAAGCTCAAAAAGCGTCTGAGCCGACGGAATATCCCAGAGTACATTGAACTCGACGAATCGCTCCCGCCAACGTTTTTCGGTATACGACCCGGCCATCACCGACAAGAGGCGGACCTTTTGGCGGACTAAAGATGGACCATCTAGGGGCGAAAACTCATCGGGACCGGAACGGAGCAGGGCCGCCAAGTTCGTGGAATATCCCACTTGAACGATCGTTACCGAACGATCCGGCTGACCGGCTAGAACCTTCCGCAGCAGCTTGTAACCCTCGGGAACCGCTGCCCGGTCCAGCAAATCGTGGGGGTAACGGAGGGTTCCCTCGTCGGTGGCTTCGGAAACTTGCCGAATGTATTTCCCTTCCTGGGGTCTTGCCCCGCCGTTCACCACGCCGATTGGAATGTCGGGTCGACCGTAAAATGTGTTCAACAAATCCACAAAGCGGACCGCATAGATATTATCCTTCGTCAAAGTGACCGCAAGCAGCTTGCATTCGCCCCGACTTTCCAGGGCGTGGATCATCGCTAACGCCATAGCATCGTCGACGTCGTTACCCATGTCGGTATCGAAGATCAGCCGGACCGGTTCCGACGGGATTTCTTGAGAAAGAGAAATCCCTGAGAGAGAAAGAGAAATTCCTAAAAGGGTTCCCAGCCAAAAACCATGAATCGCCCCGAGTACCCAGGAAACCTTTCTGATCCTTGCCGCACCCAACCCGAAAACACTGCTGAAATTTCCCATACTTTAGCTCCTCATGTTTGCTGAAAGATCTGCCCTCCCATCCTTTCGGCGATTCATTATGGCTCCTTACGGCGATTCGTTACGGCGGGCAGCTTCCAGGAAACCAGCGAACGAGTGGCCACAATTTTTCCGGTCACACACTGGCAATGGTTTCGCCGGTCGCACGGTGGCCATAGTTTTGCCGCTCACGCAATAGCCGTAGGCAGCGCGGCACTTGCCGCTGGAGCCATCAACGATCGGGGCTCAAACTGAGACCTCGCCGCGATGAGCACGCTCGTACGTGCCACAGTTTTCACAGTTCCGCCAGTTTTTGGAATCCACAAATCTATAAGCGCGCCGCGAGGGACAGCCTCAGCCCTGGCTCCTGCACCCACTTATTGAGCTACGCACGCTAGCCGAGCATGCTTCACGAGACCCCCATATCGAATTTCAGCAACCCGCAGGCGGCATCGCTTTTTTTCTTTCTTCATGCTCCAAAAGGCAGCGCAGGTGGATGATGACGGACTCGGCCAACGCCTCAGGGTGATAACCCCCTTCAAGGACGCTGATTACCCGGCCCTCCGCATACAGGTCTGCCACATGCAGCACGGCCTGGGTCAAGGGGGCGAAATCCTCGCTTTCCAAACCGAGGTTTCCCAGCGGATCGAGCCAATGGGTATCGAACCCCGCACTGACGAAGACCAATTGCGGCTTCAGCTTGGCTGCGAATTGCTCGAGGGTATCCTGGAATCGCTGTACGTACTCCTCCCGGGCGGTTCCCAGACGAATCGGTATGTTGCAGATTGTGCCCAAACCCGGACCGCCGCCCGTTTCGTCCTCCCTGCCGGTGCCCGGATAAAAGGGCCAACGATGGATGGAAAGAAATCCCACCTGCGGATCATCCCAAAAGGTGGCCTGGGTTCCGTTTCCGTGGTGAACATCCCAATCCACGATCAATACGCGGTCCAAGCCCAGCCGCTCCACGGCAAGCCTGGCGGCAATGGCTACGTTGTTGAAAATGCAAAATCCCATGGCGTGATCGGGCATGGCGTGGTGCCCCGGAGGGCGCACCAAGCAAATCGCTTGATGATCTTCCCCCGATATCACTCGCGTGGTGGCGTCGCACGCGGCGCCGACGGCCATCAACGCCACTTCGTAGGATGAGGGACCGACGACGGTTTCCGCCTCGGCGTCTCCCCCGCCGGATTTCGCCAGTGCCCAAATCTCGTCCACATATCGCGGATAATGCACGCGCGTCAGCACGTTGCGAGCCACCGGCCCCCAAAGCGGGATCCGGCACCGCGCTTTCAGGCCCGCCTCCGCCAACCGGGCCGGTAACTCGCGAATTCGCTCCGCCCTTTCCGGGTGTTGACCGGTTTCGTGCTTCAAAAAGCAAGGATCGGTGTACAATAGGGTCATTCGAGCCGTTGATTATAGTGGGTAATGGTGAATTCCAGAAAGGGATTTCCTCACGCCGGGGTGATAAATCTCATCCTTGCATTGAGTTTATCCCCGCATTCAGCTTCCGGTTCCGGTTTGCTTATCCTACGTTTATCCAATAATACGCTTCGTTTATCGTACGCTGATCCAAATGATACGCTTTGTTTTTGCTATGCTTATCCAATGCTATGCTTATCCAAAATGATACGCTCTGTTTTTCATATGCTTACCCAATGATACGCTATTCGACGAGCCCACCGGTCGGCAGCCCCGTTCACCGATCGTCCGCCGTTACGGCCTGCTGACGAAGTGCCCGCGGACGCACCTGCTGCCTCGCTGGCTCAGCAGCCCGAGTTTCCGGGTTATGGGGAGTGGGCATCGGGGCGTTGATCTCCGCGCGCCACGCCTTCAATTTCTCATGCAGTTTTTTTGCTATCTCTGGGAATTTAGCCGCCAGATCATGTTGTTCCCCGATGTCTTCCCGCAGGTTGTAAAGCTCTACACGGCCATCTTCAAAGAACTCCAAAAGCTTCCAGTCCCCTTCCCGAATAACTCCCACCGGTGTGGTGCGCCACGTGTTCTTTCCGCCGCCCAGGTACCCAGGAAAATGCCAATACAAGGCACGATCTTTCGGTTGGGCTTTCCCACCACTTTTCAGGAGCGACAAGTAGCTTTCCCCATCCAGCGGATAGCCTTCGGGGAATTGAGCTCCCGCGACCTCTAACAAAGTGGGATACAAATCAACGCCACAGATGGGCACCGAACAAACCGTTCCGGGTGGAATTACCCCGGGCCACCAGAAAATATAGGCAACACGAATGCCCCCTTCGTAAAGCATGCCTTTACCGCCTCGTAACGGCGCGTTATCCGTGATGCCTCCTGAAGCAATACCCTCCCGCTGATACCCGCCGACACCGCCGTTATCGCTTGAGAAAATGACCAACGTGTTCTCCGCAAGGCCGAGCTCTTTCAAGGTTGCCAAGATCCTTCCCACACTCTCATCCAAGCTGGCGATCATCGCGGCATACACGGGGCTGCGGTGGCCAGCAACGGGCGTTTTCCCCTCGAAATGCCGGATCCACTCCTCCTTCGCCTCATGCGGCGAATGCACGGCGAAGTGTCCTACCACTAGAAAGAAAGGGCCCTCCTTATGCCGGCGAATAAAATCCACCGATTTATCGGTCAGAAAATCGGCAAGATAAGTCCCCGGGGGATATTCCACCTTCGGCCGGGTGACAAAATCGAAGTGTTTCCCGGCAGATACGATGGCTTCGTCAAACCCCCGGGCCGCGGGGTGATAATCGCCCCCATCTCCGAGGTGCCACTTACCGAAGTAACCGGTCCGATAACCGGCCGATTTCAGAGCCTGTCCAATGGTAATTCGATCCAGCGGCAATTGTTCCACGTTGTCCACGGGCCGAAGGGTTCTACTGCGCCAATTGAATCGCTCGATACTTCCCACCGTATAAACCCCGGTTCGCGGCGTGTATTGACCGCTGATTAACGCCGCGCGAGTGGGCTGACAATTCGGCCCACATGTGTACCCGTCGGTGAAGCGGATACCCTCGGCTGCCATGCGGTCAATGTGAGGCGTCTCGTAAAACTGGCTTCCATAGCAGCCCAAGTCTGTGTAACCCAAATCGTCCGCCAAAATAAAAACAATATTTGGCCGCCCCGCGATCTCGCCCGAGAGGGCTGCACCCACCACCGTCCCGAGCAAAACTGGCCCCAATAAAGCCGGTAGCCAAAAACCCGACCCACCACCGCACAATGCACGACACTTGAGAAGCGCAAAAAAGCCGTTCATGGCGAGCCTCCTCTCTTTTGCCGGGCCAAGCGAGCCGATCACCCGGAACTACGGGACCTCCACAAGCCCGTTGACTTGATCTGGAAACCATCTTAATTTAGGGTCGGCCTGGTGCAAAGCGGCTTTCGTGTCATACGGTTAGCCGAAGCTCAGCTTCGCACGATCCGGTTCCTTCCCCGAAACCCCGCTCCGAAATCCACGATGGTTGCCCCGCCACAGCAATCCAAAAGATTCAGCGCAGATATGCAATCCAAAAGATCCAGCGCAGATAATCGCAGATAATCGGTGGTTTAAAGGGACGCCATAGAGCCGGAGATTTAAAAGAGGGTCAGAGTTTTTCGCACCCGGAGATCGCCCTAATTCACAAGTCAAAGGGGATCAACTCATGCCTCGCTTCCGTCTGATTTCCACAGTACTTATGAGCACGGTGAGCTTGCTCGGCTTAGTTGCCGGAAATGCTTTTGGCCAAAAAATCTACATTGTCACCGACCTGGAGGGGGCAAGCGGCGTTTACCAATTCGAGCAAACTCGCGAGACCGGTCCGCTCAATGATTTGGCGAAGGAATATCTGATGGGGGATATCGCGGCCGTGGTCCGCGGCCTTCGCGATGGTGGTGCCCAGGAAATTATCGTTCTTGATGGCCACGGATCGCGAGCTTTTGTGCCGCACTTGATGATCCCCGGTGCGAAGTACGTCACCGGGAAACGTTGGCCAGAAGTTATGCCGGGCCTCGACGAGTCTTTTGCCGGGGTCGTGCAACTTGGGGCCCACGCGATGAATGGCACACCCGATGGCGTCTTATGCCACACACAATCTTCGCGATCCGAGAACCGCTACTGGTATAACGGTGTAGAGTCAGGCGAATTGGCTCAAGTGGCCATTTACGCCGGTGCCTTCGGTGTGCCGACGATCATGGTCACCGGGGATGAAGCGGCCTGCCGCGAGGCACGTCAGTTCTTGGGCCCGGAGGTGGTCACCGTAGCTGTCAAACGCGGTTTGGCCCGAGAAGCTGCCGAACTCTATCCGTTCGAAGAGACTCGGCAAGCACTCTACGAAGGTGCCAAACGAGCGATGACGGTCATTCCCCACTGCAAACCGTACCGTATCCAAGTGCCGATTCAAGCCAAGAAGGAATGGCTTGTATTCGAGAAGCCGGATGGCCCCGGCAAATTGATGGTTAAAGAGGGGATCATTGAGGAGCCGCGGCGAATCTTCGAGTTCTAGACTTTCCCAAAGCGGTGATCGAGGCAAGCTTTGTTGCCGTGAGGGGCAAATAAACACCTGATTTGCACGGCGTATTCCTCCGGTGAAGAGTCGCTGTTTTGCACGCGAATGATGGCTTGGGAACCGCCGCAAGTCAATTTTCTTGCCACAAGTGAAATTCAGCGAGATTTATTGGCAAATCCTTAGGCATAAATTTTTGGCGGCGAATTTTGATCGAAAGATTGTCGCCAATCGAGTCCCGGCAAACACCCTGACCTAGGCACGCTGAGCAATCCCGTTTCAATCGAAATGAGTTCGCCGGTATGTTTTCACCAATTCAAGCTCAATTCAATTTCGCAAAGCCGATTTAACTAATCAGATGTGGAATTTGTTCGAACAAATTTGAGACTCAGCAGGAGGGCAAAATGCTAATGTCATGCAAAACAACTTCATGCACAACAACTTCCGCGAACCTTCGTCCAACGCAAGGCCGTTTTGGCCGCCATTTTTCACAGACAATGGTAGGTAAGATAGCCCTTTTCCTCATGTTTTTTCTCATAATTGCCGGCTTAGTGGCCACATTTCAGCGGACTTGCGTCGGACAGCCCCCGACAACCGCAACGGCTCAACCGATCGTCCTGGAGACGGAGTTTCTCCGCTGGAGTATCGACGGCTCCGGAAAAACGGTCGAATTTGTGGACAAAAGTTCAGGTAAAAACTATTCCGTGTCACCGCGGCCGGTGGTAGCCATTCGGCAAGAAGGACGCGACCGGGTGCCGAGCTCTTGTGAGCTCAAAAAGGATCAATTGATTTTTCATTTCGCGGAACCGCCTGCCAAGCTTACCGTGCAGGTAATCCGTCGTCTGGGATATCTGGTTTTCGAACTTGCCAGCTACCAGGGGCCGCCCGCGGAGCGCATCACGTTCGTAGCACTGCGGCCAGCCCTCAATAAATCGGCCAATCACATGGCGGGGCTGATCTCGGACGGGGAATTCTCCTGCTGTCTTCGCGTTCAAGACTACCGGATTGGCTTCAACCTCGTTCCCGGGAATGAACCCCTCCTTCAGGCGGTCTGGTATCCGGAGTATACTGGCGGGCAATTGCCCCCGATAAAAGCCGCGGGGCGTGAAGTGCGGCCGAACTCCGCCCAGCTACCTATCCGCGCTGCCGTAGTCGCCTGCCCCGCCAAGGAGATTCGCCGACAGTTGCAGCAGATGATCCTCGCCGAGCAAATGCTCAGTTCCTTGGTCGGAGGCCCCTTCGCGTTAGATGCCCCGGAAACACGGGGCTCCTACGTGTTTGCCAACGTGACGGCAGCGAATGTGGATCAGTGGATTGCCCTGTGCAAACGGGCAGGGATCGATTTGATTCATATGATCGGATGGGATCAATCCTATGGTCATTACCGGCCGCGGGAGCAGGCGTTTCCCGGGGGAATGCCGGGACTAAGGGCCGTGGTTAAAAAAATCCATGAGGCCGGATTGAAGGCCGGCATCCATGTCCACTTTGGCATTTCGGCTGACGATCCGTTCGTATCCCCCGTGCCCGACCCACGGCTGGGAGTCGATGCCCGCTTCGAACTGGCTCAAGCCGTGGATGAAAAAGCCGAATTTTTACCGACCACCACGGAGCCCAAAGACCTAGACACTGTTTGGGCCTACGGCGGTCGGGGTAATGTCGTGCGGATTGGTGAGGAGCTGATCCAATACCACGAACTGTCGGCGGATCCGCCCGGTTTTGCGCGATGTCGCCGTGGTGTCTTCGGGACTCGTGCGGCGCCGCACAATCAAGGGGATGCCGTGGAACACCTGTATGTGCGCTACAACGTTTTTTATCCGGACGAAAATACCGACCTGGTCGAGGCGATTGCCGAGCATGTCGCGGAGGTGGTCAATGAATGTGAATTGGATTTGGTTTACATGGATGGTGCGGAAGGAATGCCGGGGGGTTGGTATGGTGTTTCGCGGATGCGGGCAGAAATGTTCCGCCGCTTCAAAGGTCGAGTGATGGTCGAGGCTAGCGAGTGGGGCTATCACTCATGGGGCTTTCACTCTCGCATTGGGGCCTGGGATTATCCGAATTGGGGTCTCAAACCTTTCATCGATATTCATTGTGCTGCCAACGAGCAGTTTCGATCCAGCGGGCTTATCCCGGCACAATTGGGTTGGTGGGCCATCCTTGGACCCAGCCCAGATACGTACGCTGAGCTTCCCGACGAAATCGAGTATTTATGTTTGAAGTCCCTCGCCTGGGATATGCCGATGTCGTTCCAAGGGATCGATTTGGGTGAACCGCCCAACGGACGCCAAGACGAATATCTCGATATGATCGGGCGATACGAGCGGCTGCGCCTCGCACGGCATTTTCCCGAGGAAATCCTTGAAAACCTTCGTGTTCCCGGGGCCGAATTTCACTTGCGGCAAGGCGCCATACGGGCGTGGGAATTGGTGCCCCGAGAATACTGGACTCAAAAAATCCAAGACCTTGGAGGCGAAATTGGCGAATGGTCGGTCAACAATCGGTTTGCCTCTCAACCGTCGAACCTGCGAATCCGAACTCTGGAGCAAGCCGCTCCATATGAGAGCGCGGAGGCAATCACGCTTACCGAGTTTCGGGAGGGCTCTTGGAGCACGCAATCAGCCGCGAATGTCACGTGCTCGCTTAGCGCGGTCAGCGGGCCGGAAGCCGCTCCTTTCGCCCATGCCGCCCGGCTAGCGGCCCGAAGTACCGCTCCGCAACGTCGGGGTGCTTGGGCCAGTGTAACCACCACCTTTAAGCCGGCATTCAACCTAAGCAAAATGGGGGCCATCGGCGTTTGGATCCATGGCGACGGCAAAGGGGAATTGTTGAATTTCCAACTGGGCAATCCGTCGTATTATTGGCCCACGTATGCCGAGCACTATGTGAAGGTAGACTTTACTGGGTGGCGGTATTTCGAGCTTCATTTCAAAGAACGCGATTCCCAACAGCATGGCCAGTACTCATGGCCTTACCAGTATTATTATGGAATTTATCGCAACCCGCTCATCCGTCACGAGGTGAACCAACTGACCATTTACGTAAACGAGGTGCCGCCGGGGGAGGAAATCGCTTGTCTTATCGGTCCAATTAGAGCGTTACCGGTTCGCACAATCACCCTGCGGAATCCCACGATCTCGTGCGGGGATTTGTCGGTGCAATTTCCCGTCGAGCTACCCAGCGGACATTACCTCGAATGGTTCCCGCCCGAACCAGCAAAGCATTTCGATGCACGCGGAAAGCTCTTGGGCACGGTTCAGTTTGAAGGGGAAGTTCCGATCGTGAACCCGGGCGAAAACCGAATCCGTTTCACCTGCGAGATTGCCGATGGAGGGCCCCGCCGCGCAGAGGTAACCTTGATTTTGGAGGGTGAACCCTTAAAGTAGTAAGCGCGTAAAGTTGGGCAAGGTCGCCGGTTAATCAGCCTCATAAAAAATGGGTGCACTGCCGCAAGCAGGGGCGATCGATTTCGCCGGTGCCTCCAGAGTTGGGGGTAAAAAGCCGATTTTGGGGAGACCGCCCGAATCCTGATGCGAGGGCCTCCGCTGAGTCAAGAGCTTTTTTAGCCGAGGGCTTCCGCCCCAGTCGCGGGCTTTTGTGCGGACAAATTGCCGCGTGAGGGCTATGATCTTATCAGGAGCTGTGGGGCCCTCCGGTAGGTCATTTTCGAGTTATCTGCGGATTTTCCGGTATGACGACAGGAAAACTGATCGAGATTCTCAAGCGATTTGATCCCGAATCCAAGGTACGACTTTGTGTTACCTATTCCGGCCGGGTAATCTCCACTTCCGATCAGATTTGGGTCGCCGACTACGGGGGTGGACCGCAACTAATCGCGGCGCCTGACCTGAGGCCTTTCCAGGTTCTTGTGGGCTGTGGATTGGAGCAGGTGGTCCGCGCGGTTCCGCGGCGGCTGGTCCTCGACCTTGGAGAGTATGAGGATGCCGAAACGGCGGAAAAGGTCCGGGATTTCTATATCTATCATACGCGGCTTGCGGAACCGCTCACCTATCCCGACTTTGACTATGAAAATTGGATTCCTCCGCGAACCAAATCGGGGAAGTACCACGAACGAATCGCCGCCATTTTGAAACGCAAGTTTTCGGAAGAGTAGATGGGTATCAGTGCATGAGAAGTTGAGCGATGAGGAAGCGACGAATCTAAGCAGTATGGATTCAAACAAACGAAGGCTAAACGTAAAGAAAAGCAGGATAAAGAAAAGTAGGATGAATAAAGCAGGATAAATGCAGATAAAAGGTATGTTTTATAAATGCCGGTGGAACTCCGATTCAATGAAGCTAAAGGTGTTAATGGTCACTCAATGGAGCCGGCTTTTCACCGAGAATTCGGGCCAACAAGGAAAGTCAATCGACGTGTATCTCACAGAGGGCTCCGGGAGCCGTTTGCTCCAGGGGTATCGCGCATCTTTCCTGTCGCATCATGCAGCTTTGATGGGGCAAGGGATCTTTGATGTTTCATGCCGCATCTTTGGTTTGTGATGCCGCATTTTTCGTGTGTCATGCTGCCTTATTGGTGTGCGACGCCGCATCTTTCGCGTGCGACGCCGCATTATTGTTATGTGAAGCCGTTCCTTTGGCGTCTCACTGGGCATCTTTCGTGCCCCATGAGGCGTCTTTGGTGTCTCATGAATCGTCTCTGGTGTGTCATGAGGCATCTTTCGTGCTTAATGACGCGTTTTTTGTCTCTGATGAGGCGTCTTTCGTGGCGGCGAAAGCGGGAGCATTTGCTCGAACGACTAACTGAGACGCAAGGGCAAGGATAGGGTGCCTGTTTGATTTCACATGGTTTGTTCCTTGACAATTGGATCGCACCCATTTTTCATAGGGGCATGCGATTGTTATCCGGTTTATTATCCGGTTTGATCCCCGCCGGCACTTGTTACGGGCATGCGATGTTGAATGGTCCCCTTCGAAAACTCGGGAGAAGCAATAACGAGCAAATCATTTTCTAACGGCGTTGGACGCAATTATGGATCGCGGCCAAAGTGCGATCACTGGATGCGGTAATCGGTAGCTTAAGCTAAACTCACAGACAGGGAGCTGTGTCGAAGTTTTTCGGTTTTGGGGCGCGGCTCTCTTTTACCCCCGGAAGGAACCTAGACCAAAGGAACCTTAAACATAGGCTTTGAGTCCACCACCATTTGTGGCAGACGCTTATGTCAAAAGTGTGAAATCTGCTCACTCCGTTGTTGCGGTCGATTTTTGCCGCAGAAATCCGCTTGGGGAGTAAAATCCGCTTTGGGAGTAGTGGTCAATGAATTGGGCATCGATGAAACTCAAGCGTTCAATCTTTGTTTCGAGTCTCCCGGCAACTACCGGCTCGAAAAACTCGGCAAGCCATGGAAATCTTTCGGTGCATTTCCGGCGGATGATTGGAGCGATCTTCCTAACCATGCTTCTTTTTATGCTGGCACCGAGAAATGTTCTCGGCGAGGTGACCGTGGAGCCGTCTGAGCGGGGGGCTATCGTCAAGCTCGACGGGGAGTTTTTCACGGAATATTGGCGCGACTTCAACGGAACGCCGATACTTTGGCCCATCATCGGTCCAACGGGCAAACCGGTGACCCGGGCCTATCCCATGGGCAAAGGGGTGAACGAGCGGGAAGATCACCCGCACCATCGTTCCCTGTGGTTTGGCCACGGTGATGTAAACGGACTGAGCTACTGGCACCGTGACCGAATCGAGCATGTGGAATTTCTTTGCCTCGAAAGCGGTCCGATCGGAAGGCTTGCTACTCGGAACCGCTGGTTGGATCGAGACGGAAAACCGATTTGCGAGGACGAGCGCCATCTTTCATTCGGCCAAGCGGAGGGTGGTCGGTGGATCGATTTCCGCATTGTCATTCACGCTAATGAGGGACCGGTGCGATTCGAGGACACCAAGGAGGGGACTTTCGCAGTGCGGGTAGCCGAAACGGTGAAGGTCGATGCAAAACTCGGCGGTCGAATCGTAAACAGTGAAGGTTTGGTCGATGGCGCTGCATGGGGAAAAAAGGCGTCCTGGGTCGACTATTTCGGACCCATTGACGGGGAAATTGTCGGCATCGCCCTAATGAATCATCCGAAAAGCTTCCGCTACCCCACCTTTTGGCACGTGCGAACTTATGGGCTTTTCGCCGCCAACCCGTTCGGGGCCCGGAGTTTCACCCAAGATGCGGCTCAAGATGGCTCCTTCGTGCTGCCGGCCGGGGAAAGCATCACCCTGGCTTACCGGGTTTGGATTCATAAAGGCGACGAAAAAGAGGGGCGAGTCGCCGAGGTATTCACCCAGTACGCTTCTCAAGAATGGTAATGGGGGTCGCAGGCTAGCGCGGGCCGAATAAAAGGCTAGCAAAGATAATACTACCCAGAAAGGTAGAAAGACTCAATTCGGGATCAAGGACTCCGTCGGCCATCGCCGGAGTCACCATCTTTTTTCGTATCTCCAAGAAATCTTCGAGACCAAGAAGTCGCGCTAGAACCTTTGCGGCTTCTCGCCGTCGGGCGGCCGATAGACTTGTCTCGGGGATCACCGCTTATTTTCCCCCCGGGAGCATCAATAATAATCTCTCCCATGCGATCTTGAACCCTAAAGGGGAGATCCGTGCCGCGGGGTTCTGCCCTCATTTGAGTATTTCACGCGCACGGGAAGCCAGGGGCACCCGGGCCACGGGGTTTGCCGGTTCGTTGCTTCATTATGTGCCTCCTTTGTGCGCGGTGCCCGTGCCGCGAGGATTTGTCCTCCGAACGAGCTTCTTCGCACCCTCGGCGGGCATTGGTTTTGAGGCACAATCTTTCTTTTTCTTTTAGCACATGTGCCTTTTTTCTTTTGCTCCATGTGCCTTTGCCGCCCCTTTCAAAGATCATTTGCCCCTTGTAAAGAGGAACGGGTGAGGTCCCGCCAGGTTACCCCCCTATTGCCAAAAGACCCGTACGAAAACATACAATTTTGGAAGTAAGGGCCTAGCGCTTTTTGGGCGCCTTGCCGATGCTAAAAACACCGAGAACATGGGGATTAAGATGGTCCCAGAGGGCCTTTAGAAAGCAATTACCCGGCGTATCTTGGTTCTTACGGACAACTCGCAGGAAAATGGATCAAAGGCGTGGTGAACTCGATCGTAGGAAGGGGCGAAAAAGTCGGTTGTCACTGACTAAAAACGGAAGGAGTTCAGAAGGGTTGAATTGAGTGTTATGAAAAGCACCGCGGATTGTTACGCAAAGCCCCGTTCAAACTGCGTAGACCCCTCACAATGCCTCGCCACCGTTATAATGAATCTCATATTGACGTAAAAAATTTGAGTGCAGTCTAAAAAGTCTTTGTAGAGATTGGAAACATTGCTGCTTAAATCAACACATTAACCATTCATGGAAGAAGACATCCACTTGTACGATTTCGATCTACCGAAGCATCTCATCGCCCAAGAGCCGCTGCCAAATCGGGCGGATTCCCGGCTGATGGTCGTCCGGCGGCGTAGCCGGCGAATCACTCACCATCGGTTCCGCGACTTGCCCAACATCCTCCGCCCCGGTGACTGCCTGGTGATGAACGATACGCGCGTGATTCCCGCCCGTTTGGTCGGGTATCGCACGGCGACTGGGGGGCGTTGGGAAGGCCTCTTTCTGGATGCAATCGAGGGGGGAATTTGGCGGGTCCTCGGCCGGACACGCGGAAAGCTCCAGTACGGCGAGACCATCACGCTGCTGGATTTGGAAGGCCGCGACGATATCCGGCTGGTGGTGGGGACCAAACACCCCGATGGGTATTGGTTGGTTCGCCCTCAATCGGACGAGCCGGTGCAAGCCATCCTGGAGCGGGTCGGCCGTGTCCCCTTGCCCCCTTATATCCGCAAAGGTCAAATGGCAGAACGAGACCGGGAAAGCTATCAGACGGTCTATGCCCGAAGACCCGGCGCCGTGGCCGCCCCCACCGCAGGGCTGCACTTCACGGAGTGGCTCCTGGACGAGCTTCGGGCCATGGGGATCGAACTTTGTTGGGTCACGCTTCACATCGGCATGGGAACTTTCACGCCCATAGAAATCAAACGGGTCAGCGAGCATCGCATGCATGCGGAATGGGGGCAAATTGATCCGGCCACCGTGGCCACGATTCATCGCTGTCGGGAAGAAGGGGGGCGGATCGTTGCCGTGGGATCCACCTCGGTCCGCGTTTTGGAGACTGCCGCACAGCACGGCGAACTTCAGCCCTTCGAGGGGGAAACCGATCTTTTCATCCGCCCACCTTACCAGTTCAAAATCGTCGATGCGATGATTACAAATTTTCACCTCCCCCGCTCGACTCTGCTGGTACTCGTCCATGCTTTTGGCGGGCATGAGCTGATGCGGCGTGCGTATGAGGAAGCCATTCGCGAAGAGTATCGCTTCTATAGCTACGGCGATGCTATGCTCATCTTTTAAGCGCGCGGTCTGCCCACGGCTTGCGTATGCTACGCGGTCCGGTGATTATAACAGCGTGGGTTCATCGGAGCGCGGCCGCGGTCCCTCACACAGCCTTCGTGCGCTACTGGTCTGCCGAATGCAGCCGGCTCCTTACCCGGCGGTTCCTGTTTGTGACCTTTCGATTAGAAGGATGGATCAACGCCCTCGGAGGTGCCGGAGATTTCCTCCGCCCCTTCCGCCCGGGCAATCACTGCCACGGCGACGTAGCTAGCGCCAGCGCGTTTGAGCAAGCGGGCAATGACGCTGGCGGTCGCGCCAGTTGTCAGCACATCATCTACCAGCAGCACACGCTCGCCTTGCCAGCCCGTGGGCCTTACGGCGAAAATACCGCGGACGTTTGCGAACCGCCTCGAGGGCGAAAGGCCGCGTTGTTGCTGGCCCCTTCGCCGACGAATCACCCCGCCAAGATCCAACCGCACTCCCAATCGTTGGGCCATGCTTTCGGCCAGACATGACGAAGCATCGAACGGGCGAATGAATCGTCGGCTCCAGTGTACCGGGACGGCGGTGATCACGGTGGGACCGAGGGCTTCGAACCGCTGTTGCCGGTGGCTGAGCAAAAGGTTGACCAGCACCGAAGCAAGCGCCCCATGCGGCCAAGCTTTCAGTCGTAATACCAGCCTCCGCAACAGGCCCTTATACGGACCAAGGGGGATCGTTTCGTTGAAGTAACGCCGCGGCCAGCGACACCAGTCGCACAAGCGTTGATCGCGGCCGCTGACGGTGGTAAACGCCCCACAGGTCCGACATACCGGCAAGTCCGACCAGTCGAGAAGCCGCCGGCACGCCCCACAAAGGGCCGAATCCCCCGCCCCAGGTATCCCGGCCGCCCCACAGACAAGGCATTCCGGAGGATACAACAGGTCAGCAAGCCCGGTGACGGTCTGTCCCGCGAGATTTCGGAAACGCTTTCGCAGCGTGGAGATTAATCCAAACATCGCCCCAGGCTTTCAACAGGATTGAGCGGTATTCGTGGGCACCGAGGTGGAAACACAGCTCATTATACCAATGGGGGAACACCCCAGTAACACCAAGGCAAACGCCGGAAGAAAAAGAAAAAACGAATACGACCTTGGTCTAGCCTTAGCTTTCGCCTTGCGCCACCATAGTTCGAAATACCCCCGCGATGGCTTCTGCGCCTGAAAACTTGCAGACTGTGGACCTGCCGGCTACGCTACGGTAAGGGACTTCTCCGGACCGCCTTTCGCCTCTGAAAGGAGTGACCGATGGACTTGCCCGGTGTTTCCCGCGCTATGTGTTGGAGACTTCCCCGTACCCATTTGGAATTCGGGCGTCGGCCGCTTTTAATGGGAATTGTGAACGTTACGCCGGATAGCTTTTCGGACGGCGGCCGGTACCTCGATCCCCAGGCGGCCGTTGAGCACGCTTTACGCCTGGAGGCCGAGGGGGCTGCCATCCTGGATATTGGCGGCGAAAGTACCCGCCCCTACGCGCAACCGGTTGAGGCGGCCGAGGAACTCCGCCGCGTCATGCCGGTGATTCGCGAGCTGAGCCAAAAGACATCCCTCCCCATTTCCATCGATACTCACAAGGCCGAGGTGGCCCGGGAAGCCATCGCCGCCGGAGCCCAAATCGTCAACGATGTGACGGCGCTGCGCGGCGATTCCCGCATGATCGAAGTTCTTTTGGAAACCGGTGCTGCCGTGTGTTTAATGCACATGCAGGGAACGCCACAAACGATGCAGGACAATCCCGTGTACCAAAATGTTGTGGCGGAGGTGGCGGGGTTTTTAGAAGAGCGGCTTCGGATCGTTCAGTCCGCCGGGGTACCCCGGGAGCGCGTCGCCATCGACCCCGGGATTGGCTTCGGGAAGCGTCTCGAACACAATTTGATGCTCTTGCGCGAGATCGACCGCTTCCACAGCTTGGGATGCGCAATTTTGGTCGGCCACTCGCGCAAAAGATTCATTGCGGAATTGATCGGCGATTTTTCGGCCGACCGCCTGCCGGGCACCGTGGCGGTGGCCCTCGCACTGGCCAGAAAAGGCGTCCAGATCTTGCGGGTCCACGATGTGGGAGCGGTGGCTCAGGCGTTGCGGGTCTTTGAGGCCGTCACCGAAGGCGACCCATCACCGGTGGTGGAATAAGTTTCGTCCGATCGGCTGCAATCCTATTTTTCATACATGTTCTTTTTTCATCTCGAATGCCTTCTCGGCTGCTCAGAATCGCAAGATGCGATTGAGTTTCGCGGATTGACCGTTCCAGTTTGCCCGGTTAGACGTAGCGACTCACATTTGCCGGTTCTACGCCGGCTTCAAGTTGTTCGTCACTATCTGCCCATTCTGACACAGAATAGTTCGAATTGGCGGCCTCAGATTAGCTTATCCTGACTGCACGACCTGACGCGACGATTCCCGGGGTTTACAGTTCGCACGCTAAGAAAACAGCAATTCAATGCGCGACGGCATTCTCCAATTCGGCCAGATGGCGGAAGCCCAAGCCCGGCCCATCGAGCACTCCGGTTTGCACCGTTCCGTCGGTGATTCGGAACATCCCCGGATAATGGGGCTCCCAAGCCTGATTTGCAACCGGGCAATACTGGCGTGAATTCCCCTCAATGGCCGCTACCGTAGGAATTCGGGCTGAAAGACTTGCGGAATGCAAGAAAGAAGCCCCCGGGCAAGTCAGATCCTGAACACATAAAAACATGTTGAATTTTTGGGCGGCCGCGGCCATCAGCAGCGCTTCGTGGTGCCCTTTGCAGGCCTTTAGCGCCACGCCCGAGTAACCCAACTGCCGAGCTAAAAGCAGACTTTCAAAATCCACTAAGGATTCATCGATGACCACCGGTTTGATCTGTGCTGCGCGATGCATTCGGTTATCGGGGTAAGCCGCAAGATCTCGATGCGTAGGCTGCTCAATATACTGAAGTCGCTCCAAGGCCGCGGGTGAGCGCTCGCCAACTTTGGCCAGAAACTCCAGCACATACTCCACAGTTTCGCATCGTTCATTGAAATCCGCGGAATAAAACCATTGCTCGCATCCCCGCCGCCGCTGCGCTTCGACACTCACGCGCTCCACGCCGATCATCCGCTCGACATCCCAGGCGAGGTCATCTCCTGCAAGCTTCACCTTCAGGTGCGTCAGACCGTTGGCTATGATCCATTCATCCAATGTCTCGGGAAGTCCGTCGCCAATCGGCTGGGAAACGTCCCCGGGCGCGAGCGGATCCAGCGCCCCCACCAAATGATACAGCGGCATTCGCGGCTTCGGTTGCCGCAGGGTGTATCGATCGAGATACTCGCCGGCAAACTCCGCACTGAGATAGGCCGATAGATCGCTGGATACAAACTCCGACCCTAGCAGGTTATACGAGTTTACGCCCAGCGCCTTTCCGTGTGCATCGAAAAACGCCGCCTCCACCGGGCTTGCCGCCACCAATTGGGCAAGTCGCGGAATCGGCTCGGCCAGATTTTGTCGCTTTCTGATTTCCTCCGCCGCTGTCGCATACTCCCGGGCCAAGTCGTGGGTAAGCTCCAAAGGATGACCGTACCCGGTCAACTGCCGGCCTTTCTCCACGATAAGCTCCGCCAAGGCCAGCATCGCCGCCAGCGTTTGCTCGGCGCTAAGTAGCTTTGAGGGCCAGGCCCAAATGTTCCCCATCGGCATGGAACCATAGCCGATTCCGCGCCTGCCACGCCGTGTTTCCACCTCAAGGCGAATATCGACCAGCACGACATCGGTCACAATCCGACCGCCAAACTTAATCGGAGCCCGATACGCAAACCGCTGCGTCCATAGCCCGATATCGCACAGACGAATGTCGGTCTCTTTACCCATCTTAGGTTTCCTCGATTCCTGGCCAGAAGCCCCACTGACCGCCGCCGAAAAGACGACCGGCAATCGTGGTTACCGAAATTTTCCGTCCGAATTTGTCGAAATACAAACTCCGGTTAAGACGCAGTTCGATGGAGCACGCCCATAAAAAAGGATTGTTTGCCCGAGAGTTCCTCGCCTACAGTCTCCACGTATCATCAATCCATCAACGGTGTCCGCTCGTTTCAGAAAGCTCACATCTTTGGCGCATAAGCCGCATTAGCTGCGGACAAAAGTGCAAAAACGCTATCACAAGGTAACAAAATCCTAACTACACAGAGCACTTAGACTACAGGATTGGGATTATACAGCGGGGACGGGCCCCCCAAAACCGCCCGTACACGCCCCGAAAGCTCGTAGGAATCGCCGCAGTGTCGACTCGGCTCGCGGATGGCGCCTTTGCACCCGGGGGTAAGCTGCGGACATATCCTCGAGCTGAGTTTCTGGTTGGATGGCGCCTATGCACCCGGGGGTAAGCTTGGCAGAGATCCTCGGCAACCACATCCCCATTTGCCTTGTCCGCCAATCAGTACAAAATCGCCGAACGGTTAAACGAGTAGAAAATCGGCGAACGAATAGATGAGTACAACTCCGTAAGCCGCGGCTCCCTTCGGGCTAACGGTGCTCCGCAGATCGCTCTTACGCGTGAGCGTTCCGCTTTACGTCCCGAGCCAAAGTTTGAGACTATGCCAAGTTCTTCCGCACTGCCCAGACAGCCGCCTGAGTGCGATCGTTGACGCCGATTTTTTTCAAGATATGCTGCACGTGTTCTTTGACGGTTTCGCAACTGATCTTCAGCGCGTCGGCAATTTCTTTATTGGTTAATCCATTGGCCAAGTGCCGCAGGACCTGGCTTTCGCGTTCTGTGAGAGGCGCCTCAATATCGGCTCCCAAGCGGGGGGTAGCCAGCGCTCCCGTGATGCGGCGCAGTTCATCCCGCGTCCAAAGGTGTTCCCCGGCAGCGCTTCGCCGGATCGCCGATAACAGCTCTTCCCGTGAGCAGCCTTTGAGGAGGAAACCATTGGCTCCGAGGGCAACCGCCCGGGCAATGTAGCTGGGATTGTCGTAATTAGAAAGCATCAAGACGGGGATTTCCGGCCGCTCCAATTTGATCCGCATGAGGGCCAATAGCCCGTCGCCGTCCGGCATCCGCACATCCATAAGCACGACATGTACAGGATGACTCAGCACGTACTTGGCGGCAGCATCACCGGAAGCCACTTCCGCCACAATGTCGATCTCTGTGTTGGCCAAAAGGCTCCTTAATCCCGCTCGGACCACTTCGTGATCGTCCGCGACTAAGAGTTTGATTCGCTCCATGATCGATGCTCCCTCGCCCGCTTCGACCCACCTCGGATGGTGGTATGCTCCACTTCGAGTCGTATGGTCACTAGAAAAGGGCACCTTTCGAGCCGAAAGAACCGCCGCTGGCAGAGCGTCCAAACGTCCCCGGGAATCATAGGATCAAAAATCAAGTCACTAAACTCTCGGGTGAGCGACCCCTGGTGCGATGCCGCTCGACGAATTCGTCGGCTTCCGCCCCCGCAGAGATTCAATAAGCACTTCGATTGAAAGAAAACCCCGAGGGCAATTGCGGCCCCCTTGCTGAAAGCCATTTGTAACCCGCTTGATCGTCGTCCGCATTCAAATTCGAATCGCCGGCGGCCCGATAAAATCGGATGCACTCAAATCAGCATGATTTTGAAAAGGGATAACGTCCTGGGGGTTAGCTCTGCTTTCCAAGCCGCCATAAGCTCCGAGAACAACGTGTTTTGACTAAAGTTTTTGCGGCATCAAAACTCCTGACTGGCACCCCAATCGTTTATGGCACCCCGAAATTGGAGGTGGCTTCCTCAGGCGGTAACATCAATCTCGCAACCTCAGCCGGATACCCCCAAATTCGAGGTGGCTTCGTAGCTGCCGAGACTGCCGGGGATGAAACTTTGGGCCACCCCCCGGATTGTAGGGGACATCCCCCTCAAACGCAATATGGCCCATTGAAATCCGGGCGATCTCTGCCGCCAGCCAAAGCGGATCTCGATTTCCACCAAGTATTAAATCCCCACGGTTTGCCTCATCGGCCCCATGCTGGGGACTTGATTCGAATAATGGGCCTTCGGAAAGAACTAAAGAACTATATGGGAAAGAACTAAAGAACTATATCGGCTT